>Ga0315275_10003190_pt1 | contig 15048 bp, 16 predicted proteins | sample YL17G03_0_MG_FD_205557 | JGI IMG/M metagenome (GOLD analysis project Ga0315275, IMG submission 205557) | Sediment microbial communities from Yellowstone Lake, YNP, Wyoming, USA - YL17G03_0 | ecosystem: Environmental > Aquatic > Freshwater > Lake > Sediment | place: USA: Wyoming | collected... | reverse complement strand
GGTCCGACCGGCACTTCTGGATCCAGGAGCACGATCTTGCCCTTGACGTCGACGCCTTTGTAGTCGTCGTAGCCGAGCTCGGGAGCGGTGATGCCGTAGCCGACGTAGACGACCTCGGCCGTGACCTCGCCCGACCCCGACGTCCCGCCGGGGATGAACTCGTCCTCGTATTTATAAAATTTCTTGACGACACCGCCCTTTCCCGCGGGAATGTGCATTACGCACACGCCGCCCGCATAGACGGTCGTGTAAGGATTAGGGAAGTTCTGCCGGTAGGTCCCGTTGTCGCCCGCCGGCTGGACGCCCCAGCCCTTGAGGAGGGACTCGACCCAAGCGCCGCAGGCTTCGTACTCCTTGGTTCCCGTCAATCTCCCGCCGAACTTCTCGGAGACGAGCTCGGCGACGTAGTTGTAAAGCGGCTGGCTTTGGATGAGATGCATGGCCTCTAGGATCTTGGCTTCATCCGTGACTCGAGTGGCGGACTGCTGGGAATTGAGGCTTAACCCCGTAACCGCGAGAACTAAGATTACTGCCGGGGTCAGACGGCGGAATATCTTCATCGTGACTCCTCCTTCGTCGATGGGATGGAGGGGTATTTTACGTTCGCGCGCGCTCCAAGTCAAAGATAAAAGTCCGACAACTCCTCAGTCCGTTTGGTGATTGTATTCCGTCGTTCTCCGGCTCGAAACTCAGGTGCAACCCTTGTGATGGGCGCATGCGCCCTCCACGGAGAGCCTTTCGGCCTTACCCTCCCCAATCTCGCGGAGAGCTTCCTCGACGGTCAGTGCCCCGCTTCTATAGACTTCGATCCCGGCCTCTTCGAGCTTTTGGAGGGCCCGGAGACCCATCCCCCCGCAAACGACGGCCTGGATCCTCAGTCCCTCGAGCGCTCCGACCGGATGGCAGGCGCCATGGGCATGAACTTGGCCCTGATTATCGCGGACCTCGAGAAGGCCGGTCTCGGTGTCCGCGAGAGTGAAGAACGGAGCGCTGCCGAAGTGTCCGTAAAGGAGGGCGCTCAGGCCCTGGTTGGTTCCGGTAGGGAAGCAGACTCTCATGGCCGCACTCCTCCCCGGAAACCGCAGCGCCCGGCGCCCCGTCCCCGTCCGCAACCTCGCTCATCGGGGGGCCGGTGCAAGCCGGTACCTTCACATTTTGGGCAGGCCTGCGGCTTTCCGGCCCCAAGGAGGACCACCCACTCGTTTTTACAGTCGGAGCAGACAAAATGCCTCTCGTTCATTTGGTATTGACCTCCATGAATTCTCAACGCCCTGCCGTTGACCAGGCAGTCCGCCGTTTTGCGGCGGGCGGATTCCAGGATATTACCGAACGTTTGGCGGGAGACGCCCATTTTTTTCGAGGCTTTTTCATGATACAAGCCTTCGAGGTCCGCTAGGCGGAGAGCCTCGAGCTCGTCCAATGTGAGGTTGATCTCTTCGAGAGCCAAGACCGGGATCCCCGCCGGTTTGAAGTATCCGGCGGGCGGATGATGACCGATCCTCCGGCAGATCACCGGCCTGGGCATAGACGCCTCTCGTTCGGCATTAATAGCATATGCCAATTATATCGGCGCGGGCCGCTCGTGTCAATCCCCGCGCATTCGTCCGGCTCCAAACAGGGGTAAGGGGCGGCCTATCCGGCCTGCTCCAAGGCCTGCCGCAGGTCCTCCTGCAGGTCCTCGACACCCTCGCATCCGACCGACAGCCGGATGAGGTCGTCGGTGATGCCGGCCATCTCGCGGTGTTCCTTCGGCAGCCCGGCATGGGTCATGCTGGCCGGGTGCTGGATGAGGCTCTCGATGCCGCCGAGAGAGACGGCCAGCGTGCAAAGTTTGACGGCGTTGATCATTTTTCGGCCCGGCTCGTACCCGCCGTGGAGGCCGAAACAGATCATCGATCCAAAGCCCTTCATCTGCTCCTTGGCCAGGGCATGCTGGGGATGGCTCTCGAGGCCCGGATAGTTCACCCAGCGGACCTTGGGATGAGCGACGAGCCAGGGAGCGAGGCGGGCAGCGTTTTCCTGGCTCCTGTCAACCCGGAGGGCGAGCGTCCGGACGCCCCTGAGGACGAGCCAGGCCTGGTGGGGGTCCATGGTCCCGCCCATGAGGACGAGGACCTTGCGGAGCCTTTGATGGAGCGCTTCCTCACGGGCGATGATGACGCCGCCCACGACGTCGCTGTGGCCGTTGATGAACTTCGTCAGGCTGTGTATGACGACGTCGGCGCCCAAGGCAAGTGGGTTCTGGAGGAGCGGACTGGAGAACGTATTATCGACGACAAGCGTAATGCCCTTGTCGCGGACGAGGCGGGCACAGGCCTTGATGTCCGTGATGGCCAGCGTCGGATTGGACGGCGTCTCGATGAACAGGAGCCGCGTCTCCGGCCGCAGGCATTTTTCGATATTCCGGACGTCCGAGGTATCCACGAAATCCGCGCGGACACCGAACCGCGAGAACTCGTTCTCCAGGATCGTCCGCGAAGGTCCGTAGATCGAGGCGGTACCGACGACATGCGCGTCCTTATCAAGGAGCGCCGTGTAGACCGTCGATACCGCGGCCATACCCGTGGCCGTGGCCGAGGCGTCGAAGCCGCCTTCGAGCGTCGCCAGGCTCTCCTCCAGCGCCCGGATCGTCGGGTTGCCGATACGCGTGTAGATGAACCCCTTCTCGCGGCCGGCGAATCTGGCCGCCCCCTGCTCGGCGCTTTCGAAGGCGAACGTGGACGACTGGTAGATGGGGACTGAAACCCCGCCGTAAACGGGGTCCGGCTCCTGGCCGGCGTGAATAACGCTTGTCGCGGGGCTCATAGGAACGTGCTTCTTCAAGGGATGTCTCCTTCGTTGACTAGGGGAAGATTATAACACTTCGCCCGTCTGAGCCTAAGCTTCAAGGCCGGACACAGTTTGATTCAAGCCGCCGAATCTGCTATTTTGTCGTTTGACACGATCGCACAGGAGGCTTTCATGACCCGAAACATTCTCCCCATTCTCATCACCGCGAGTATCTTCCTCACCGGAGTGGCCCTGGCCCAGGCCCCGGCCGCGAACCCCAAGGTCCTGTTCAAGACGACCAAGGGCGACATCTCCATCGAGCTCTATCCGGCCAAAGCGCCCATCACCGTCAAGAACATCCTGGGCTACGTCAACGACAAATTCTACGACGGCTTGATCTTCCACCGTGTCAAGCCCGGCTTCATGATCCAGACTGGGGGCCTGACGGCCGAGATGAGTCAGAAGTCCGGCAAGCCTTCGATCAAGAACGAGTCCGGCAACGGCCTGAAGAACGCCCGCGGCTCCGTCGCCATGGCCAGGACCCAAGACCTCGACAGCGCCACGAGCCAGTTCTACATCAACCTCGTGAACAATGATAGCCTGGACGAAATGAAATACTGCGCCTTCGGCAAGGTCGTCGCCGGCATGGATGTCGTCGACGCAATCGCCAAGGTCCCGACGGGCGACAAGCGCGGCCATCAGAACGTCCCCCTCGAGCCGATCATCATCCTTTCGGCCACGGTCGTCGACGGGAAGTAAGGCTCGTCGCGCCGGGCGGCGTTCGACGCCGCCCGCGGTCGCGAAAGTCGGAGACGGGCGGTGTACGACACGATCTTCGCGTTCCTGCACATGGGCGGCCTTCTTGTCGCCGTCGCCTACGCGGTTGTGTCTCTCGTCCGGGGCAACACCTCCCGCTTCGCCCTCATCCTGGCCCTCCTCGTTCTCTACTACCTCTTTATCCTCCACCCGGCCGTTAAAAAGGAAATCGCCCGCCGGAAGTCGCTAAAAAAATAAAGAGGGACAGTCCCAAGCCTGTGGAAGGCTTGGGGCAGTCCCTCTTCTCCTTAAGTTAGAGCGCAAACCCCGCCAGCCTGCACTAAGAATGGGTAAGAATGGGGACATGTACCTCCGGTACATGTCCCCGAACGCTGCCAAAACGGGTGGCGTCCCGCGCCCCAGCATTTACTTTTGGGGGGGAAGGGTCTATCATCATCGAATGAGAATCGCCAAAGAGGGTCTGAGATTCATCCTCCCCTCGGCCGGCCTGGCTATCCTCTTCGCCCTCACGGGCTGGTGGCCGCTCGTCGTCTTTTTCCTCCTCCTCGCCGCCGCTTTCACCTTTTTCTTCCGCGACCCCGACCGGGTCCCGCCTCCGGGCGAGCAACTCCTCGTGTCGCCCGCGGACGGCGAGGTCCTCGGCATCGACGCCCTTCCCTCCCACCCCGATCTGGCTGGCCTCGTCAATAAGATCACCATTTTTCTCTCCCTCACCGACGTCCATCTCGTCCGCTCGCCCCTCACGGCGACAGTCGTCCGCACCGACTACCAACCCGGCAAGTTCCTGCCCGCCTATAAGCCCGAGGCCGGCACGCACAACGAATCGAACACCCTGGTCCTCAAGGGCGGCAGGACGGACCTGGTCATGAAGATGATCGTCGGCGTCGCCGCCCGCCGCATCAAGTGCTTCGTCCAGGCCGGCGCGGCCGTCGACCGCGGGCAAAAGGTCGGCCTGATGTACTTCGGGTCGCGGGTTGAGCTCACCCTGCCGCCGAACGTCGTCCTCAAAGTCGGGCTTCACCAGAAAGTGAAGGCCGGCGAAACCGTCATCGCCGAGGTCCAGCCATGAAAGTCAAAAAACCGAGCAAGGGGGTCCTGGTCCTGCCCAGCCTGTTTTCCCTGACCAACCTCTTCTTCGGCTTCATGAGCGTCCTCATGACCTTCCACGGGCGCTACAAGATGGCCGCGTTCCTGATCATCATCGCCGCGCTGATGGACGGGCTGGACGGACTGGTCGCCCGGGCGATGCACGCGCCGTCCGACTTCGGGGTCGAACTCGATTCCCTGGCCGACTCGGTCTCTTTCGCCCTGGCGACGTCTGTCCTCCTTTATTTCTGGGGCATGGAGATGGCCGGGCCGCCGGCCGTTTTCTTCAGCTTCATTTTCCTGACGGCCGGCGTCCTCCGGTTGGCCCGCTACAACGTCCGCAGCCGGGTCCCCTCGGACCGGAAGCATTACCAGGGATTGACGGTGCCCTCGGCGGCCATGTTCATGGCCGCGGTCGTCAATTTCCACCCCATCCCGCTGGCCACGCGGCAATCCGGCTTCCTGGTGGCCGTCCTGACCCTCATCGTCTCCCTGTGCATGGTCAGCACGTTCCCCTACCGAAATTTTGTCAAGGCTTTCACCGGCCACCGGATCGATATCCGGACCGCCCTCTTTCTCGCCGTCTCGCTCTTTGGCGTGCTTTTCTACACGCGCCTCTTCCTCCTCCTCTACTTCGGGCTGAACGTCCTCTCCGGCCCGACAATCGCCCTCGTCCGGGCTTTCCGGAAACAACTCCGGAAAAAACCGGAGCCGAAAGTCATCCCGTCCTAGACGCGCCGAGAGGATGGCCCGACTCAAACTGACCCTCGACCCGGGGGCCGACTGCGGAAAACCACGGCGACGTGTCAACGGGGCGCGTCTCGCCGCGGCCCTCGTCCTTCTCGCCTGCGCCGCCGCGGCCCTCGTCTTCGTCATCCGCGTCGTTTTCCCGCCGGAAGCGGCCGCACCGGACGCTTCTCTTCCGTCGGGACCCGCCGAAGCCGCGATCGTCCCGGCCCCCGCGGCCCCGGCGCTCGAAGAGGAGAGGATCGTCATCCCGCTGAGGTCCAGCCTGGCCGACATTCTCAAGCGGCGCGGTTTCGACAACTTCGAGATCCACAGGATCAAGGAGGCCGTCAAGCCCGTCTACGACCTGGGCAAGATCCGGGCCGGACAGCGGCTGCGGCTGGCCTCCCTGCCGGGCGGCCCATGGAAGACTCTCGAGTACGATATCGACGAAACGCGATTCCTCGTCGTCCGCAACGACGAAGGCGGGATCAAGGCGGAGGTCAAGCTCGTCCCCTTCGAAGTCAGGCCGGCCTTCGCCTGGGGCATCATCGAGGACAGCCTGATCGGGGCCCTCAACAAAGCCGGCGAGGAGGACAGCCTGGCCCTCGACCTCGTCGAGCGTTGTTTCGGCTGGGACATCGATTTCAACACCGACCTGCGCAAAGGGGATTCCTTCCGGATCTACGTCGAGAAAAAATACCTGGACGGCCGTTTCGCCGGATACCGCGACATCCTGGCCGCCGAGTTCACGAACGAAGGCAACGTCTTCCAGGCCTTCCGCTTCACCTATCCCGACACCAAGGCCTCGGACTATTTCGATGAGAACGGCGGCTCCCGGAGGAAGGATTTTCTGCGCTCGCCCATCAAGTTCATGACGCCGCGGATCACCTCGCGTTTTTCCTCCAGCCGCTTCCATCCGATCTACAAGATCTACCGGCCGCACTATGGCGTCGACTACGCGGCCCCCATCGGGACGCCGGTCCAGGCGACGGCCGACGGGGAAGTGACCTTCGCCGGCCGGGACGGAGCGGCGGGCAACACGGTCAAGATCCGGCACAAGAATTCCTATGAGACGGCCTATCTCCACCTAAGCGGTTTCGGGAGGGGTGTCCACAAGGGCGCTCAGCTCAAGGGGGGGGACACCGTCGGGTACGTGGGTTCATCGGGGGACTCGACGGGGCCGCACCTCGACTACCGGATCTACTACCACGGCGGCCCCGTCAACCCGCTGGGACACAAGTTCAAGCCAGCCGACCCGCTGCGCAAGGAATTCCTGGATGTTTACAAGAAGGAGGTCGAGCGGCTCCGTCTCGCCCTCGAGGTGCCTCGGCTTTCCCGAGCTTTATTCCCCTTGATCAGTTTTTGATCGTGCCGCTCTCTTTCCCCTTGCCGCCCTTGTCGTCCGAGCCGGCGGAGGAACGGCCGGAGCTGCTCCCGGCCCCTGAGGAGACTGCGGCGCCGGACGAACCGGACGAACCGGAACCGACGGAACCCGATGAGCCGGCCGGTCCATAACTGATGCCTTGAGAGGTCAAGTGCGGGACGATGCCCGAACCTCGCTCCCTATCCGAGGAAGATATCCTCAGTTCGGGGCAGCGGACTTCGTTCTTCTGGCTGGAATATTCGATGTGAACGCCCAGCTCTCGGGCGATGCGGACGTCGGGGTTCCAATCGCGGAAGCGGACGGAGGGACCTGCATCCCGTCCGGCCGTGCCTCTCTCCGTCCTCGCGCCGGTGCCTTGGCCGCCGGTTTCCCTGATGGCCCGGGATCTGTCATCCCGGCGGCCCGTCGCCGCCGGCCCTTCCGGAGCCAAGGGAACGGCGACGAAGTTCTTGCCTTCGATAGACTTCGCGGCCGAGGCCTCTTGTTTTTGCGGACTCACGGCCGGCTTGTCGCCGCTTCGAAAAATCTTGGCGGCTTCACGCTGCGGGTCGGCGGGACGGAGCAGAACTCCGGACCCCTTGGCCGGAGGCGCGTCGGCTTTGGGAACGTCTTTCCAGGCCATCGCCTTTTCATTGATGGCAGGGGCCTTGAGGTCGCCCTTGGCGACGAAGACGAGATGGCGCGGAACTTCGCTCGCAGAATCCCGGACCCTCGCGTCGCCCCGTTCGTAGGCGGTGGTCACTTTCTGCAGGGCGCCCTTGAGCTCCGAGGGAATGGGCAATGGCGGGGCGGCCGGCTGCTTGAGCTGGTCTTTCCGGACGACGTTCAAGGTCGGCCTCCAGGCCGTCCCCGGGCCGCCTCCGGCATAGGGCCAGTTATAGCCCCAAGCTCCGTCGAGATAATTGAAGCCGGCGCCGTAATAGGAGTAGGCGCCGCCCATCCAATCATAAAGGCCCCACGGCCGCCAGCTGGCGTACCCGAAATAGAAATCCCAGGTCGCCCAGGCCGGCGCGAACATCGAGCCGGGGAGCCAGACCCAGCCATGCTTCTTGTCCCACTGCCAGATACCGAGGTGATACGGGATCCAACCCCAGGGCTCCTGGGGCACCCAGAACATCTGCCCTCCGGTCATGGCCCATTGGCCGTAATAATAGGGCTGCCAGCCCCAGGGGTACATTCCGTTGTTGACGAAGGGGCGCCAGACGTAGCCATACATATCATCCCAGAGCCATTCTCCATAGAGGCTGCCGTAGGTCTGGGCGAAGTAGAAGACGGCGCCGGGGAGTTTCTGGATGGGCTTGGGCAACGCGGTCAGGCCCTCGTGGAGGTCGTCGAAATGGGCGTTGACGTCCTTGTTCCAGAGGTCGAAGGCCGTACCCTCGATGGAGGGAGCGAGCTGGAATTGGCTGTCCTTCTGGACGATCAGCCGTTCGCCCTTCCTGACCGCCTGGTCATCGAGGAGTCTTTCGCTCGCGCCGAAACGCATCTGGGTCTTGCCAAACTTCACTTGGGTTTCCGTCGAGCCGTCCGCGGCCGCCGCGATGAGGACGACCGAGTTGTGTTTCATCTTGACGGCCGCGTTGGGGGTCAGCACCTGGAATATCTCGCGGCGGTCGTACTCCCTGTACATGACATAGATCCGGCCCCTGTCGAGGGCTAGGTTGGAGATCTGCTCGAGGCTGCTCAAGCTGCGGGCCAGGATAGTCTCGATCCGGACTTCGGTGTTGAAGTCCAGGCGGACGACCGTTCCCGTGTCGAACTGGATCTCGCAGCGCCGGTCGGCCGAAGTCCGGACCGTGTCGCCGGGGCCGATGGGCAGGTTGAGGACAGCCTGTTCGGGAACCGACAGCCCGCGCAGGACGACCGGGTCCGTCCCTTCCTGGGTGGCCTCGACATAGCTGATATGTCCGTAATAGAAATCCTTCGGGCCGTTGACGACCTTGTAGTGCTCGGCCGCCCAAAGACCGGAAGACGCAACCAGAAAAACGATGCCCAAAATGACTTTTCGAAATCCCCCTTTTTTCATGGCCATCTCCTCGCATTCAGGCGTTTCACATCACTTATATTAGCATTTTTCGTGCCATTCACATCCGCCTGTAAGGAAATCCCCCCCCTCGGAGAGTGACTCAAAAAGGGGACACGCCCTAAAGGGCCTTTGCAGTCCCTTTAGGACATGTCCCCTTTCGACAACGACGACCGCTGACACCGGGGCCCCTCATTGACAGAGGTGGAACGGGCCCATACAATGGCTTTTGCCGACCGAGCAGCAAGATGCGCCGTCAAAAATTCCGAAATCCCGTCCCCACCGTCGACATCATCATCGAAGTCATGGACGGCCGGAAAAGGCGGGGTATCGTCCTCATCGAACGCAAGAACCCGCCGCCCGGCTGGGCCCTTCCAGGCGGCTTCGTCGACTACGGCGAGACGCTCGAGGAGGCAGCCGTCCGCGAGGCCCGCGAGGAGACATCGCTCGACGTCGAGCTCCTCGGCCAGTTCCACGCCTACTCCGACCCCGGACGCGACCCGCGTCTCCATACCATTTCGACGGTATTCATCGCCCGTGCCAAGGACGCGCCTTCGGCCGCCGACGACGCGCGGGCCGCGGTCGTCGTCAATCCCAGTGACCGGAGCTTGCCTTTGGCCTTCGACCATCGGAAGATCCTCGATGACTATCTCGATTCCATGAAAGGACGATTCCCATGTCCGAACCCGACGAAAAGAACAAGGCGCGGGACGACACCGCCGACCTCGCCGAAGCCGCGCTCATCTTCGGCCCGTTCGAAGCGGACCTGATAAAAAACTTCCTCGAAAGCCACGGCGTCGCCTCGATCATCCGCGGCCGCACGGCGCCCTTCGTCTATCCCTTCACTGTCGACGGGCTGGCCGAGTTCAAGGTCATGGTCCAGGAAAAAGACTTGGAAAAGGCCAAGGACCTGCTGGCCGCCATGCCCGCCACGGACGAGGAAAACGACTCGGGAAAGGCCGGCTGACCGCGTCCCCCGACCGACCCCCCCAACGCCTAGCCCTCTCCCCCTGATTTTAGGCCCTATTTAGGGCCCCCATTTATTAGTCTATTTTGGGCTTTTTTTGCTTGACAATCGCTGTTTTCTCTCATATATTTGGGAGGAAACGGGACAAATCGGGACGAACACAGATGGCCAACGTTTTGATCGGCAGCTACACCGCGCGGCTGGACACCTCCGGACGTATCAAAATTCCGGAGAAATTCCGCGAGGTCATCGAGCAAGTTTACGGCAAGGACGTCTTCGTCACTTCGCTATCCGACGATTCGATCAAGATCTATCCCCTGTCCGTTTGGCTCTCGATGACGGACCTCACGGCCGAGGGCGCCGTCCATCTTCGTCCCGATGTCCGCAAGTTCATGCTCCGCGTCAACAGGCACGGCTCGCGGCACGAGCTCGATTCCAAGGGACGGGTCCTGATCAGCCAGGCCCTCAGGGAAAAAGCCAAGCTCCGGGACGAGGTCGAAGTCCTGGGTCTGTCGAACCATCTGGAGATCTGGAATAAGGACGTTCTCGATGGAACTCTCGAGGAGAAACCGCTCTCGGACGAGGATTTCGAGAGCATCGCCCGCCTCATCCCTCGAGGAAAGCCGTAATGACGGAGATAGGACACTGCCCGGTCCTGCCGACGGAAGTCCTTGAGTTCCTCGACGCGGGGCGGGAAGGGACGTATGTCGACTGCACGCTGGGCCTGGCGGGGCATGCCGTCGCGATCTTGGAGAGGAATCCCCGTTCCAAACTGATCGGCCTGGACCGCGATGGCCAGTCCCTGGAGAAGGCCCGGGAGAGGCTCGCGGATTACGCCGGGAGGGTCAAACTCTTCCACGCGGATTTCAAGTGTCTCCCCGAGCTCGGCATCCCCTTCAAGAAAGTCCGGGGGGTCCTCGTCGACCTGGGCATTTCGTCTTTCCAGCTGGATTCGCCGGAACGCGGTTTCAGTCACACTCATGAAGGGCCTTTGGACATGCGCATGGACCTGAGAAGCAAAACGACGGCCGGGAAGGTCCTCCACACCTACCCGGAGCAGAAGCTGGCCGAGATCTTCGCTAAATACGGCGAGCTCGCCCAGACCCGGCGCCTGGCCCGGGAGATCGTCCACTTGCGCAAACTCGGCCGCCTCGAAACGACGGGCGACCTCAGGGTTCTCACCGAAGAGGTTTACCGCTGGCGACCCCAGAGAGGACGGATCCACCCGGCGGCCAAAGCCTTCCAGGCGCTCCGCATCGAGGTCAACCAGGAGCTCGAAGGGCTCGGTCCGTTCATCGAGGCGACCGTCCGTCTCTCGAGCCCCGGGACACGTTTCGTCGTCATCTCCTTCCATTCGCTCGAGGACCGGATCGTCAAGCACACGTTCGCCGGCCTGGCCTCCTCGTCCGACCGTGCTCCCCTACTTTCGATCCTGACCCGGAAACCGGTCATGGCCGGCGAGGCCGAGGTCGCCGCCAATTCCCGGTCCCGCTCGGCCAAGTTGCGGGCCGCGGAGAGGGTCTGAATGGTCCGCAGGAAATGGAGCCCGCGGGGGATCGCCCTGGGCGCCGCCCTCCTCGTCGCTGTCATGGGCACCCTGACCTTCTACGTTTGGTATCAGACGGAATCGGTCAAGCTCGGCATCGACATCGGCGGGAACGAGGACAGGATCCGGGAGCTCGAGCAGGCCATCGAAGCGCTCAAGACGCGCAAGGCCTCCCTCCTCGACCCGGCGCGGGTCGAGAAGATCGCCCGGGAATCCCTTGGACTCATCGACCCCAATGACGACGAGGTCATCTACGAGAAACGGGACACATCCCGCTGAGGCGCCGCCGATGAGGACATTCTACGAAAACGACATCCGGAAGCGGACCCTGGTCCTGAGCTTCATCCTGGCCGCCTGGGCGACCGTCGTAGCCCTCCGGCTCGTCCAGATCCAGGTCTTCGGCCACACTCGGGCCAAGGCGGCCGTCCTCGACCAGAACCGGGATAAGATCACGATGGAGCCCCGGCGGGGCACGATCTTCGACCGCAACGGCGAGATCCTGGCCTGCAGTCTTCCCGCCGTTTCGGTCAATATCCGGCCGGTCGAGAAAGAAACGCCGGCCCAAGAACTGGACAAGGTCCGCCACCTCCAACGCCTTCTCGGCCTGTCCGAGAAGGACGTCGCCACCATCCTGGGCCGGCTGAAAGACAAACGCCCCTTCACCTACGTGAAAAAGAAGATCCTCGAGACGGAAGCGGCCCGGGTCATGGCCTTGAAGCTGCCGGGCGTCGATTTCGAGCCGGCGACGAGAAGACGTTATCCCCTGGGGAGCCTAGCCGCGCACCTTCTCGGCGGCCTCAGCCTGACCGAGGAAAGCAAGACCGGGGTCGAAGCCCGCTACGACGAGATCCTGAAGGGTGAAGAGGGCGCGAAGGTCGTCTACCAGGTCCGAGGCGGCCGCGAGTACCAGACCCAGGTCATCAAATCGTCCGTCCCCGGCCGGGACCTCTTCCTGACGATCGACGCGACGATCCAGTACTACGCCGAGAAGGAGCTCACCCTGGCCGTGGCCGAACACAAGGCGGCTTGGGGCGTTGTCATCGTCATGGATCCGTCTTCGGGAGAGATCCTGGCCCTGGCCAGCCTGCCGAGCTACGACGTCAACGATTATCCCGGACCCGAGAACGCCTGGATGAACCGGTCCGTGCAGTTGAGCTACGAGCCGGGCTCGACGTTCAAGATCGTCGCCGCAGCGGCCGTCCGGGAGAGGAACCGCGTCGGCTTCGGTGAGCTCTTCGACTGCACCGCCGGGTTCATCAAGGTCGGCGGACTGACCATCACCGACCACGATAGGGAGAACGTGCTGAGCTTCCCGCAAGTGCTCATCAAATCCTCCAACGTCGGGACGGTGCTCTTCGCCCAGAGATTGACGATCCCCGAGTACTACGACACGATCAAAGCCTTCGGCTTCGGGACGAAGACCGGCATCGACCTGCCGCGCGAGGATCCCGGGACCGTCTATCCCCCCAAGGACTGGAAAAAAACGTCCCTGTCCCACATCGCCATCGGCTACGAGGTCATGGCCACGCCGCTGCAGATCCTTCAGGCCATGAACGTCTTCGCCACGGGCGGCCTGCTCGTCCGGCCCCGGGTCGTCAAGCAGGGACCTGAAGCAGCAGGAGGCGGCGAGGCGCCGGTCCGGGTCATCAGCGAAAAGACGGCCAACGAGCTCGTCAGCCGCGTGTTCGAGCTCGTCGTCGAGGAGGGCACCGCCAAGGACGGCCGGCTCGACGGCTTCAGGATCGCCGGGAAGACCGGGACGGCCAAGAAGCTCGACCGGGCCTCTAAAACCTACAACTCGGGCAAATACACGGCCTCGTTCGTCGGCTTCGTCCCTGTCGAGAGGCCCCGGCTGGCCATGATCGTCGTCCTCGACGAACCCAAGGATAGCTACTACGGCGGCCAGGTCTGTGCCCCGGTGTTCCGCGACATCGCCCGCCAGATCCTGCGCTATCTCCGCGTCCCTCCGGAACGGCCGCTGTCCCCCCGCATCCTGGCCGCGGGCATGGCCAAAGGCGAGAAGCCATGAAGCTCCGGGACGTCGTCCGGGACATCGGCATCCTCGCCGGAGGCGGGCCGGGGAACGAAGAGATCTCCGGGATCGCCTACAACTCCAAGTCCGTCGGGCCCGGGTTCCTTTTCGCGGCCCTGCGCGGCGCGGCCCGCAACGGCATGGACTTCGTGGCCGAGGCCGAGGCGAACGGCGCGGCGGCCGTCCTCTCGACCTGGCCCAAGCCCCCGGCGAGCTCGACGCCGTGGCTCCAGGTCGCCGACGCGCGTGAAGCGCTGGCCCTGGCCGCGGCCAATTTCTACGGGCACCCCTCCGACCGGATGAAGGTCGTCGGCGTCACCGGGACCAAGGGCAAGACGACGACCACCTACCTCCTCGAAGAGGTCCTGCGCGCGTCCGGCGCCGTGCCCGGAGTCATCGGCACGATCGAATACCGGCGGCCGGGGTGGAAGGTCCCGGCGCCGAGGACGACCCCCGAGGCCCCCGATCTGCAGGCCCTGCTCAAGGACATGTTCGACGCCGGCATCACCCATTGCGTCATGGAAGTTTCCTCCCACGCCCTGGAACAAAAAAGGGTCTGGGGCGTGAACTACGACGTCGCCGTCTTCACCAACCTCAGCGGCGAGCACCAGGACTATCATCCGTCCATGGAGGCCTACTTCGAGGCCAAGAAAAAGCTCTTCTATCTCAACCACAAGAGAAGCGTCTCCGTCGTCAACATGGACGACCCCTGGGGCCAGAAGCTCATCGCCGAACTGTCCATGAAGACGGTTACCTTCGGTCTCGAGCCCGCAGCCATCGTCCGGGCCCTGAAATACGCCATGTCCGAGGACGGCATCGATGCCCAGGTCTCCTACCCCGGCGGCGTGATGAGGGTCCAGTCGGCCCTTGTCGGCCGGCACAACCTCTACAACATCCTGGCCGCAGCGGCCGCGGCCCTGGCGCTCAACGTCGCCCCGGACGTCATCGCCAAAGGCATCGCCGGGCTCAAGGGCGTCCCCGGCCGCTTCGAGCGGGTCCCGAACAGCCGCGGTCTCCAGGTCGTCGTCGATTACGCCCACACGGACAACGCCCTCGAGCACATCCTCACGACAGCCCGCGAGTTCAAGCCGCGCCGGGTCATCCTCGTCTTCGGGGCCGGCGGCAACCGGGACAAGGAGAAACGGGAGCGGATGGGCCGGGTGGCTGCCCGCCTGGCGGACTGGACGATCCTGACCTCGGACAATCCGCGCTCCGAAGAACCGGGGGACATCATCGCTGCCATCGAAAAGGGCTTCGAGAAGGAAGCCGTCAAGACCTACGAGGTCGAGCCGGACCGGAGAAAGGCCATCGTCCTGGCCCTGGCCACGGCCAACAAGGGCGACATCGTCCTCATCGCCGGCAAGGGCCATGAGGACTACCAGATCTTCAAGGACCGGACCGTTCACTTCAGCGATATCGAAGTCGTCGAAGAGACGCTCCGGGCGACGGAGGCCGTCTGAGCATGGCCAAGCTGAGGCTCGACGAGATCGCCCGGATCGCCGGCGGGACCGTCCTGCAGGGCGCCCCCGGGCTGACCTTCGAAAGCTACGGCATCGACTCCCGGCTGGCCGCCGCAGGCGGGCTCTTTTTCGCCGTCCTCGGGAAGAGAGACGGCCACGACTTCGTCGGCGCCGCGGCGGCAAGGGGCGCGGCGGGCGCCCTCGTCGCCCGTCCGGTCCCTCTCCCCGTCAAGGACTTCGGCCTCGTCCAGGTCGAGGATACGGTGGCCGCCCTC
>Ga0315275_10003189_pt1 | contig 15055 bp, 13 predicted proteins | sample YL17G03_0_MG_FD_205557 | JGI IMG/M metagenome (GOLD analysis project Ga0315275, IMG submission 205557) | Sediment microbial communities from Yellowstone Lake, YNP, Wyoming, USA - YL17G03_0 | ecosystem: Environmental > Aquatic > Freshwater > Lake > Sediment | place: USA: Wyoming | collected... | reverse complement strand
ACTCCAGAAGCTCCTCGAGAGGAACGACCCGGAACGCCCGTTCCTTATAGAGCCATTCCATCGCGTCGTGGAAGCGCTGGCCTAAAAAGGCCTCGACACCCTCCTCATAGCGCTTGATCTTGTCCACATAGAGGAACTTGTACTGAAGCGCGCATTCCTCGAACTTATTGAGCTGAGATATGGAATATTCGGGCATGACTATGTTCCCCCTGTTTCCCCCTTGGCATAATTCCTTAGGATACGAGTCCGGTCCTCATTTTCCTTGTCACCCTTGAAATATATCTCGACAAGTTCGACCTTGTCCTCCTCCCTGAAGAGCGCGTATATGAGGCGCAGCCCGGAGTCCGCTCCGCGTCCCTTGAGAGCCCGGCAAGCGAATTTCCTGACCTTGTAGATTTCGGGCTCGCCGAACGGGAGGCCCGTGACCCGGAATATGCCCTTGTTGTCTATTTCGAGCTTGTGATAGAGCGCGATCTGTGCCCTCATCAGCGTCGTCAGGTCTTCTTCGAGAGTGCGGAACCGCTTGCAGAGTCTCTTGAGGTCGCGTTCAAACTCGGGCAGCCGCCCCGTTTCACGAAACGCCGGCATCATACGACCTCGTCGCATAGGCGGGCGTCCGGTAGAAGACAGTCTCATACAGAATGACGCGGCCTTCTTCCGTGCTCAGCCAGGGGACGTCGTTGTGCGAATATTCGCTGATCTGGGCCGCGGTCATGTCGGAGAGCTTGTTGAGGACGCGGTCGATGACGTCGACTTCCCTGCCGCTCAGACGTGACAGGTCCGGCCTTCGGAGCGGAAGGTACTTTGTCTGAGGATAGTTAAAAAACTTATCGGGCAGCTTTCGCAACTCTCCGGCCTCGATCATCGTCTCGGCGACTTTTCGGAATTCGAGGGGGGTCGGCCCGAACTTGTTCTTCTTGTAGCTCGCTCCGATGAGCTGCTCTTCGTATTGTTCGTAATAGTCGAAATCGATGAAATACAGCAGCTTGTAGAGCACCGTCTCGCCGACGTTCGGCTTGGCCCCGACCTTGTTGAGAACGTAGAGGAAGACTTCCTTGAACTTGGCGATATTTTTCAGCGGGATGTCGATTCGTATCTCGCTCTGCGCCTTTTTATACTCGGCCCCCGCCTCCGTGATGACAAAGTCTGGATCCTTCCTCTCATCAAAGAAGGCGTCAACGGAAATGTTGAAGATGTCGCCGAGCCTCTTGATCTCGTCGGCGCTGACTTTTCGCTCGCCGGTCTCGATCAGAGACAACGTGGGCCGCGACACTCCGAGCAGCTTGGCCAGGGCTTCCTGATTCAGGCCGCGGCTCTCGCGGTATCGCCTGATGCGTGATCCCAAGTCGGCCATGTGTTTCTCCTCCTGGGACCATTGTACGAGAATGTTGGATTACTTGTCAATAGTATGTTATATATTCTTACATACTGCTTGGAGAATTTCGTCCTTGTCCAACCCCCGCCTGGGCACAACCACCCTCAGCGCCCCGAAAGCCCGGCTGACGGCGACGTTCGACCCAGCTTCAGAGATATTCCCTATCGATGGATCCTTTGCCTAAATCAATAACAATCGAGCAAAAATGTACGGAGAAAAACTCCTTGAAGACTTTGAAGGATCTGACCTTAGGCCAGAGAGCCCGATCTGTACACCAGCTATCGAGCTCCATATCGAAAATATTCCTGAAATTCCGCTTGAGCCAGGTGGCGGAATCACCATCCTGCTCCGGAATTAAGTAGGCTGTATTATCCTCGAGCAGTTCGTCCAGGGTTAATTTCGGATCAGGGTCGGGGAATCTTCGTGCCCAGTCCAGAAAGACGGCCGTCGGTTCGATGACAACGAGGTTACGATTGATAGTGGGCAGGTTTTCAAAGTTGATTTCATGCACTGAACTCATATTTTTCATCTCACCCTTGCTCCTTCGCCTATCGGTCTCGGAGAGTCACTGGCCTCATGTCACGCTGTCCGGAAAACCCGCTTCCTGTGCCAGCTAATCGCGTCCTCGTGCGGACGGCAGATCTCATGCGCGGGCGCAACAAGCGATTCCCCGTCGTATTCTTCGAGGTCGAATCGCCGCCTTTCCGCCCTCAGCACGACTGGGCTAACCCTGACTGTGACGGCATCCGTCACGGCAAAAAGGCCTTCGTCGAAAGCCCAGTGATGCCTCGGGCAAAGGCTCAGCCCGTTCCTCGGGTCATCCGGCCCGGAGGCCTTAACGGAAATAATATGCGCGGCGTTGGCTTCGAGGAGGTCGGGCTTGCCTTCATCCCGGAGAAGAAACTTGGCCTGGCACACGGCGCACTGTCCCCTGTACTCATCAAGCATGATTCTCCGGAAAGCACTCTCACGCGCCTCCTGGTCCCCGACATACGTGTCCCGGGTCTGCCGCAGTTGAAAGGGAAAGATGAGCCGGCTCCTGATGTCCATGAGCGCGGCCGACTCGAGCCCACTATAGCGTCTGATATGGTCGCTCACCAGCGCGCTGGCGCCTCTCATGGTGAATCGCCGGCTTCCCGCGTCGAATGTCTCAATTAACGCGGGGCCCAATAGACGATAACGGGCGCCATTGCGGCTATCCTGCCCGGACCTGGCAAGGACGAGGACTGGGACATTGTCCTGCATGCAGGCAAATAAGCTCTTGTTGGGCTCATTCTCGAGCGGGGTGCTCTTGGCTGAATAATATAGCGTCCACGAGCCGTCGGCCTGGAACGTGATCTCGTCCGGGTAGATTTCCCGCTCTTTGAGGATCGCCGACTGGCTGAGGACCGAAAACGCATATAAATCCCCGGCAGGTTTATAGATCCCTTCGAACAGGGAATGAATCCTCGGAATCCCCGCTTGGGGAAAATGCTCGCCCGTGTTTTTCAAGAAATCCGCGGATACCTCGACACCGGTGAACCTCGCCAGTTCGAGGATGGCTTTGGTCCGCTGCTCAGGGGTCATGATATCCTATTTTTTTATCCTAAATCGCCTCTCAACAATGCTCCACTTCCCTAGGTGCCGCTTCATATCCTTTTTCCAGATAGCACAATGATAAGACTTAACGTTCTTCGGAGGCTTCCTGCCTTTGTAGTGTTTGAAAAAGTAATCTTGCAACCATCCGAATTTAAGAAGATAGAACTCTGCATCACCCAATGTCTCACCCAGGGCAACGAATATACAAATTAGCCCTCTGTCAAGTTTTTCGTTAATTCCTAAGATTTTTTGCCCTTTATCAGAGGTTCTTATGTTTAGAAATTTATTAATATCGAATTGCCACGAATCGCTTGCGATCGTCTTGACTTGTATGGGAGCGGCGATTCGATTGGCAAACCCAAGTATATCAATATCCGGTACATTCCCCGAGAACGGAGTAGCCATAATTCCCCTTCTCGCTAATTCAGCCGTCACAAGGTGCTCGCCGATTTTGCCGGTTAGTTGAGTGCTTAGTCCTGTCGCCATTAGTTCCTTCCTTTTAGTGCCGTTTGATCAGCACTGCCCATTCAATCATCCTTTTGTTCACGCCACCACCCACTCCTCCGACAGTACCTCCGCCTGCTCCAGCACCGTTTGCGTCGCTTTCTCCTGTTTATCCGGCGGGTACCCGTGCTTCCGAAGGATTCGTTTCACCAAGACTCGCAGCTGCGCTCTTATATTCTCGCGCATGGTCCAGTCTATCGTCACGTTGGCCCGAACGGTTGTTACGAGTTCCTGCGCGATCTTCCTTAGTGTCTCATCCCCAAGGATTTTCACAGCGCTGTCGTTTGTCTCAAGTGCATCATAGAAGGCAAGCTCGTCTTCGGTCATCCCCAATTGCTCACCCCGTTTCCCCGCTTCCCTCATTTCCTTGGCCAGTGCAATCATCTCCTCGATGACCTGTGCCGCTTCGATTGCCCGACTCTGGTACCGCCTTATCGCAAGCTCCAACATTTCGGCAAATGATCGCGCCTGTACAACATTCTTTCTCCCGCGTGCCTTAATCTCTCCTGCCAGCAACTTACGCAATAACTCGACAGCAAGATTCCGCTGTGGCATACCTCTGACTTCAGCCAAGAAGGCCTCGGACAAGATCGAAATGTCCGGTTTCTTCAGCCCAGCCGCGGCGAAGATATCCACCACGCCTTCGGACACCACCGCTCTGGAGACGATCTGCCGGACCGCTAGGTCGAGTTCTTCTTCTGGCCTTGCATCTCCCGGCGCCCGCTTCGCCAGCACAGCCCTCACTGCCTGGAAAAAAGACACATCGTCACGGATTTCAAGAGCTTTCTCGTTCGGGACTGCCAGAGCGAACGCCTGTGAAAGCTCGCGAACCGCGCCCAAGAGACGATCCTTACCATTCTCCTGGGCCAAGATGCGTTCTTGAGCCGGTGGCAGCAATCCCAGCCGCTGCTCGGCGGTTCCTGATATCCACCTCGACCAATCAAAACCATGGAATAGCCCGCAACACACCTCGTGCTTCTCCAGCATGACAGCGACCGCCTCCTCCTGGTCGGTCGCTGTCTTCCCCGTCCCCCCGCTCTCCGTATAGGTCGCCAACGCCTGCTTCAGCTCCGCCGCAAGCCCGAGGTAATCCACAACCAAGCCTCCCGGTTTATCATGGAAGACCCGGTTGACCCGCGCGATCGCCTGCATCAGCCCATGCCCGCGCATCGGCTTATCCACGTACATCGTGTGCAGCGAAGGCGCGTCGAAGCCCGTGAGCCACATATCCCGCACAATTACCACCTTGAATGGATCGTTTGGGTCTCTGAATCGTTTCGCCAGAATCTCCCGGCGCTGCTTATTTCGAATATGCGGCTGCCAATCCAGCAAGTCAGACGCCGAGCCGGTCATCACGACTTTGATCATTCCCTCGTCGTCTTCGGCGTGATTCCATCCCGGCCGTAGGACAACGATCTCTCGATATAACTCCACGCATATGCGGCGGCTCATGCATACGATCATGGCCTTGCCGTCCATGGCTTCGAGTCTGTTTTCAAAATGCGAGACGATATCCCGCGCGATGAGCTTCAGGCGCTTTTCGGCCCCGACAACGGCCTCGAGCTGGGCCCACTTCGTCTTGAGCCTTTCCTTGCGCTCGATTTCCTCTCCTTCGGTCACATCTTCGAAATCCGGGTCAATCTTCGGGCGCTCTGCTTTATCCAATTCGAGCTTCGCCAACCGGCTTTCGTAGTAGATCGGGACCGTCGCCTTATCCTCGACAGCCCTTTGGATATCGTAGATGCTGATGTAATCGCCGAAAACAGCTGTAGTGCTTTTATCCGTCAACTCGATCGGCGTGCCGGTAAACCCGATATAGGAAGCATTGGGCAGAGCGTCATGCATGTGCCTCGCGAACCCGTCGATGAAGTCATACTGGCTACGGTGTGCTTCGTCGGCGATGACAACGATATTGCGCCGCGTGGAGAGAACAGGATAGCGGTCCCCTTTTTCTTCAGGCAGGAATTTTTGAATGGTCGTAAAAACCACTCCGCCCACGTCGACTCGGAGTTTTTCCCGTAGATCGGCCCGGCTCTCGACCTGGACCGGCGGCTGCCGCAAGAGATCCTGACAGCGAGAGAACGTGCCGAAGAGTTGGCCGTCGAGGTCGTTTCGGTCGGTGATTACGACAATCGTCGGATTCTCCATCGCGGGCTCTCGAATGATGCGCCCGGCATAGAAGGCCATGCTGAGGCTCTTCCCCGCGCCCTGGGTATGCCAAACGACGCCGATCCTGTGGTCCCCCGGCTCACCTCCGGGTTGGTGACCTGATTTATAAATTCCCGTCGGGTGCCGTATTTCTTTTCTCCCCGACGCACGCAATGTCTCCTGAATTGCGACATTGACGGCATGGAACTGATGATAGCCCGCCATCTTCTTGTTGAGCGTGCCTCCGCCGGAGTCTTCGAAAACGATGAAATAACGGATCAGGTCGAGAAACCGTCGCTTACTAAAAATGCCTTCGATAAGAACCTGCAACTCGGGTATTTTGGTATTAGCCAGGCTTCCGCCTTCGATTGTCCGCCATGGTTTGAACCATTCGCGGCCGGCGCCCACGGTTCCGATGCGCGCCTCCATGCCATCGGAAACCACAAGGGCGGCGTTATAGGCAAAAAGAGAAGGGATTTCCTGCCGATAAGTTTGGAGCTGATGGAAGGCCGTCCAAATCGTCGCATTTTCATCAGCGGCGTTCTTGAGCTCGATCACGACAAGAGGCAGGCCGTTCACGAACAACACGATATCCGGCCGGCGATTGTGCTTGTTTTCAGAGACAGTAAACTGGTTGACCGCCAACCAATCATTTTTGTCCGGATTATCAAAATCAACGACGCGCGCCTGCGCCCCGGCAATTGAACCGTCAGCACGGCGATACTCAACGGTTACCCCGTTCACGAGCCAGCGGTGCATCGCACAGTTCCGCTCATCGAGCGACAACCCCTCGGGCCGAATAACCTTGCGGAAGGCGTCTTCGACTGCCTCCGTTGGCAGATCAGGATTCAAACGTACCAACCCCTGGCGTAGGCGATCTTCGAGAATAACCGTAGCATAATCTAGGCGCTCTGAATAGAGCTCACCGGGAGCAATATCGGGACCGTTTTTAACCGCATAATACAATTTCTGCAGCCACCCGAGAGCGGCGTCTTCTACGACAGATTCGACGAACTTACCCATGCATTTCCCCGGCAATTCCTAATCAAGCGCTTTAATTATTGGTGCGAATACCTTGTGAAAAGTCTCTAAATTCTTGCGCAACCATTCGTGTTGTTGTGGCCACAGATGATTATCTAGAAAGTCGGCGTTGATCCGCGTAAAGATGCGGCAGGAATTTTTATCTTCTGGATTATGCCATTTGAGCGGGAAGCCGATAGCGCCTTCAATTTCTAACCGTCCTTTTTCAAGGATTGCATATTGTTGTTTTGAATTCTTGCCATCCAAAGTCAATTCCACGCGGATCTCGGGATCATTACTATTCGAATCGGAGTTCCACATCGAGGCAATCGAGCTCATATGGAAGCCGCTTTTTCCGATCGAATGATTCATCCAATGTTGCGGTCCTGGCTTTTGACAACGTATTTCGCTATTTGCTTCCATATATTCCTTGAAGGCTGTCCAAAAATGAAGTTGAGTGCGCTTGTGTTCGGAAATATCTCCCTCTGCAGCTTTTTGGATAGTACGCGTCCAATCATTTGGCTTGCTGATGATATTAAATTTGGGAGCTATTGGCGAATCTCCTATACGCCAGAGTTCAATTTCAAGGCCAAAAAGATTAATCTTCTCGTCGGTCCGCTCATTTAGCCAATCGAGGGTTGCACGGTGTTCTTCGGTGAAGTGCTCAGCGATCCATACAATGGTAACAGCCTCGAGTCCGGCTGCGTAAGTTAATATCTGACCCAGATGTGAATGGTCGGTCTTAGTCAGCTGGTTTTCGACAAGAACCCAGTTATCAGTAGCTGTGTCCTTACAGAGGATATCCGCCCTAAAGGGGCCGACCTCCTTCTCTTGGGCTTCAAGTTCGAGATCGATGCCTATGGCTTCGCCTAATAGTTTCAGGTTTTCGGATTGTGCAAGCCAGGGCGTGAACTCTCCAGATTCATTCGTCCATATACTTCTGAGTTCCCTCTTTTCCAACCGTCCAAGATTCTGATCGCTCATGGACAATACGCCTCCTCCTAATTAATGGTCTGATCCCGGGGGTGGAATTACCGCTTTAACCATACCATTGAAATGCGCTGCGTCCACATATTCAATTAAGAGAAGAATATCCCGAAGGATATCGGGAGTCTCCGCTAGGATCGACAAATCATGTTCTGCCTCATTTATCTCGCTGCTATGGGAATAGGTTTGAACAAATCTAATTATTCTGGTCTTTTTCGCCTCATCAAACCCCTTGATATCTAATAACTGTCGATAAAGTTCGCCAGGTCTCTCTGGTTGCTTGAAAGCCAGCACCGTCTCAAGCAACCGTCTTCCAATATTAGGAAGTCCACAGTACTCACTTAGGGCGTCGGCTTGCTGGCGCTGTGCGGCGTCATAGACTACTCGAAACAAATAGTGATACTCGCTTTCATACTTATGAAGCAAATCATCTAGGAGGATAATTCGAGCGTTACGTTGGTCGTTTTCGACGGGCGCTTTTAGCATGTAAAATCGCACGTGTTTCAGCTTGGCGAGATTGGGTCTGCGTCCGCTGATTCTTTCTATATAGTTAAACCAGTTTTTCACTTGCCGAAAGAAGGTGAAGTTGTGCGTTAATACGAATAGTTGCCCTGCGTTTTCAGTTCTGGATTTCATGAACGCAAACGCGCTGTAAAGAGAATTCGCATCAAGACTCGATACGGGATCATCAACAACAACGATGCCTGTATTGATATCGAAATCTGCATCGCTCAACGATTTTAAAAAATACATAAAGGCGATAGCCGTGCGTTCGCTTTCGCTTAGGTGCATCGCGGACTGACCGTTGCGTCTGATAGTATATCCAGTATCCCGAACCTCAAACTGAAGCTCGTTACGGCCAAGGTATGCGGCCATTTCATGATTAAGCTCATCTGCTGATTTTTGGTGATTCCTGATGGCTTTTTTTAATCTTGCGATGTTGTCTTCGATGGCTTGTTGAATGCTCCACGCGGCGTGCAGTCTATTCTCAGCACCTTCGATTGCCTTTTTCTTAGCACGATAATCAGCAAGCGCCTCGAGAACCTCGTCTTTTTCTAAGGCCCCGCGAGCATTTTCAATTTCTTTAGAGAAATTGTCCGTAAGCTTGTTATGCTCATTAATAAGCTCACTAATTTTTTTATACGCGACTTGCCCCATAATAGCCCCGAGCGACGCTAATCCGTACATGACCGCCTGAAATATTTTTTCTAGTGTCCCCGGGGGTTCAGCTGGAGGATTTGCGCTAGTCAAGAAAGAAGTAAGTGTCAGAGCTGTGAATGGTTCCCTTTTCTTGGCTTCGAGTGCAGAATTCAGCGCATCAAGATAGTGCCCGACGACCTCAAAATGGCCTTTAACCATGCGTACTTGTTCATCATATTCATTAGCAAGGTGTTGATAGAGCAGCGCTCTAGCCGGTGGTCGAATCGTCGCGATACGGTTCTTTGCGGAGATTACAGTCACCATTAGTGCGTCTATGTCACCCTGGAAGCGCTTAAACTCATCATTGAAGTGTGCTTGCAGCTGATTGAGCCTATCTTGTGGCAGCTGTTGGTCACAGAATTTACACTTATCGCTCACCCTGTCGCCAGAATGAAGGAGAAGCCCTTGGCCCACCCACGCAGCCACAGCAGGATCAGCTACAAGTTCTTCCAGAACCCTTGATTGTACCAATCGGTCAAGCGTCTGCTTGACCTGTTCGGTTATCCAAGTTATGTCCGGAAGCTGAATAGAAATAGGTTCCACCCTCTCCTTCAGCACCCCGCTTTTGGTAGTTAAGTATTTCTCGCGGTCCTCGACTGTGAGCGGCTGAACAGACGGCGTTAGCGCAGAGAGTTCTTCGACCGCTTTTTTGAAATCGTTTTTATTGTAGTTATTATATGGACCACCGCCGGAAATAGTGAGCAAATTTTTGATTTCTCGTGCTCGGTTCTCGCAGAAGCCTTCGCAATCGGATACCGCACGCGATTTCTTGGCTTCCCAATCTCGTTGATCGGCAGCAGACTTTGCCGCATCCTGTCGCAATTGTTCAATTTGCCTCTGCTTTTCACCACTATCTTCGCCGAGAACAAATATCGGCGGGAATTCCTGATCGGGATTTTCGAAGACCATGCGGCCGACAGTATCACGATTGAATACTCTTATCGGCGGCAACGTCACGGTCGCGAGCGAATTTCCATTAATTACGCTTTCGTCAACAACGAATTCGACATCGCCTTCTACAACGGGCTCCCTCATCTGTAAGTGCCGAAATAATTCTGAAAGAGTCGTCTTCCCTGAGCGGTTCCACCCATAGATTAGGTTGAAGCGCCCAAAGTCAGGCAGGCCGCTTTGTGGCCATATGAAGTCATGAAAAATGCGATAGTTACGAATACGTTGAATACGTGTTATTTTCATGTAAACTTTGCTCTTAGCTGATCGCCTACACGCAGTTCCCCTGAGATAAGCTTGGGAAGTAGAGTACAGCGCAACTCGGTGAGGGTGCGGGAATCGCGCACGTTTGCCACGAGGCGACGACGAAGCGGCAGCACTGCCTGAAGAAACTGTTGAATTATGCGCTCCGGCGGTACGACGAGACTTGCGCCCACGATCACCTTTGCATTCATGTTGGCCTGAACTGAGCCGCTCTTGGCTCCTTCCGCATATTCTGCGTACAGGTCTGATTTAAGAAACCCGTGCACATAGTAGCTGTGGGCAAGCGATGGTGTCTTCAGCCGGACAAGGTAGGATGCAAAGACCGCGTCAATTTCCTCTTCTATAATGGCCGATTTACCTGGATCTGCCATCCTCGCAACAACTAAATCGCCGACCTCCAGAGCATAGGACGCTCGTGTATCAGGGTCGATTGCGCAGTAAGGGACGTCACTCCAATTGATCCAGTTACGCTTATTGATGTCGGTTACCCGGAGGAGCTTAGGACCAACCGGTTTATCGACTGCACTCGCAGTGTAGCCGTATTGCGTTGAGCAGAGGTCAGAAAGTTTCATCACCGGCCATCCCTTCGGAATCTCGCCAAGCTCGGAGTCCTCGAAGGAATCCGGGAAAAGGTCGGCAATCTCCTGGGGCAGGCCGGGATCGTGGCCCTCAGCTTTGGCGCGGGTGGGATCGAAGTTCACGAACCAGGACGTGAATAGCGCCCGCGCAATGGCCTCCAGAGTCTCATTCATCCGCCGGTTCAGCTCGATCTTGTCGTCCAGGGTGCCGGGGATGTGGGCGATGGCGCGCTGTTCGGTCACATCAGCGGGAATGCGAATGTGGATCTTCTTGAGCGCACCGCCAGACAGTTCCTTGAAGGTCGAACCACTTGCGTGGCGCTCTAACTCCTCGACATTGGCTGTGAGCCAATAGTACAAGAACTCATGGTCGTAGCCGGGCCCAAGGACGAGGCTTCGAAATCCCTGATTTGTCGCGATTTGATTTGCAGCAATTGCCAAGTAGCCGATGGGGGCCCTCGAAGAGAGCAGCACGCTGTTACGGGGGAGTAGTCGCGATGAACAGCTGGCAAGCCCCTTCGCCGAAAGGTTGCGTTCACCATGGCTGACATATCGGCCATGCGGCTCCGACAAGTCTTTTGGCGTGAGCCAAGGAATGTCCCCGTCAAAGTTCGACTTGTCAGCTGTGGAAGGTGTACTACCGCCCACGATTTCGGCTATATCACCAATAGCGACATCAACCCATTCACCCTTCATACTAAACATCCTTCAGGATGGCTTAGCAAGACATTAGGCAGTCTTGCCCTTATCAGAAAAGCAGCAAAACAGAACAAATATTCGGCAGTGAGCAAGTTATTCATGAAATAAGCCTCGCAATCAAGCCTGTCAGCTTCTCGACGAGGGCTACACAACCATGGATGGACGCTGCCCCCTTCACCGCTTCCCAAGCAGCGGCGACTATTTTCCGATTGGGTTGCGGCTTAGCAAGCTGTGACTGAATCGTATCGATGTCCGCAACTAGGCTCATTTTGTTAGCTTCCGGCTCTTCGGATTTTGTGATGGCTTCGCGGAGTTCCGCCAGTGCTTCGCCCAGCTCGCTAAACTGCGCGTTGATCTGATTGCCGTCACCAACTGTGATGATGTTTTGACCCGTGGCTTCGATCTTTATTCCGTGAAATTTCGGCATCGTGAACTCTCCTGGCCCCTCGATTTTGTCGATGCCGATAGCGGTAATTTGATAGTAATTGGTGACTGAGGGAATAACCGTTCCTCCCTTAGCGCGAACCTGTTTTTCAACCGACTTTTCCTCTACCCATCCTTGGCTTAGGAGATACGTCAAATTGCTTTGCACTTCTTGTTGCGTTAGACCGTGCTGTGCTTTTAGTTCTGCCTTAACATTTCTTATCTTGACGGCCGAGCCTTTCTTTCCCATGCTACTCGTTGCGTTCTTGTTTCGGTCATGGAAGTATAGGAGCACGAGCCTGCGAATTTCGTTGTTTGTCAAGGCTGGACGACTTGCTTTAGCCATATCCAAGCTCCTTCAGGTTGGCGGCGATGGCGGCGTCCAGCTTCGCGGCTTTTTCCTGCTGCTCGCGCAGCTGGGTAACCAGCCGCCTCATCTTCTCCTCGAACGGCTCGCCATCGTCTCCCTGCGCCTCCGCGCCGACGTAGCGTCCGGGTGTGAGGATATGTCCGTGCTTACTAATTTCCTCGAGCATCACGCTCTTACAGAAGCCGGGCACGTCGGCATACTTGCCTGAGTTCTTCTCGCCACGCCAGGCATGGTAGGTGCTGGAGACACGCGCGATATCTTCGTCGGTTAGCTCCCGGTGAGTGCGGTCCACCATCGAACCCAGCTTACGGGCGTCGATGAAGAGCGTCTCGCCGCGCCGGTCGCGGAAGCGTCCGTTCTTCTTGTTGCGGGCGAGGAACCACAGGCAAACCGGGATCTGCGTCGAGTAGAAGAGCTGGCCCGGCAGCGCCACCATGCAGTCCACCAGATCGGCCTCGATGATGGCCTTGCGGATCTCGCCCTCGCCCGACTGGTTGGACGACATCGAGCCATTGGCGAGCACGAAGCCCGCGAGCCCGGTGGGCGCGAGGTGGTGGATGAAGTGCTGCACCCAGGCGTAGTTGGCGTTACCCGCGGGCGGCACGCCGTAGACCCAGCGCTTGTCGTCCTTGAGTAACTCGCCGCGCCAATCGCTGTCGTTGAAGGGCGGGTTGGCTAACACATAGTCGGCCTTGAGGTCGGGGTTCTTGTCGTTGTGGAAGGTGTCGCCGTGGCCGATCTGCGCGTCGATGCCGCGGATGGCAAGGTTCATCTTGGCCAGACGCCAGGTGGTGTAGTTCGACTCCTGGCCATAGATGGAGATGTCACCGAGCTTGCCGCTGTGGGCCTCAATGAACTTCTCGCTGCTGACGAACATGCCGCCCGAGCCGCAGCAGGGGTCGTAGACGCGGCCCTTGTAAGGCGCGAGCATCTCGACCAGCACGCGCACAACGCGCGAGGGCGTGTAGAACTGCCCGCCGCTCTTGCCCTCGGCGCTGGCGAAGCGCGCGAGGAAGTACTCATACACGCGGCCGAGCGTGTCCTTGGCGCGGTCGGCGGCGCTTCCCAGCGCGATGTCGCTCACCAGGTTGATGATCTGCCCGAGGCGCTGCTTGTCGAGGCCGGCGCGGCCGAAGTCTTTCGGCAGCACTCCCTTTAGCGAAGGGTTGTCGCGTTCGATCGCGGCCATTGCATCATCGACCAGAGTGCCGATGGTGGGCTGCGGGGCACTTGCCTTCAGGTGCTGCCATCGTGCCTCCTTTGGGACCCAGAAGATACTAGCGGCACGGTACTCATCGCGGTCTTCGGGATCGGCGCCCTGCGCGCGCTGCGCTTCCAGCTCGGCATGCTTCGCCTCGAAGGCGTCAGAGATGTACTTGAGAAAGATGAGGCCGAGGACAACATGCTTGTACTCGGCCGCATCCATGTTGTTGCGAAGCGCGTCGGCGGCTGCCCAGAGCTTTGCCTCGAAGCCGAGGGTAGCCCCGTTTTTGGCGTCAGGCGGTTTGGCGGCACGTGATCTAGCGGTCATCCTTAGCCTCTCTTATTAAAGACCTTACTATCCTTTGAAAATACTCTCGTTGTGCCAATTTAGAAATTCTTTGAGTGGGCGGTCCTGGTCTGTTTGAGGGACGTGACTAAGCGGGCGGCCATGGAAAGGATAATACGATCTGCCGTTCTCGAACTCTTCTTTAAGGCGGCGGCTGACCTCGATCTTGTATTCGGGCGTGACCGTAATGTAGCCGCGGTCGAAGAGGCGATGGAAATCGCTCCTAAGGAGGAGGCCGTTGTTCACAGCATGTGGGCCGCTCTCGTTGAAAGGCTTGATGTGGGCTGCTTCGAGTGCGGGGAGAGAATGCTCTTCTGTTATCGCGCAGGCACGGTCATAAGCATCCGTAACCACGATCCGGAAGGTCCCCTGGCCGAGACGTGGCCTAACGAGCACTCCTTTTCCATATCGAGCCTGCTCATCAATCCTTTGCTCGGGAATCATATAACCCGGCAACTTAGCCAGCCGCATTTGGACCCTTTCCCAGAGGGATTTCCCGGGTTCCTCGGCGGTCGTGTAGTGCTTTCCCTGCTGGATCGCGGGCTGCCAATCGGAAGGAACAGGAATCCATTCCGAGCGGTCAAAGAAGAATGGCTGTGTCAGAAGAATGCAGCCAATCGTAAAATCGTCGCGGCTATCGGGGCTTCCACTGCGGCGCTTGACAATCAAGGCCCTCATCTCGCTGAAAGACCGTGCCCCGTTCTTGATGTCGAAAGCCTCCCATGCCAGGCTGATCGGAAGAGTCGTCTGCTTGAGGAAATAGCCCCCGCCTGTAATGTAGTTGAGAGGGCTGTGGAGTTTGAAAAAGAACGGTTCTCCCGGCTGAAGGACCCTGAACGCTTTGGAGCCGCCGCCCGGCTGCCAGAAATTCACCTCGTCGATCCCCGGGACATGGGAAACGACATCGAACCAGTCGTTGTCCGTAACGCCGATCCAAAGGTTGCCCATCGTTCTAACCTTTAGCGCCTGAGGAAGTCATGTTGGCCGAGTTGGTCGTCCCCAGGTCGATGCCGATGGCCCGGAAACTCCCATTCTCTGTCTTTTTTTGAGACATTCCCATATTCATTCCTACATTAATGCGTTATTACCCTTATTATTACCCTCTTTAAGGGGTATTACCTCTTTTCCTCATCCTACTTTTCGGCCGGGGAGCCCAGAAGCCATTTCCAGACCGGCACGACCTCTAACGTTTCGCCTTCAAACGTCCTCGTCCCTTCCTGGTTGTAAGTCAGGATGGCACCCTTTTTGATTCCGAGTTCCCGCTGCGCTTCGAGAAGGCCCCTCATTTCGCGCTTTTCGGCCGACCTGTTGAGTTCCCAGCATGCCTGCCAGGCTTCGGCCGGGCGCGTCCCTTCCTGAACGACGAAATCGCATTCGCCCTTGCCTTTGAAATACATCGCCCGGCGCCGGTT
>Ga0315275_10003188_pt1 | contig 15056 bp, 12 predicted proteins | sample YL17G03_0_MG_FD_205557 | JGI IMG/M metagenome (GOLD analysis project Ga0315275, IMG submission 205557) | Sediment microbial communities from Yellowstone Lake, YNP, Wyoming, USA - YL17G03_0 | ecosystem: Environmental > Aquatic > Freshwater > Lake > Sediment | place: USA: Wyoming | collected... | reverse complement strand
AATCCGGACAGGATTCGTAAATGGATCGAATGGGGAACAAATTGCATAGTCACTTTTAATCCTGAAAAAATCAGGAGATTACTGGAATCAGGAACTTAACGGTAAAAAACGTTCGGATAACGTCCAACCTAGGAAGCTATAAATCGCCCGCAAAAGTGAAGTTATTTTTTTATTGCCTCTAATATCTTCCTGCCATTAACCGTGGCGATATTTACTAAAGCATCAATGTCATAGAAACGAGTTGTCTCGATCAGACAAATGAGATCAGTGAACAGATCCCCGTCGATAAAAGGACAGAAGAAGTCATACACATTATCGACCCCTAAAGCAACATTTACACCCGCGGCCACTAACTGAGGCACTGGGCCAATGGAATTATGCATGGGGCCTGTTTTATGACGCATTTGCTGATTGTCCAGCATGGCGCGTGGGGAAATAATCACACTCATATCCGCCTTTTTGATGAGCTTAATAACCTCGTTCATATAATCGTCCCTCTGAGCGGCCAGAGAACAACAGTGCACCGCATTCACACGCCCCTGCAAACCATGTTCAATAACTTTTCGCGCTAAGAGTTCGGTATCTTTTTCATCCGGATCATTGTTTTGATCAATGTGTACATCGACCGTCTTGTTGTATTTCTTGGCAATGCTAAAAATATAATCAAGATGTTCTGCCTGACGGGGTCTTTCGCGAGATGGGAGACCACCTAAAACATCAACATACGGTGCTGCTTTTTCGATCCAATGTTGTGCTTCTTTAGTAAGTGCGCCTTCAAGTACCTGGGAGCAGATCTGGATTTCAATTTTTTTTGCATATTTTTCCTTTACTGCTAATGCGGCCTCAATGCATTTCATCCCCACTGTATTATCGACATCGATATTCGTCCGGCAAATGGTCGAACCTTGTCGTATCATGTTTTCAGCACTTAGCGAAATGCGTTTCACAAGATTGTCAAAGGTATAGCCCTCCTTTACTTTTTTCCATAAATCCCACTTCACTTCCATGTGTTCCTCACACATTTTCAGGGTATCAGCCGTAATCACATATGCTTTGTCAAAATGAGCATGACAGCAAACAGGTCCTCCTTTTTCTTTTATTTTTTGTTTCAGTAAACCAAGCAAATCCCATTTTTCCATAATGATAAAATCATTGAATAATGAGTAAAACGGAAAAATTACTTCATCAATTGTCTCACCTCTTCCTCAACTTTATCGAGCCCTAGATTACCGGTACCCCCCTGGTGAGTAGACATTCGGAGCCATTTGTTGATCTCGGACTCCGTAACTTTAATGTCGGCAATATTGCTGCCAACTTCACGGTAAGCATCGCGGAAAGTCATACCATTGCGTACTTTGTCAAAAGCTTTGTGGGCGGCAAAAAGACCGGGGCAATCCATCATGGATCGCATAAGTACCACCTGATTCGGTTTAATATTGTCAATAATCGCGCTCATGGCATCCAGCGACATAAAAGTGTATTTGAGACCCAGGAAAAGCGGTCGTTTGATTTCCTGTCCATCGCGGTGATAACCCGAAATCTTATTGAGAATGTTCATCGTCATCTCGGAACGGCAAGCAATCACGGTGGCGGTGCGTCCACGAATCAGTTCGGCCACATCCAGATTTTTCTTTTGTGGCATAATGGAAGAACCCGTGGCAATCGATTCGTCGATATGAAAGAATTGAAATTCTTGAGTAGTAAAGAATAAAAGATCACAAGCCAAACGATTCAGCGTAAGCATGATGTTAGAGCAGGCTTCCAGAACTAACCCCTCAATTTTACCGCGGGAGTTGTGACAATAAATCACATTATTCTGAGTCTTTTTGAAACCTATTTCCTTACTGAGCCAATCACGGTCAAAATCAAAAGGTGAACCATAACCGGCACCCGATCCCAGAGGATTCTGATCCACAATTTCATCCGTAATCATCGAAAGAAGTTTCACATCATCAATCAGGCTCTCAGCAAAAGCCCCCATCCATGTGCCGACAGTTGTCGGCATAGCTTTCTGCATGTGCGTATATCCCGGCATAGCCACCATCTCATACTGCCTGGCAAATTGAATGAACTTCAGTGCCAGTAACATCGCTTTTTTGCGAAGCTCGGACGATTTCCTTTTTAGAAACCACCGCATCATCACCAACACCTGATCATTGCGTGAACGACCAGTATGGATTTTTTTCCCGGTATCGCCATAATGCTCAATCAAATAATCCTCAATTTTTGTATGACAGTCTTCATCTTCCAGTCTTAGAACAAACTTACCGTTTTTATAAAGTTCCAAAATCTCGTCAAGACCTTTCTCAAGGGTTTTGAGCTCGTCTTGAGTGATCAGTTTATGGCGTTCCAAAAGCCGGGCATAACAGCGAGAGCACCACACATCATCGGGTATCATTTCCTGATCATACAGAATATCCTCACCTGCGTTGAACTCTTCGACGATGGGATTTATCGATACCTCTTTGTTTTTGAACCAAATTTTACGTTTTTTGGGTTTGCTCATTTTTCAAAACGTTAAATTATAGATACTTAAGAAGGTTAAAAGGGATATCTGCGCCTACCATTCATAATCTCACTAATTTTCTACCCGATCACTTCAAAAAAATCCATATAAAATTCAATTATTACTTGCATTCAAACCTGGAATATCAAGATTAAACAAATTTGGACATGACGTCTTTCGTAGCAAGTACCAAAGGAAATAGCATTATAAATCACAAAATGCAGAACCACCCTCCATACGTTAAAATGCGCCCAAAAAGTTCGAATATCCTCCAACAGGGGGAGCTAATGCTCTTTTTATGGCTTATTTAAGCCATTTTTATCCATGCATATTCATCTGGCTTTCCTTCCTGTATTATTTTATATAATAAAAGGGCGAAAGGCTTTTATTCATCGTCGGGGATAATATTTTCTTTTATGGAAAAAATTCTGGAAACTAAAAAGTGCAAAAATTGTTCCGAAAATTTTACAATCACTGATGCAGATCAGGTATTTTACGATAGACTTGAAGTTCCAAGGCCTACCCTTTGTCCCGATTGCAGACAACAAAGGAGGCTGGCCTGGAGAAATGAACGATACATGTATCGAAGGAAATGTGATTACAGCGGGAAAGAGATTGTCTCCATGTATCCTCCGGATAGTCCTTTCAAGATTTATAGCCCCGATGTCTGGTGGAGCGATGCTTGGGATCCGCTTCAATATGGACGCGAATTTAATTTTAGCCGGACATTTTTTGAACAGTTCAGAGAATTGCAACTGGAAGTGCCAAGAGTAGCTTTAATCAACAAACAGAGCGAAAATTCGGATTTTACAAACCATGCGGGTAAAAACCGCAATTGTTACATGTCCTCGGTCGTTTTTGATTCGGAAGATATTTATTATTCAGACTGGATTGTTGAACATTGTATTGATTGCGTGGATTGTTCTTATTTACTCGCGGGATCTCAACTCTGCTACGAAACTTATTATTCCTGGGGAAGTTACAAATCCGCCTTTTGTGATTTTATCAGAAACTGCTCCGAGGTTTGGTTCTGTTTTGACTGCTTTAATACCAAAAACTCATTTATGTGCTGGAATTTGCGGAACAAAGAATATTGCATTCGCAATAAACAGTACATGAAAACGGAATATGAAAAAGAGATGAAGGAGTTATTTCCAATGAGTTCATCCAAACTTTTGGAACTTTGCAAAGAGTATCTTGAGATTAAGAAAAAAACTGCGATTCGCCCCGCAATTTATTCGGTGAACACTGAAAACTCTTTTGGCGATTTGCTTTTTGAAACAAAAAACTGTTTTTATGCATTTGATTCTATTCGAGTCGAAGATTGCCGTTATATCTACGATGCCATCGATATGAAAGATTCCATGGACATATACCATGTTGGATGGGGGGAATTGATGTATGAATGTCACGCTATTACAAACGGATATAATAACAAATTTTGTCATTTCACCTACGACGACAACAATACGTACTATGGCGACTGTGTCCAGAACAGCAACAATACTTTTGGTTGTGTAGGTCTTAAAAGAAAGCAGTACTGCATTTTAAACAAGCAGTACACCAAAGAGGAATACGAAGAGCTTGTTCCAAAGATCATTGAACACATGAAAAAGAATGGAGAATACGGTGAGTTTTTCCCGATTCAGTTTTCCCCGTTTGCCTATAATCAATCCAGGGCACAGGAGTTCTATCCACTGACCAAAGCAAAAGCTGATGCGAAAAACATCCGCTGGTCAGAATATGACCCGCCGGCTCCCGGAATAACAAAACAGCTTGATGCTTCCGAATTGCCCCAGATGATACAAGAAGTTCAAGATGCTATTTTGGATACAGCGATACTTTGCGAAGTAACCAAAAGACCTTATAAAATCATTAAACCCGAGCTTCAGTTCTATCGTAAAATGGACTTGCCTCTACCCCATAGACATCCCGACCAGCGTTATCTTGATCGTATGACACAAAGAAATCCGCGAAAAATTTTTCAAACGCACTGCAAAAAATGCAATGCTGCAATCAGTTCAAGTTTTTCACCGGATAAACTGGCAAACGTCTATTGTCAAAAATGCTATTTAGAGGCCGTCTATTAAAAAAATCACGACCTAACCACGACTTTCGTTTGGATAACGTCCAGTCGGGGGAGCCAATCCCCTTTTAATGGCTTATTTAAGCTATTATTTCCATACTTATGGCACTTACTTTGCAACCATTGGGACAGTTGCAGGCTTTATCCAAGGTTTCTTGCGAGGGATAATCAGGCAAAATAATGTACTGATTAAAACAATAAACAGAGACGAACCGACTATCCAGCTTGGATTATTTATTATATTTGCATAAATAAACAAGGGAATACCAAAAACAAAAGCGACTAAAACGCCCCAGAATACCCCACGCTCGCTTAACTTGTCCCAATATAAACTCAAAACTGTCGGCACCATTACGCAAGCGGCAATAGTATTAAATACCCACCATAACTGTTGCAAACCGAAATTCGGAATGTAAACAGCCCCTAAAGATACAGCAAGTCCTAGTATGGTTATTCCGACCATTGAGTATCGAGCCGCCTTAATAGCGTCTTTATCATTTTTTGGTTTTTTAATGACGTCGGTAACCCACAGGGAACTTGCGGCGGATAGACCGGCATCCAAAGCTGATGATAATCCCGCAAGCAACATAATTACAAACAACGATACCGCCCAAAATGGAAGCAGGGTTGCCACTGTTTGCACGCCGATCATCGAGCTATCAACACCTTGAGGTAAAGAAATATGAAGGGCAGGATTGGCCGCTAAAAACCCAAGAGTGGACAATGCTACCGGCACAATGCCAAAAAGTATAGAGCCAAAAATAAATGCTTTGACCACCTGTCCTTTTTTTACCGCGAAAGCTCGTTGCCAATTTGATTGGTCGGAAATAGAGCCAGCTATTAACCCAATGGAAGTAACTATGCCAAAAGAAAATGCTACACCCGGGTCAAACATGCTTTTAATGCCCTGCATGCCCTGCGAGCCAAGACTAATGGCGTGTATGCCACCAGCCGCCTGCCAGGTTAAGGGCAAAATGATTAATCCGATAATATAAATTAACCCTAACTGGACAAAATCCGTGACTATCGAAGCCTGGAAGCCCGATATAAGAGTGTATATCAGGACGATAACCGCAAGAATCGGCATTACGGTAGTAAGAGGAATACCTGTCAGCAATGAAAGCAAGCTGCCGCCCGCAAATAATTGCACCACCACTGCCATCAGTTGGTAAAACAGGTAAGGAAACAAAAATACTTTATGGACCCTGTCGCTTTCAAGGCGGTATTTAATATATTGGGTAAAAGTGTAGCCTTCAGGAAGTCGCGCCCTTATTCGTGGCGCGAAAACAGCAAAGATTAACAGAGCAAGTATGTTGGGCAGCGTAAACCAAAAAATACCGGCCAAACCCATTTGATACGCAGTTTGCACGGATACAAACAGCGCGGGTGCCCAAATCCAGGAAGACGCTATACTAAAGCCGCCTAAAATCCAGCCTACTTTGCGATTGGCAAGCAGAAAACCCTCTTTGGTATGCCAACCCTGCCACCTTGAAAAGAAGTAAGTAATCAGAATGATGGCTATAGCAAAGATTAGCAGAAACCAATAACCAGTGGTTTGTGATACAAAGCTCATAATTTTGTTGTGAAATCCTATCGTCATTGTACTACATTTTTCCCATTTCATCTGCCTCTTCTAAAGTCATTTATATATTTCGGGAATTAACATTTTAAAAAAAACTTCTACTGACATAGAAATACTACGCCAGTGGCACTAATGGCGGCATTTTCTATATTCCATTCAAAGACATACCCTCAAAAAACGTTCGGATAACGTCCAGTCTGGGGGAGCCAATCCCCTTTTAATGGCTTATTTAAGCCATTTTCTGGCTATAGGCATATTAAATATAAGCTTACATGATACCGCCCAATGACGCCTTTATTTCTTCCAGGACCGCGATTTTTCCGCCAATCCTCTTTTCCCTTGCCACCATCTGGGAAACTGTTTCGCTCTTTGCCGTAAGCGCCGTTTCCAGCGCCTTTAATACGTCTTCTTGCGCCGCCTCAACGGTTCCCGTGATATCTTCGCGGTAATCTTGCACAAGCTGATCCAGACGCCTTGAAAAATCATACCTCGCCTTGCCGCAATGGCGGTCAAGCATGTCTTCCGCCCTTTTGCGCGCTTCCTTGACTATCAATTTGTGTGCCAGAGCCTTTGGCAAAGCCTTTTTCGCCAGATCCAGGGTGATGCCGAGTATATCAAGTTCGTCGGTCGTCTGGACTCTGAACTCAATCTCCGGCGGGAGAATTCCCCTCACCCGTACCGATACACCTGAAATCCCGAAGAGTTCGGCCGAAAAACGGGTGATTTTCTCAAGGATTTCGTCCATGCGGTCGGCAAACCGCTCAAGAATCACTTTAAGCTTATCGTTCAATACCTTTTCTTCCTTGACGCGCCAGACTCCGAAAAGGTCAATAATCTGCGTACCGATAAAATCATCCATAAGTCCTGCAAATTTCGCGTTACCCTCCGTCTTGTGCCCAGACGAGAATTCCCCAATCCGCGACGCGATCCCCGCAGTCTCATCTCCTTTCAGTTTTTCAAGGTCTTCAACCAGCATCTCATTCTTGAGCTCCTTAATTTCTTCGGCGAGCAGTCTAATGCTGTCCTTTTTTTCCTGTTCGCTTTCGTCAATGAATTTCCGGAATGCGGCGATTTTACCTCCCAGTTCATTTACGGGAAGCTGAAGGGATTTCTGCTCAATTCCGGCAAGGAACAGCTCCTCGTTTATCAGGCTGTCCGTTTTTCCGGCGGTAGATTTGATCAGTACGTTGCCTTTTTCGTCCAACAAGAATCGCTCAAGAGAACGCTCAAACCCCGGCAAACCGCTTTTTTCCAGCTTCGGCTTGTCACCACTTTTTTTGGCTTCCAGGGCTTCCTTCGAGGAGAGAGGAAAAATTTCCGTATCGCCGAACCCGGCATCTTCGGTGATTATTTTTTTGCTGAATTCAAGCGATTCCTTGCAGTCAGTGACGTTTACGGTATCAATCTTGTTCTGAATAAAGAATGTCCTGGTTACAATATTTTTCAGGTCGCGCAAAAAGTGAAGTTCGGCTTGCGTCAGCGGCGGATCAACGCTCACCAGGAATATCGCCGCATCGGTACGCGGCAGATATTCACAAGTGGTTTTTGTGTTATGTTCATGAACTGACGCGACCCCGGGAGTATCAATGATCTGGACCCCGTTTTTCAGATAAGGAGAAGGATAAGTCACCTCAACGCGGTCAACCCCTTTCTCGTTTCTCGGATTATGCTTTTCAGTTATGTATAAAGGCAGGTCGTCCGGTTTGATTTCCTTGCCGGAGCCGTTGTTGAAAAAGGCCTTGATATGCAGTTCTTCCCCATAACCGATGATCGTGATGATGGAAGTCAAAGGGATGATCGCTACGGGCAACAGATCCCTCCCCAGCAGGGCGTTGATGAACGTGGTCTTGCCCCGCTTGAACTGCCCCACCACCACCAGCGAAAACACGTTTGCTTCCAGCTTTTCACGCAGAGCCCTTGCCGCGGCTTTTACATGGGCGCTTTCGGCCGCTCCTTCAAGCCGCGTAAGGCATTCGGTTATCCGTTGCCTGGTTTTAGCGTAAGCGTCAAGCATTACCCAGATTATAAAACGCTTTCATGCCGGGATAAGACGTCTTGTCCCCAAGCTCCTCTTCAATCCGCATCAACTGGTTGTATTTGGCCACGCGTTCCGAGCGCGACGCCGAACCAGTCTTGATCATGCCAGTTGAAAGCCCCACCACCATGTCGGCAATCGTCGTATCCTCGGTTTCGCCCGAACGGTGAGAAAAAACCGCCGTCCAGTTCGCCGCGCGGACCATCTTCACGGCCTCAACCGTTTCGGTCACGGTCCCGATCTGGTTGGGTTTGATGAGGGAGGAGTTGCCCAACTTCTCGGCAATTGCCTTTTCAATGATTTTCGGGTTCGTGACAAAGATGTCATCACCCATGATCTGGACTTTTCCGCCAAGACGGGTATTGAGTTTTATCCAGCTGTCCCAGTCGTCTTCAGCCAAACCATCTTCAATGGAGATAATCGGATATTTTTCAACCCATCCGGCCCAGTATTCAATCATCTCGTCCGGACTCAAAACCTTGCTGTCGCGCTTCAGGTCGTATTTGCCGTTCTCATAACAGGAACTGATGGCCGGATCAAGTGCAAGGTAAAAGTCCTTTCCCGCCTTATAACCGGCCTTTTCAATCGCCGCCAGTATTACTTCAATGTACTCACAGTTGGAAGACAAGGCGGGGGCAAACCCTCCCTCGTCGCCGACGGTCGTCGGCTGATGCCGGTCATGCAATATCTTTTTAAGTGCGTGGAAAACTTCCGCGCTCCAGCGGAAAGCCTCGTGAAAATTTGGCGCTCCCACGGCGGCAATCTTGTATTCCTGGAAATCCGAAGAATTTTCGGCGTGAGCCCCACCGTTCAAGATGTTCAAGAAAGGCACAGGCATAACATACGGCCGGTCGTTATCGTATTTTTCCTTTATGTAACGATAAAGAGGTACAGCCGAAACCAGTGCCCCCGCCTTCAGGACCGCCATTGACGCCCCAAGGATCGCGTTCGCGCCCATTTTCTCCTTGTTTGCCGTCCCGTCCAGTGCAATCATCCCTTCGTCAATCTCCTCCTGCATCAGCGGATCTTTGCCGTTCAGATAATCCCTGATCGGCCCGTTGACATTCGCCACGGCATTCAACACCCCAAGCCCGTTGAAACGTTTTTCGTCATGGTCACGAAGTTCAAGTGCTTCCTTTTTTCCCGTTGATGCTCCCGACGGCACCGCCGCCCTCACCGTCCTCCCGTCGTCCAAAAACAGATCAACTTCAACCGTCGGATTACCGCGGGAGTCGCAGATTTCACGTGCGTGGACATCTTTGATTTGTACCATAAAGTAATGAGTTAAGGGTTATAAAAAAATCCTACCTTGACCGGCAGAAGTCATCAGCCCGCCATGCGGGAGGTTAAAAGGTGGAACTTCATCACCTGATACATCTTATCATTAAAGCCGCCCAAGTAAAACGAATGCGCCTGTGGCAGATATGGCGGCATTTTCTATATTCTATTTAAAGACATCCCCATAAAATACGTTCGGATAACGTCCAGTCGGGGGAGCCAACACCTTTTAATGGCTTTTTTAAGCCATTTTTAAATATAGTTTGGCAAATCATAAGCAAGCATATAATGTTTATAGACGTCAAATGCGGAAAACAAAGAAGCCTTAGTGAAGTGCCGCAGTTGAGAAAATCTAAAAAACTAAAGTTCCATAACCTTGACCACCGCACGCCCACGAAGGCAAGAAGTTTTATTATTTGTTGGAAACCAAAGGAACGTAACTCGGCTAGAAGGTCTAAAGTTTGTAATAAAACCGCAGCCGATTTTATCTAGGGTAAATTTATGTTCCCGATAAAATGCAGTCATTGTTTCATCAGTTGCATCATAAGAAAAATCAATAATGTGATTTCCCGGATTTATTTCACCCGCGGTCTTTGCTTTCTCATATGCGCGGAGAGACCTTTGCATACCTATTGCATATTGATAATCGTGTATAAGCTCCATCCCCTCAGCCCTGAAGTATTTTTCACAAATTCGTAGCTGTTCTCCATTACACTGTATGCCAGGTTCTTGGCCTGGAACAACTGATGGATGCTGGCACATATCCGCAATGCTTATACTGACCTTCTTCCGGCCTGCAGACCATTTGTAACTCCTTATTAATAAAATTTCTTCCTGATTATCACAATGCTTATTGGAATCAAGCTCCATGTCATCTATCATTTGTTCAAGAGACCGGTTCGCAGGATCAATGATGAGTTGGGGTTTACTCATAACAAAAGCTATTTTTTCAAGCTGTCGCCCGCCTAATGCCATAATCCTGGCAATAACGAGTTCTTTTGGCGGTATGACTATATCTGGATCAAACCCTTTAGCTGTAGTGACTGATTCCTCATAACCTTTCACAATGCCGCGGAGTTTTTCTTTTTGTTCCGCGTTTAAGCGCAAGACATCAACATATTTGTAATATTCTACCTCCGTTTTACTCTCTATAGTTAGTGTTGTTGTTTCCGGTATTTTGCAAATCTGAATCTCTCCTTTTGGTTCTTCTTCACTCAATTCCAATACACGCCCTGATATTCTGGATATAAAATCCCGGATATGAACAATATTCGATTTTGCCTCATGTTGGACACGTGTTGCACTATCAAGTTCCGCCATTTTTTCATCTCTCTCTGCCGTCAGCTTCTCAATCTGCAGCTGTACATCCCTGGCCTGCATGGCAATATGCTTTTTTTCTTTTGCTGTAAGATGCGTTTGTTCGATTTTAGCCGTTTTACGTTCAGGCCGACCAGCCAGCAACCGTGCCACTTTTAAAGCGGCTTTTCTATGCCATTGTGCTTTAGGTTTTTCTTGAATGACTTTTTCTACAGTCAAGCTTTGAGTTTCATCTTCCAGACATTCAGTCATCATTTCATAATCCTGATGCAGAATTTCAATCCGCGTTTCCAGATAAATAATCTCTTCCAGCAGGTTAATTTGGTCACCTTGAGTTAAGGGACTGGTAGATTCTTGTTCTTTCTTCTTTTCAGCTTCAGGATTTCCGGCAGATGAATCAACCGAATCGGAAGAATGTGTGTTTCCCATTAATATATGGATAATGAAGAATTCAAGGATTAAAATCCTAAGATTTCACCTCTACACCGACCAAACCACGAAGACGAAGGATTTCGTTGGCAAAACCAGGAATAGCACGGTCCAAGTGGACCCGGGTATGGCTCCACCAACCGCCCGAAACACGAGAAGATCTTGTCAAGTTCTTACTGTTTAACACGGTCCAGGTCAGTGAATCAATAGGTTTACATTCTGCTAAAGCTTTCATCATGAGGGTTAAATAGGTATCAACGTCATTCATGACATCTAAACTTTGATTTTCATATTTTTTAACCCAAAGTTCGCTCATGTCGTAATTGGTTCTCTTACCGTCATAAATTGCTTCATCCTTTTGAACATCTTGAACTCCTTCAACAATGGATACTCTCCATTTGTTTTCAGACTTTAGTTTTCCGCCATTCCAGAGATTGTTATTTTTGAGTTTATAGGTGAAGGTATCGTTTTGATCTCGGAAAGCCGGGTGCATATTGATGGCTTCAACTTTTGATTTGCGTTTTGTAGGCGCTACAAGAAGTAAAGTAGGTTCAGCAAGCTTGAGAGCTTTATCAAGAACTTCAGGCATGAGACCTTTCTTGACCTGCCCCCAGGTTGGCATGCCTTTTGTTGAAATTTCGTATCTTTCCAAAGTAGTCCGCATTGTTAGATATTACGCTTCAAGTTTTTTTAAAAGTTCCGCTTGTTCAGCGGATAATTCGACTTCAGAAGCGGCTCTTACTCTTTCGTGGGTAGTGGATCTAATCCGATCTAACGCTGCGTTAACTTTCTCGGCTGACACCGCGCCGGTTTCCACAAGCGTTGCTTCCAAGTTATCACGGCTGGCATCTTTTGGAATGTTGAGCTGTTCGTCTTGATCAGGTCCTTGTGAAGCCATAATTGCATCCTTTATGATATTGGGTATTATTATATCTTTTTTTTCATTTCTGTCAATCTTCACCGGTTTAGGCTATATAAAAAGCATAGAAAGAGTTTCAAGAAAAAAACTGCTACGGCGTTAGCGGCGGCAATGGCGGCATTTTTCATATCCTTACCAAAGACAAATCCATATAAAACGTTCGGATAACGTCCAGTCGGGGGAGCCAAGTGCTATTTAATGGCTTATTTAAGCCTTTTTTTGATATATAGAAGTACTTTAGAATTAACACTAAACCAAGACAAAATTAAACAAATATCCGGTAAAGATGATTCCTGCCCCTACTATTCCGGCAAAGATTAAAATTAACCTGGTTTTCATTACCTTTTTGAGGATCATAAATTCAGGTAATGAAAGACCTGTAACAGCCATCATAAAAGCCAAGGTTGTGCCCATTGCTACGCCTTTTTCGGTAAGAACGCTAACAAGGGGCATTATGCCGGCCGCATTTGAGTAAAGAGGTATCCCGATTATTGTTGCCAAAGGAACTGCATACCATTTATCGCTCCCCGCGTATTGAGCCAGAAAATCCACAGGAACATAACCATGAATCCAGGCACCAATACCGATTCCTATAATCACATAAAGCCAGACCTTTTTAAGAATATCCAAAGTGTACGTTTTGGCATACATAAGTCTTTCTTTCCTAGTTTTTCTGGTAACCTCCTTTAACTCTTTAAGCTGGTTTTTATAGACAAACTCTTCCACCAATTTTTCCAGCTTCAATTTGCCGATTATTATTCCGGAAAAAACGGCGATAATTAATCCGCTGAAAATATAAATCAGCGCGATTTTCCAGCCGAACATCCCAAGCAGCATTACTAACGCCACTTCGTTGATCATGGGCGACGCCACCAAAAAAGAAAAAGTGACTCCCAGGGGAACGCCGGCCTCCACGAAACCCAGGAATAAAGGGATTGCGCTGCAGGTGCAAAAAGGCGTTACTATCCCCAACAAGGAAGCCAGCACATTACCGGTCCAAGCATTTTTCCGTGAAAGAAACTTTCTGGTTTTCTCGGGAGGGAGATAGGTTCTTATGATTGAAACGGCAAAAATTATTACAACCAGCAAAATAAATATTTTGATGGTGTCATAGATAAAAAAATCTGCGGCGTCCCCCAAAGGTGATCCTTTTGGGATTGATAACAAATCATAGCTTATCCAATCCGAAAATATTTGCAGGGAATAAAAAATATCCATTCCATTTAATGATTAATAAGTACCTCAAATTTAACAATTACCCCCGCAGTCACAGGCACGATCCCCTTTACGGCCTGCCTTTCCGGATAATATTGCCTCCCTAATCTCTTTTTCGTCGGGAATATAACCTGCAATAACAGGTTTTCCGTCAATTGCCAGGACGGGGCTGGACATTAGCCCCATATCAACTATTTTTTGCATATCATCAATGTATTCAACATCAACATTTAAGCCCATTGCTTTAATAACTTCCCGGGTTCGCAAGTATAGTCTCTTACAGCTTGCACATCCCATTCCAAGAACTTGGATTTTCATATTATTTTTTTAATAAATAAATAATTTTTTTCAAATACTGTTCAATTTCATCCTCTTTTAAAGAATAAATAACTTTCAAACCATCTTTTCTTGAACCAATAAGATCCAGTTTTTTCAGCACTTTTAAATGATGAGAAACAAGATTCTGTGGGAGTTTCAGGCTTTGCCACAACTCACAAACGCATTTTTCACCCCTGCGTAGCATACAAATAATCCTTAAACGATTTTCTTCGGCAATAATTCTCAAGAATCCGGCAAGCTTCTTCATCTCTTCGGAATTTTTAGTATCGCAGCAATTATGTATCATAAGATAGTATATCAATAGCCGTTGATATACTATCTTAATTTAAAGTGAAGTCAAACTTTATTCCTGACAAAGAAGCCTGGAGAAGCCAATCATCTTTTTATGGCTTATTTAAGCCATTTATTATTTATTGACTAAAATATTAGAAAATATAGAATTTATACCCAATTCTTCAATCCAATAAATATAAACAATGGCATTTAAGCAAATAGAAACGCCATATACTTCCGAAGCCGCGCCTTATATTGAAGAATTCGGAGGTAAAATCGGCGGATTGGAATTCCTTAGGGATAGGTGCCCAAAACTTCAAGAGTCAATCCTGCCGAGTACAATCATAAAACCCGGGGAAGAATATTCAGGCCATTTGCCGCCAAGCGAAAGCGGAAAGTATATCGTGCGCGGCTCCCATCCTCTGGATATCATCCGTCTTGTTGATGTAATTGAAACCAGGTTTCCTGAAAAAAAAGCAGACATTCCTGGTGATATCGATAAAATCCGGGAATGTGCGCGACAGGAACTCGTTATGGAATACGGAAAATACGAAGATCCAAGTTATGATGGAAATGTCGTGGTTGCAATACAACCGCGTCTTCTTCAATACAATGATTCCGGAAGCAAACTAAGGAGAAGAGGGAGCATTGTAGACCATCCCGATTCTCCGGGCAATTATGCGGTAACTCTGGTTAATGATTTAAAAGAATCCGCTTTTGGTAATATACCGGGAATGGATTTAGGATCAGGAATAGATACGGACTATTTCAATCTGCTTTTTGAAAGGGCGCACGATGGGGCTCTTCAGGCGCTTATTGATATGCACCGCGAAATCGCAGATTCCGAATTGATAAAACCCGACTTTTCTTTTCAGGTGGAATTTATGGAAAAGGAAATGGAATCGGAAGATAGACCCATAATATGCCAAGTAAGGGCATTCAGGAAAAAACAGTCCTCTACTGATAAGAAAACCGATTTAACTTCTGATTTTTTGCTTGATGGACTGGTTTTCGGGGCAACACCTCCGGAAGGAATTGTATTACCCGTATTCCATTATACTGAAGATAAAAAAACGG
>Ga0315275_10003187_pt1 | contig 15059 bp, 12 predicted proteins | sample YL17G03_0_MG_FD_205557 | JGI IMG/M metagenome (GOLD analysis project Ga0315275, IMG submission 205557) | Sediment microbial communities from Yellowstone Lake, YNP, Wyoming, USA - YL17G03_0 | ecosystem: Environmental > Aquatic > Freshwater > Lake > Sediment | place: USA: Wyoming | collected... | reverse complement strand
TCACGCTAAGCCTCGACTTCTTGGTCCGCATGGGCCTCAACTCCGGCGAGGTCGTCGTGGGCCGCATTGGGGACGATCTACGGATGGACTATACGGCCCAAGGACACACCGTCGGCCTCGCCAGCCGCATGGAGTCGCTCGCCGAGCCGGGCACGATATACCTCACCCGGAGCACTGCAGCCCTGGTGTCCGGATTCTTCCGCCTGAAGGACCTCGGGAAGTTCTCCGTCAAGGGCGAGCGACACAACCTGCGAGTCTACGAGCTGGAAGGAATCGGCGCGGCGCGGACGCGGTTCGACCAATCGGCCTCCCGGGGCCTGTCGCCGTTCGTCGGGCGAGAGGCTGAGATGGCGCGGCTCGAAGAGAGCCTCGAGGCCGCCGTATCCGGAAACGGCCATGCGGTTGGGGTGGTCTCGGAGGCCGGCTTTGGAAAGAACCGACTCTTCTGGGAGTTCGCCGCGCGGTGTCGCTCTCGGGGAATCCTCGTCCTTCAGGCTCGCGGAGTACCTCACGGGCGGGCGATTCCGCTCTTGCCAGTCGTCGAACTGCTACGCGCGTACTTCGACGTTGGAGAAAACGACGCGGCCGCGTCGGTGCGCGAGAAGGTCGCCGGCCGGCTTGCCCTCCTCGGGGAGCCGGTCCGCAAAGCGCTGCCGTTCGTCTTCGATCTCCTACGGGTGCCCGAGACCGACCATCCCGCGCCGCGGATCGATCCGGAGGCTAGGCGCCGCCAAGTCCTCCGCCTGCTAAGGGATCTCTTGCGAGCCCGCAGCGATCAAGAACCGATCGTCATCGTCGGCGAGAACCTTCAATGGTTCGACCGGGGAAGCGAGGCGGTTCTGGATCAACTCGTCTCGGCCCTTGCCGGAACCCGAACCCTCGTCGTCGTGAGCTACCGTCCCGATTACAAGCCCCCCTGGCGCGAACGCACAGGATTTCAAGAAATGTCCCTCGATCCGCTCGCGGCGGAGGCGACCTTGAGGCTGGCGGGTGAACTTCTTGGCGACCATCGCTCGGTCCGCAGCCTCACCCAGCGCATCGCCGAGCGCAGCGGCGGCAATCCGTTCTTCGTCGAGGAAGCGATCCGTTCGCTCAGGGCCAGTCACGAGATCACTGGGCGCACGGGGCGCTATCGAGCCCAGCGACGCGTCGAGGAGATCGAGATCCCGGCAACAGTCCAGGCGGTTCTCGACGCGCGGATCGACGCCCTCAAGGAACGGGAGAAGGTCGTGCTCCAGACGGCGGCGGTCATCGGAAGGGAGTTCCCGTTGGCGGTGCTCCAGAGGATGGTCCCCTATTCGAAAGCGGAGCTGCGGGCCGCCCTCAAGATACTTAGCGACACGCAGCTGCTGTCGCCGCCGCGATACGGTGGCGAGCCGCTGTACGCCTTTCGCCACTCCCCGACGCAGGAGGCGGCCTATCGATCTCAGCTCGTGCCGCGCCGCCAGCAGCTCCACGCTGAGGTCGCCCGCATCATCGAAGAGCTTCATCCGGGAGCCGACGAGCACGCGGCGCTGATCGCTCACCACCGCGAGAGCGCCGGCGACGAGCGCGCGGCGGCGGACTGGTACACCCGCGCCGCGCGCTGGGTGGGATCCGACGACCCTGCCGAAGCATACCGCCACTGGCAAAAGGTACGCGCGCTCCTCGCCCGCGACGACGGCGCTGCCGAGGCGCTTCCGTTGCGCGTGCTGGCGCTGATTCAGATGCTGAACCTGAGCTGGCGTCTCGGCGTCGCCGAAGAAGAAGTGCGAACGCTCTTCGAGGAAGTCCGGGATCTCGCCAAGCGGAGCGAGAGCAAGGACGCCTTGGCCAGAGCGTACTTAGCCTACGCCGTCGTTCGCGGAATGGCCGGTCACATCGAGGAGTCGTTGAAGAACGTCCGCGAGGCGACGCAGCTCGCGGAGGACTCGGAGAACGCGGATCTCAAGCTCGGTCTGAAGATGGCTTTCGCGTACTTCGGGGCGGCAGCCGGGCGGTTGCGGGAATCCTTGGCGACCACGGAGGCCGCGCTCTCCCGGAATGGCAGAGATCCGACTCGGAGCGCCGAGCTAGCAGGGATCGACCCGGCCGTCTTCTTGACCGCATTTCGCGGCCACCTGCTCGGCCAGTTGGGGAAGCTCACCGAAGCTCGGGAGGCGCTCGACGCCGCGCTGGAACTCGCGGCCGAACACGTCGATTCGGAGGTTCGCGGATGGATCCACGGGTGGATCGTCGTGCTCGCCCGCGCCACCGGCGAGACGGCGGACGTGCTCGAACATGCCAACCGGGGACTCGAGATCGCAGAACGGACCGGGAGTTTCTTCTCGCAGGTCGTTGCGTTTGCGCATCTTGGTCGCGCCCTCGCCCTCCGCGGGGAGTGGCAAGAAGCGATCGGCGCCTTCGAAAAGTCGCTCGAGATTGCCCGGGCGCGGCGGATCGCCTGCGAGATCGAAGCGGGAATTGTGGCCGATCTCGCCGAAGTCAACTCCTCGATCGGCAATCACCAGGCGGCGCTGGCGCTCGCCTGGGAAGCGATCGACCTGGCGCACCGGCGCGGTGTGAAGGTGGAGGAATGCCGAGCGCACCTCGTCATGGCGCGCGTCCTCCTCCGGGCCGAGGGCGCGCCCAAGCAACGGGCCGTCCGCAAGGCGCTGGAAACGGCGGCGGAGCTCGCGCGCGAGACCGAGGCGCGCGTCTACGAGCCGTTCATCCACCTCGAACTCGCGGAGGTGGCGAGGCTGGCAGGGGACGAGGCGGCTCGTGCGAGCGAGCTACGGATAAGCTCGGAGCTGCTCGCGGAGATGGGCGCCGGCGGTCACCTGGCGGCGGCTGCCGGCGACTCGGATCTCGGATCGTGAGACGAACGCACCGCTGATGGATACCGATGCACGCCGACCGAGAAAGAGTTTCATTCCCTTAAGCGAAGCGCTTCTCCGCGATGCCGTTTCCCTGCGGCACAAGCTGTAGAAGGACAGGGAGGAACCAGATCTTGGCTGAACGGGAGATCCAAGCACGGGGGTGGATCGAGCAACTTGTGGACCTCCCTGCGCGGTACGCCGGGAGCGCATCGGAGCGGCAGGCGGCCGAACGGATTGCCGGATGGATGCGCGCGCTCGGAATCCGCGACGTATCAGTCCTACCGGTACCGGGTGGCATGCGACCGGGGTTGGTCCTTGGCGTGCACACTGGCCTTGGCGCAATCGGTTGCTTCTGGGGCGGCTTTGTCGGTGCGGTGCTGGCGACGCTCGCGGCGTGGTCCTTCTGGCAGGAGTTTCGACACCACCGCTCCCTGCTGGCCAGACTCATTCACCCTCCCGATTCCGTGAACGTGGTCGCCCGCGTGGGCCCGGATGCACCCACACGGCGCGTCATTCTGACTGCGCACCTTGATACGACGCAGGCAGGATGGATCTTCTCGCCGACGCCTTCAGACTGGTTTGCGCGCACGGGCCGGGCGTTGCGCCGCCAAGACGGCCAACCTCCGGCCGCGCTGAGCGTACCCGCGGCGCTGCTGATCGGTGCCGTCGTCTTGGCACTCAGTTCGTGGTTTGGAGGATATGGCTTTCTCTTCAATCTCCTCAGGGTATTTAACGGCATGGCGTTGCTCGTGGCTTGCGGGTTGGGTCTGCAGTGGGCCGCTTCACCACCTACGCCCGGGGCCAACGATAACGCCTCGGCCGTCGCCGCAATGCTCAGCTGTGCGGAGCGTCTCCTGACAGCGCTGCCCGGAGATGTCGAGCTGTGGGTGGTGGGCACCGGCGCCGAGGAAGTCGGGTGCGGAGGAATGCGCGCATTCGTGGAGCAGCACTCATGGCCCACCGAGGGCACGTACTGGGTCAACTTTGAGTGCGTCGGCGGCGGTACGCTGCACTACCTCATCAGTGAGGGCATGCTGAACCGGATCAACTACACACCCACGTTGATCGAGCTGGCCCGGCGTGTCGCGGCCAGCGGAGTGTTCGGCGAGGTGACGCCGACCGATTTACTCGCCGCGACCGACGGGCATGTGCCCGCCGAGCGTCGGTACGCGGTGCTCTCCCTCATTTCCCTTGAATCGAATGGGGTTCCACGCCATTACCACCGGCCCGACGATACGGTCGGCGGCATCGACCTCACAACGGTGATCCGTGCGGCCGATTTCGGCTCCTCCGTCGTAACCGCTGCGTTAAGGGGCGAAGCCGGTCCGGTAACAGTCGGCTGAGGCCGTGAGCCTTTTCAGATCAAGCTCACAGCGCGTATCCGGTCCGGAGAAGAGCGCTTGCTACATGCGGGCCGAGAGCCGCGAATCGTCCACCCGGCAAAGGCAAGAGCGATCTCTGACCAGGCGCGACGGCAGAGAGAGGACCGCCGAGCGCCGCACGACAAAGTCGAGCACGCGCGCTACGTCCGCCAGCTTCAAGGTGAAGTGGAAGGTGGATCCTCGGCCCGGCTGCGACTCCACCCAGATGCGGTCGCCGTGGAACTCGACGATCTTCCTGCAGATGGCCAACCCGATGCCGGAGCCGGGATAGTCGGCGGAGCGCCGCTCTCCACGCGGCGGGGCATTTTCTGGGCAGTCTCTACCGGAAGAGGCTCGCGGCGAGGCTGACCCGCAGGCCTGCCGGTTAGGCAGCCTTACGAGACTTCGGACGCGACGGGGCGGCGAAGCGGCCGCGCCAGGTTGCCTGCCACTGCCGGCCCGGTCCTCCCGGCACTTCCACTTCTTCGGGGTGTTCGAACTGATAGATTCGCTTCAACAGGGCTTTTGGATCCGTCCACCGGCCGAGCGCCCGCAGAGCCCGGTCCTTTGCTTCCCAGCCCACTACGCGCTTCCCATCAATCTCGATCTGGACTTGCCGGAGGGCATCAATCTTCTTCATACCATGCCCATTATGGACATTCTGAGTCCGTGATTCAACCCCGCCCGAGCCCACGCTTGTCGAGTGCCGCACTTCGCTCCCCACTTGTGGAGCACGCTTTCAGCCGTTTTCGGCCACCACCCCCCCCGTTAGAAATGTAACGCCGCTTTGCGGGCCGAACGGGAGAAATAGGCGCGGCAAAAGAAAGCAAATCAGCCACCCTCGGGTGCCGATAGCGCTTTGAAGGCCTTTTCGAACTCCCACTCGACCAGCGCGCCGGCGAGGAGGACGGAACCATCGCCGACGCGCACGTACACGCCCGTGGCAGCCGGATTGCGGTCGCCGATCTGCAAAACGAGCGGCCGCTGATCGCGCAAACGCAGTTCGAGCCTGGTTCGCGCTGGCTGGAGGCCGTAGTCCTTCAGGTCTCCCAGGGCCGCCGGGATCTCGCTCACGATCGCCAGCTGCGTCAGATTGCGCAAGAAATCATCGACCGCCCCGGGAGGCTCGGTCTTCCGCCAGCTGCCGTCGTGACTCTCCGCTTCGACGACACGCCCGCCACGCTCGAGACGAATCCCGGTCACCTGTGCGGGCGTGAATGCGAACAGCGGTCGCACCGGCTCGGTGGGCTGACGCGGCGCCGCCGCCAGAATGTCGCCCGACCTCGGCACATCCTCCCTGGGCGGCTTCTCGATCCACAGATAGACGCCGAGCACAAGCGCGACCACGGCCAGCACGGCTGTCCCACGCCAGCCCATGATCTACCTGTTTCCACGACGCCGGCGACGCCAAACGATGAGCATCCCGAGCACCGCGAAGCTTGCCGGTTCGACCACCACCGAGAGCCAGAAAACCAGCCGACCTTGCCACGCAGTCAGGAACACCGGCGAGATGGAGCGGTGCGGCCTGCCTTTGCGGCGCATCGCAATCAGTTCCTCATCCTCTGCAAGCACGCCGATACTGCTCATGAACAGATCTTTGTTTCCCAGCAGATTCAGATATAGGTTGCTGGCGAAATCCGAATCACCAAAGACAATCATGCGGCCGACCTTCCCGGCAGGGGGCGCACCGCCCTGCTCGTCGGCGTTCTCGGTCGCGCTGCTCTTGGACGCGTCGCCTGCGGGCGCATCCGTAACCATGAGCCCGACCGGAAACGGACCGGGTTTGTCGGTCTCACGCCGGAAGTGCACGGTCCCTTCCGGCACGGTGCCGCCGTCGACGCGGGCCCAGCTGTCCGGGCTGGTGAGCGCGATAAGCAAGACTTTGATGCGCTTGTTGTCTTTATCCTCGATGGGCGAGACCGTGCGCGCCAACGCGAACACCGCCGCCGTGTCGAGGTTCTTGCGGAACGTGCTTTCGTCGAAGATCGGCACGCGCGGCATGAAGCTATCCGCGCCGTAGAAACGATTGCGCTCGTCGACCACCAGGTCGTTGCCGGCACGCACGTGATAGTGCGCCAGAAACTGGACCACGGATTCCGGGGCGTCGGGATCGATCATCAAGAGCACCCGGCCGCCGCCGTCGAGATAGCGGGAGAGCAGGTCGGCTTCGCCGGGCAGGAAGCTGCGCGTCGGTCCCGGCAGGAGGACCACCGTGCATTCGGCGGGGACCCCGCCGGCGGGGAGCGTCGACAGGGTGCGGATTTCGGAGTCCTCCTTCTCCAGCGCCTTGGCGACCTCGCTGTAGCCGGTGCGTTCGCCGGAGTCCTGCGGGCTGTGCTCGCCGTGGCCGGTTACGAAGCACAGCGTGCGGTGCTGCTGGCGCGTCAGCTTCAGCAGCCCGTTGGTGATCTCCTCCTCATCGACGGTGGTCAGATGATGCAGTTGCTTCGCCGCTTCCATCACGCCGGTGTTGAAGCTGCTGATGCCGTACTTCTTTGCCAGCGCCGGCGAACGGTCCAAGTCCAACAGGCGGTAGCTGATCTGCGGCGAGGCGTCATTGAAAAGCTGCAACAGGTCCTCGAGCTGCCGGCGCTGTCCGGACTCCTGGCTATTGTAGAAGACGGTGATGCGCACCGGCACACGCGTCCCCTGATCGATGCGGCGCGCTTCGTCGGATAGGACGAAGCTCTTCGTCGGTGTGAGGTCGAAGCGGTGATTGTGGCGCTCGGCCAGCACCAGCAACAGCGCGAAAAGGACGCCTGCCAGGGCGATTTGCAGGCCCATAAACGCGGTATGGCGGGCGGAATGGCCGATCGCAAACACGCGCATCACCGCACCCCCCGCCACTTGCGCGCGCCCAGCGACTGCAAGGTCAGGAACAGAAAGAACGTGATAAACAGGATGAAGAAGACCACGTCACGCGTGTCGATGACTCCGCGGGAAAAGTTGTAGAAATGGTCAAATAGCGACAGCCGCAGCAGGACGTGGATCACCCGTTCGCTTGCCGCCTCCTCGTTCCAGGTCAAGAACCAGAAGAACACCAGGATGCCGTACGTGCCCATGGCGCTCACGACCTGATTCTCGGTGAGCGAGGAGATGAACAGGCCGCAGGCGATGAACGCCGTGCCCAGCAGGAATATGCCGAGGTACGCCGCCAGCAGCGGGCCAACGGCGAAGTGGTAAAAGCGGTAGAAGATGATCGGGCTGACCGCGGTTGCCAGCAGCATCGCCACGAAGAAGATCCAGCAGGCGAGGAACTTGCCGAGCACGATCTCGCCGTCGCGTGCGGGGTACGTCCACAGCAGCTCGATGGTGCCCAGCTTTTTCTCCTCTGCAAACAGCCGCATGGTGAGCAGCGGCAGCACGAGCAGCGCACACAAGCGCATGTCGAGGAACACGTACTGCCACAGGCCGGTGGGCAGCACGTAGCCGCCGAAAAGGATGAAGAAAATCAGATCGCTGTAAAAGAAGTATCCGCTCAGCAACAAAAACACGGCGAGCAGGACATAGGCGATGTACGAGCTGAAATAGGAGCGCAGCTCACGCCGACAGACGACGAGTAACTTCATTGTGTCCAGCGGCCTGCTCCGGATTGAGCAGACTCAGGAAAATGGCTTCGAGGGACAGCGCCACCGGCCTCAGCTCCCGCAAGCCCCATTGTGCCGCCGCGACGCAGGCCGCCAGCTCAATTCGCAGGTCGCGCTCTTTCTCGGTGGTCACGGTGAGAGCCGCTATGCCGTCAGGTGCCGACGGCGAGAGCTCGACGTGCAGGACGCCCGGGATCGCACGCAGCCGCTCCGCCACGGCGTGTGCCGGCCCCAGCGCTTCGAGGTAGATCTGCGACGTTTGCCGCAGCCGCTGGTTCAGGTTGTGCGGCGTGTCGACGGCGAGGATGCTGCCACGGTTGATGATCATGACCCGGTCGCAGGTGGCTTCGACCTCGGACAGGATGTGGGTGGAGAGAATGATGGTGCTCTCGCCGCGCAGTTCGCGGATCAGACGGCGCACTTCGGCTACCTGCTCGGGATCGAGGCCGGCGGTGGGCTCGTCGAGAATGAGTACCGGCGGCCGGCCGACTAGGGCTTGGGCGATGCCCACGCGTTGCCGGTAGCCTTTGGAGAGCGTGCCGATCAGCCGGTGCGTCACATGTGCCACCCCGCAAGCGTGGAGCACGCGATCGATCTCGGCGCGCTGTTCCCGCCGAGCGATGCCCTTCATCTCGGCGACGTATTGCAGGTACTCGCGCGTCGTCATGTCGAGGTACAGCGAGACGCGCTCGGGGAAATAGCCGACCACGCTCCGGGCGCGCAGCGCATCGGCGACCACGTCGTAGCCGGCGACGATGGCCTGCCCGCTGGTCGGCGGAAAGACGCCGCCGAGAATGCGCATCGTGGTAGTCTTGCCCGCGCCGTTGGGCCCGAGAAAGCCGACGATCTCGCCGCGCTCGACCTCGAATGAGACATCGGAGATGGCCGTCAGCGACCCAAAGCACTTTGTCAGACGTTGCGCCCGAATCATCGAACCGTAGCCCTCCTATAGTCGCCCGTAGCGGCGGGCTCAAGGAAAGTCCGAAATTCGAGGTTCGAATGTCGAAGTGTTCCTTGAGACCGACTCAGGGGGAAGATCGAGGTGATGGCGTGCAGGCGTGCTCTGCCGCCAAGTGGTGGCTATGGCGCTCCCTGTGAGGAGGCGTCGGCTGCGGGCGCTTCCGTGGGGTTGGCACGCTCCAGGAGACGTCGCGCCGCCGGTGAGAGGTAGACGTCTTCGAGTGGGCGGCCGGCCAGCTCATCCACCAAGATGTCGATCTGGGCGCTGGGGGACAGGCCACGGTCGAGCAAAATGACGTGCTTCTCCCGCACCCGACAGCTGCCGCTGCGGACGCGGTAGCCCACCTCGCGCAGCAGCTTCTCCTCACGCACCTCGAAGCCGAGGCGGGTTGCGGCGCCCTTCAACTCCTCCAACAAGGCCAGCTGCTCACTGGCGCTGCGCGCTTGCTTCTCCGTCGGCCGTGCCACCAGGCTCTCCTCACGCAGTAAGTTTGTACTGGAGCGCCGCGCGGTTGTAAACCCTCGGCGCACTATGCGCCTTTCTTGCCCACCGTTGCGCGAAGTGCTACGCCAGACGCACTCGTGGTTGGTCCGACGGCGCTGGGAACAAGGGATGCGGTTGCAGGGGCGTGGGTGACATGGGGTCGCAAGTTTTGCCCTCGGGTGGAAGGCGCCTCCTCCTCGCCACAGCCCTGGGCACGCTGGCGCTCGGCTATGCCGTCTACACCTGGCAGATCTTTACCACCCGCGGCTTGTTCGAGTACCTGGGGTTGGATTACCGGGCCTACCGCTCCTCAGCCGAGATCGCCCGCTCCATCGGCTTCGCTCAGGTCTATGACTTGAACACGCAGGCGCGGTTTCAGCGCCCGCTGCATCAGGCGTACTCGTTTGGCCTGTGGCGCATCCCGTTCGCCCCGACACCGACGCCCTATCTACCGGCCTTCATTCTGCCGCTGCTGTGGCTGCCCGATTTCAAGCCGGTGCCCGGTTTCCTATTCTGGGCGCTACTCAACGCCGCCGTGCTCGTCGCGTATCTGCGCCGCTTCGTCTCGGCGGCTGGCGCCCAGTCGGGGAGGAGTGCGGGCTGTGAATTCCTGCTGTCGCTCCCGGTGTTCACCAACTTGGTGTTCGGACAGATCAACGTGTGGCTGTTCATCTTCACTGGAGAGTTCTTGCTCGCCGGCATGCGCCGCAAGGAGTTTCGCAGCGGGCTGTGGCTCGGTGGCTTGCTACTGAAACCCCAGACCCTGATCCTGTTTGTCCCCGGTCTGCTGATCGGACGGCGGTTCAAGATCTTGGCGGGATGGGCGGCATCGGCCGCAGTCATCCTGGGCTTGTCGGTGGCCCTCGCTGGCATTGAGGGAATGATCAACCTGGCGCAACTGGTTCGCATATATCCAGCGAGCCTGCCGACTACGTTTCCGGAGTCGATGATGAATTGGCGGGCGCTGACGATCAACCACGCGCTCGTGCTCTCGCCGTCGCTGGCGTGGAGAGTGGGGATGGCAGGTCTCATGATGACGCTGGTGCTCGGGCTCGCGTCCTGGCTGCGGCCGGCCCCTCCGGGGTCGCCGTCGTTTGCTTTGCTGGTGCTCGGCACGTGGGCGGCGACTGCCGGGGTTGCGTGGCACTCGCACGTGCACATGGCGATGCCGATGTTTGCGCCGTTGCTCTACCTAGCGCTGCAGCAGCGGCTGCCGCGCTGGTTGTTGCACGTGTGGATACTGTCGCCGAGCATCCTCTTCCTCGTGGAGGCCTTTTGTATCGGCGCCGGCCGCGCCCACATCGCGGCTGGTCTTGCCATGCTGGCGGTCAATTCCCTGGTCCTCGGCTGGGTAACCCAGCGGGTGTGGAGCCCGGCGGTCAGTGCGTCCGGGCTTCAACCAGCACGATAGACCGGAGACCGCAAACTATCTGTTCAAGAACAGCGGACAGCTGCTGTTGCGCAGGACGTACTCCGTGGTGCTGCCGAGGACCATCTCGATGATGCGTCCACCGAAAGTCCATCCCAAGGCGCCGACCTCAGGGGTCATCAGCGCGGCATTTGGGAACAAGCTGGAGAGTTCGGCCCCGATGTAAAGGCACTGCCGCACCCGCGCCCCTTCTGCGTAATGAGGATACTGCGCGGGGTCACGCGCCCGCACACCGTACGCTTCCCTCACGGCTGACACCGGGATACAGTGGACAGGTATCAGGAGCAGCAGGGCGGCGTACATTTTCTTCAGATGACGTGAGGCCTTGGCGGTGTGGGTGCTCTTTGTGGATGGCGTAGCGGTCTGTGAAAGTCTCTGAGCCGGACGAGGCGCCCACTCCCAGTGCTCAGTGTGGCGGTTATTGCGCCGCCTGTGAGGATGCATCGGCTGCGGGCGCCACCGAAGAGTTGGCCTGCGAGGCGGCGGCACCTTCGAGGAGGCTCCGCGCCGCCGGCGAGAGGTAGAGGTCTTCGAGTGAGCGGCCGGCCAGCTCATCCACCAAGATGTCGATCTGTGCGCCGACGGGCAGGCCGCGGTCGAGCAAGATCACGTGCTTGTCGCGCACCCGGCAGCTGCCGCTGCGGACACGGTAGCCGACCTCGCGCAGCAGCCTCTCCTCCCGCACCTCGAAACCGAGGCGGGTTGCGGCGTCTTTCAACTCCTCCAGCAGTGCCATCTGTTCAGTGGCACTGCGCCCTTGCTTCTCCGTCAGCCGTACCACAGCACGCTCCTCGCGCAGCAACTTTGTACTGGAGCGCGGCACGGTTGTAAACCCCACGCGGTACACGCACCTTCCGGGTATTCCGGGTTACGAATCTGCCAACTGCGGGAGGACGTTCAGGTATTGAGCAGCTGCGATCAGGTCGCTGTCACCCCGACTCTTCCCAGGGGAGCCTGTCGACTTTCGCAGACGACCACCCTTCGACACGCCGCCAAGAGAAGGCGGCTGCTCAGGGTGAGCGGTTGGATGACCACTTTCAAAGAGCTTTTCCGCTCGCCCTTCTATGAGGAGGCCACATTTTCTCCGAGCATCCCGAGTAGCGGCCTTCCCTTGGCCGCGTATCGAGGGACTGGGGCCGCATCGAAGGGCCAATCTCCTGCTTATCGACACTCGCAGAGGGCGAGGGGACCCAAGCAGGGTACGGCAAGCGTTTTCAGGGTGCGTGGATGAGCGGAGTTCATGATTACTGCCGGTTCCGCCCTGGCCGCACTCACTGCTCAGTCCGCGCTTGAAGCGGCGGGTACGTAAGTGATACTCAATCGCCGCCGCGCAACGATCAACCGATCGAGCCGGAGCCGATGCCGTTGGCCCCTCGTCGCTCGGAGCTCGTCTGGCGGCGGAGGGAAGTGGCTGAGATGTGCTCGACGGGCTTGGGGTCTCGCTCCACACAATCGGAGTGGTGGCAGCGCCTGACCCTGGCGGCACTGACGCTTGCCTACGCTGTCTACGTCGCTCAGGCCGTGGCCACGCGCGGTCTGTTTGAGTACGTGGGCATCGATTATCAAACGTTTCGCGCCTCCGGCGAGATTGCGCGCACATCCGGCTTCGCCCAAATCTACGACCTGGCCGCGCAAGCGCAGTATCAGCAGCCCCTTCGCGATCAGTACTCCTTCGGAAGGTGGCGCATCCCCTTCGTGCAGGCGCCGGCCCCGTATCTGCCGGTGTTCGTTCTCCCGTTCCTGATTCTCCCCTCCTTCGCGCCGATACCAGGGCTTGTCTTTTGGACACTGCTCAGCGCCGGCATTCTAGTTATCTATCTCCGGCAGTTGTTGAGCGCGGCGGGAGACGAGTGGCGTGTCAGCCTCCCATTTGAGTTGACGCTGGCGCTTCCGGTTTTTTTGACCCTGCTGTTTGGACAGATCAACGTCTGGTTGTTGGTCTTTACCGGACAATTTCTCCTCGCCAACGCGCGGGGTCGTGAGCTTCGCAGCGGACTCTGGCTCGGAGGTCTGCTGCTGAAGCCGCAGACCCTCATTCTGTTCCTGCCCGGTCTCTTGATCAGCCGGCGGTTCAAGGTCCTGGCCGGATGGGCGATCTCGCTGCTGGTGATTCTGGCGATCTCGGCGGCGCTTGCCGGGATGCAAGGGCTGCAGAACCTTGTGCAACTCGTGCGCTTGTATCCGGGCAACCTGCCGACCACCTTTCCCGATTCGATGATGAACTGGAGGGCGTTGACCCTCAATCGCGCGCTGTTCCTCTCATCCTCCGTGGCCTGGAAGTTGGGCATGGCCGGTCTCGCCATGAGCCTCGTTTTGGGCCTGGCGCTATGGCTGGCGCCGGCTCCTCCTGCTTCCGGGCGGTTCGCCCTGGTCGTCCTGGGAACCTGGGCGGCGACCGCCGGTGTTGCGTGGCACTCGCACGTCCACATGGCGCTCCCGATGCTGGCCCCGCTCCTGTACCTGGCGCTGAGGCAGGAGGTGCCGCGCTGGCTCGTGCACGTGTGGATACTGGGTCCGAGCGTGCTTTTTCTCGAGGAAGCCTTTCGGGTCAGCCCGGGCCAGGCCCACGTGCTGGCTGGCCTGGCCATGCTGGCAGTGAATTCGCTCGTGCTCGGATGGGTAACAAGAGTCCTCTGGTCCGGGGGATCGGCCGAAAATGCCGACGTTGGAGGAAGCGCCACAGACAGTCGACCCTTGCAGCCGACGGTTGCGACCACGATTCAATACCGCTCGATGCAGAATCGGTACGTGCCCCACGCATTGACGGCAACGCTCAACGTAATCAAGACAGCCGAAACCGCTGTGAGGCGCCCGCGCATCCCGAGGGCGACGAGCAGGATCGCCAGCGGCATCAGATCCAAGAGATAACGGTTCCCGAACGCGTACCAGCCCGTATTGTGGAAGAGCAGCAGCATGATCATGCAACACCCAGCACCGAGCCACAGGGCCGCGGCAAACCGGCCGCGCCGCCGAGGGAGTCGAAAGACGTACACCAGCGCAGGTGTGATCAGGAACATGCTGTTTCCGAACGGATCGAACGTAATCGCCTGCGTGCGCCCATCGCGCCGCGGTATGATGTTCAAGAAATAATAATAGAGATTGCGCGGGACGTAGTGCAGGCTGAACGGACCGAAAGCAAGATACTCCTGTTTGAACACCGAATCGCCCGCGGTGAGCACCTGAATTCGTTGGCCGCTCTCCCAAACGTTCCCGAACCTCGCATAATTGAACGCCAACGCGACGCCGCCGGTCAGCGCCACCAGGAGCGAGAATGCGAGGGCGTTGCGGATCGCCGCACGCCGGCGCGGGTGCGGGCACCGCGGGACGGTAAGCAGCGTGGCGTAGAAGAACGGCACGGTGGTCGCAATGGACCCGCGCGACAGCAAGGAAGCTCCAAACGCCAAACCCGCCGCCAGCGGCCACGATGGACCCGAGCCGCTATGGAGCAGACACCAGACTGCCAGCGTTAAGAAGAACGTCCCTACGATTTGCGACAGAAACCACATCCGTCCGAGGACCGCGAGATAAAAGTGTACCGTCCCGACCCCGAGCAAGACCGTAAGGGCAACGCAAGCTGCGGTTGAGAGGGGAACGAATCCGGCCTTGTGCGCCTGCCGGAGCATCAGGAACGTCAGCAGGACGGTCCCCGTGCCGATCAAGCAACCGAACAGCACGTCGCTGGCTTGCAGCCCCGCCGCCGCCACGTACGGCAGCAGCAGGAACGAGACCATGGGTCCCCAGTAGCCGTAGCGCTTGCCGTCCACGACGGACCAATCGAGCGCCGTGGGCGGCGTCAATCCAGAGCGAATCCTGTCCCAATCGTTATCGGCAAGCTGTTGGCCGCTGGCGGCGAGGCTCCGCTCCACAGCTGTTCGATAGCCGCGGTAGAAGGCTTCATTCAGCGCCTCAATGACCTCGTCACGCACGTACAGTTGCCCGTGGAGCCAGGCATCGGCGATGAGGACATGGTGCGGGTACAGGGACGGACGGAACCGGAAGGTGCCCGAAGTCGCGACGGACATGTAGACGATACCAACGAGCAGCGCGACGACGAGCCCCGGCCAGAGAGGGATCTCCCGGGCAGGCGCGCTCGGCAACGTGTCGGCATTGCGAGGCACGTCCGCCGCGATGTCTTCCATCTTCTTCATGTTCACGCGACTCCTTTTGTAGCACCCCGGTCATGGATGATGAAGCAATTCTCCCGGAAACGCCGCGATCCCGGATCCCGGACGGCGCGTTGGTAGTCTTTGTGCGAGCGCAGTCCCGCACCCCGAAGGGGTGACATCCATCAGCCCAGGGCGTCGCCCCATAAGCACTAACCTAATTCGAGCAGTGTTTCCGCACCCCAAAGGGGTGAAATCCATCAGCCCAGGGCAACGCCCTGGGTCTTCGGCAGTG
>Ga0315275_10003186_pt1 | contig 15060 bp, 17 predicted proteins | sample YL17G03_0_MG_FD_205557 | JGI IMG/M metagenome (GOLD analysis project Ga0315275, IMG submission 205557) | Sediment microbial communities from Yellowstone Lake, YNP, Wyoming, USA - YL17G03_0 | ecosystem: Environmental > Aquatic > Freshwater > Lake > Sediment | place: USA: Wyoming | collected... | reverse complement strand
GATCTCCCACTTGATCCCACACTTGATTCCTCACAGGAACCAAGTCAGATTTTTCGATGGTTATCATAGATTTGATCCCTCACTTGACTCCGCACTTGATTCCCCACTTGAGTCTCTACTTGATCCAACACTTGATTCCCCACTTGATCCGACACTTGATCATATACTTGAGTCCACACTTGATCCAATACTTGATTCAACACTTGATTCCTCACAGGAACCAAGTCAGATTCTTTGATGGTCATCATAGATTTGATCCCTCACTTGATCTCTCACCGGAACCAAATCAGATGCTTTGATCGTTATCATGAATATGAGTCCTCACTTGATCCCTCACTTGATCCGACACTTGATTCCGCACTTGATCCGACACTTGATTCCGCACTTGAAATCGCACTTGATCCCACACTTGACCCCACACTTGACCCCCCACTTGATCCCTCACTTGAAATCGTACTGGAACCAAGTCAGATTCTTTGATGGTTATCATTGATTTGATCCCTCACTTGACTCCGCACTTGATTCCCTACTTGATTCCCCACTTGATCCGACACTTGATTCGACACTTGAATCCTCATTTGATCCGACACTTGATTCAACACTTGAATCCACACTTGACTCCACACTTGATCTTTCATTTGAGTTCTCACAGGAACCAAATCAGATTCTTTGATGGTTATCATTTAGTCAACTACCCACGACCCTAAAGGGATAGGGGCTTTCTTGCTCCGTCAGGTGAACCGAGACTTGAGTCGAGATTTGATAAGAGGCTTGCCTTCGGGCTCCTGAAGTTTCTTTAAGAGATCAGGCCATTTCTTGACGTGAACTTTCATGGAACCAAGAGCCAGTTCTTTCTCGTTCATTTCTTCTGCGTGGAATGCCCAGCACATGGAACGAAGCGTTTCTGTCAGTTGTTTCTGGCATTCCTTATACGTTGGGATGTTATAGGCAGATTTTGAAGTATCCAGATCGTGCGCCGCGCAGAGAAGGAACTGAGCTTGTTCGTAAGTGAGTGTGAGGGTGTTGTTCATGATTCGGGAAAGATGTGCGTATTCAAAGGAAAGAGAGCCAGTTCTTCGGTAAACCCCCATCGCCAATGGTTTGATTGTTGAGTGTGAAGACTCAAACTCCATCCCTCTACCAATTTGGTTTTATATTCGCCGCCACAGTGAGGGTCGCCGCTGGTTTTGATGTAGAAACTGGAGGGAGTTAGAGTCATCAAAGCGGTGGGGTTGCGTTTGGCTATGTACGCCATCGCTTTCAAACAGCGGCGATTTGCCTGAAACTTGGGGTCTTTTTCCAGCACTTTGATTTTATCGGCGAACTTCATAATTGATGTCTTGATTCTTCTTCAGTTCTTCGGTCGGTTCGGCAAGAGGGGCAATAGAAAGGAATATCTACAAGTTCCATATCATCCCCACACCGCTCACATTCCACTTTCTCGATCAGGGCGGTGATGAAAATCTTGGTGGGCGGGCATATACACTTTCCAAGATTGGATCGACTCAGGGCAATGTGGTGTTCAATCACTTCCAAACAGGTAGGAAGAACAACTTTTACCATACCCGTTTGGTGGCATAAACCACATTGCCAATGAACGTGAAGGCTCATAGATGATATAGATGGTTATGATTCTTTCTATTCCTTGGGCAGAAACGCTCGTGCTTTTTTGAGGGCTCGTATCAATATTTTGAGCGAAGAATTGCCATGGACAATACGGGAAAACACATCGTTTCCAATATTGCAGTACTTTCCGGTTGCTTTGAACAGCGGGCAATTGGCACAGTTTTTTTCGCTGCTGCCGTTCGATTTGTTCTTCATGAACCGCTGACAAAGAGCACACGTATCTATGTTAGCCTCGAAAACATCGAGACCGTTTTTGTTTCGCAAACAATAACCGCCATTGGTCAGCCCATGCTTCTCTGCGTTTTCAGGTAAGAATCCCATCCATTTTCGAATGGAATGGTCGAGAGCCTCGGCGACCGTGGTTTTCTTCGCTGGCTTAGGATAGAACTCTTTTTTCCAAGTGGTGATGCTCATAGGTCATTGAACCGAAGTAATTGCCGTGATGCAAGCTTTCTTGAACGTCCGAATGCCGTGTCGGAGGTAGTCGTAAGCCGTCAAGGAAACCTTGTCTTGGCTGATGGGAACGATTTTGCGGGTGGTAGTTTCACCTTTACCATTGATGTAGGTGATTTCGTATTTGGTTGGATTGGGAATGATTAGGTTATCCATAGATTTTTTCACTTGTTGTTTGGTTCTTCTGCTTTCAGAAGTTTATATGTATTGCTAAGTTCTCCACCGAAAGAGTTATACTCGGTCGTCTTCGTAACGCCAACAATGTTGCTGAAGTTGTTGTAGGTATAAGCATCAGAAAAAATCTCTCTGCGGTCCCCGATATAAACCACAATATCTCTACTAGTTTTCTCGATCATATAATCGTTGACTGGTGTGGTGGTGGTCTTGACGGCGACTAGACCAGAGAGAAACATTCCCATCAGTAAACCTATCAGTGGTATTACACTTATTTCGAGGTAATCTGATTGGATAGAATAAATCAATCCCACTAGTGACGCTATTATAATGAAGAAGAATAGTATGGAAAGGTTTGACATATTTTACTTTCTCTTTGTTGCCGCGTATCCGATGATCGAGAGAATGACTGCCAGAACGCCTGCGTCACCCCAGCTAAATCCATAGAAAGCGGGGCCGAATATGTTCCAAAGAAACCATCCCAAACCACCGAGAACTCCTGCTCCAATGACAAATCCACAGATGACATTGAGCGTGTCGCGTAGCATAGAACTATCTTGGTTCTTCTTCGGTTGCGAGGAGTCGTCGCAGGTTCCACTGCAACAGGGCTCGGGAGTAGTCGGCGATGCTTTTGTAGAGCGTACTGACGAGGGCTTGGGTGGTGTTATCGATGGTTTCATGGTAGATTATTGATTTGTCGTAGCGTAAATTTCCTTCCCCCATCATTCCGTGGGCATTGAAAGTGATGCGGGTGATGTGTTCGATTTGACGGGAGTAAATACAGACATGAACGCGAAGTTCATTCCATTGAAAATCCCACATCTCCACATTTTCAAAATGAAGAGGCTTTGTCTTGGTTCGTTTGTTGAACCCAAGGTTGAAGAGAAATTCTGGAGTGATTTGGCTCATAGAATCAGCTTTTACCGAAATCTTCGGGATTGAAAGAAAAGAGGCTGGGTCTCTTTAGTGTTTTCGGGTCTGGCTTCTTGGTTAAGTCGCCCACCATTTGTTCAAGATGCTGTTGGAGGATTTGATTCGTGAAGTACATGATAATGAAATTCGACCCCTCCGAGTAGGCGTGATCGAAGATGTGCTTGATACACATTCTGGTTTCAGGAGGCATCGTGTCTTCGGGAGGCAGTTGAGTTTTGTTGAATCGCGACCACGAGGTTTCCATCGCGGTTTTGAGTGTCTTCAACATTTCTGTCTGCTCGTCTTCAAACGATTTCATAGGTTTGAGTGAAAGATTACACTATTTAGGTTGAGTTGTCAAGGATTTTTCTTTGCGGACGTAGTAAATCATCATGGTAATCCAGATCATGTTGGCCACGACGATCAGGCATCCTCCACTGAAAGAGAGCCATTGATTGAGCGACGGATAATACCAAAGATTCCAGATGCTCCAAGTGGTAAAGAAGGCAACCGACACGGCGGAAATGCCACGGACCTGCTTGTGTTTGTATAGGACGAAGCAGTTGTAGAGAAGGAAAAGTCCTCCCAACATTTCGTAGAGTCCATTGACAGTATCGCCGAAAGTCATACCACTTGCTTGAAGTATGCCGCGAGGAGAAGTGTGAGTTGTCGAACATTGATTTCAAGACAGTGAGTGTCTCCATTCATAGTACACATTCCCGCATCGGTGTCGTTGAGGAGATCTCGGATTTCATCGAGGGAAAGTCCATCGCCACGATTGGTGTACGATTTGGCGTCGTCGAGAATCTTGGGGATATTGATGGTTCCGTCTGCTTGACAGCGCCAGTCTGTTCGTTCGGGATGAGCTTTCTTTTCTCGTTCAATATGTTCTCGAACGTGGTCAGACCATCGGGCATCTCTTGAAAGATATTCTTTTTCCAGTTGAACCCCGATGCTTTTTGCTTGGGGTGTTGGTGATTTGCCAAGAGAACTGGCATCGTTGCTTTGAGGATCTGGGTTGGGTGAAGTGTAGGTTGAATCAATCATCGTCGATCTCCTGTTCGAAGGTTGTATGGTCATGGCAATTTGAGCAGATTCCCGTTGGAGGACATCCCGGAGCATCATAAACTTCACCCCAAGGACGAGTCCCACAGCAAACCGATATCAAATTCGAACGACCCAGTACGTCATCCGAGCCGTTCCATTCTTCCAATTCGTATGGTTTCATTTCTCGCGTATCTTACCACGTTCCGAAACAGATGTCAACACATTTGTCCGGCGTAGTATTCGTCCCACAGACCCGCCCAGTAGTCGTAGTATTCCATCCAACATGATTCACACAAGACAACATCGCGGTTAGGGTCTTCGCCTTTTCCATCCCAGTAATACGCCGTCATTGCAGAACGTGGTTTTACTTCGTCTGTCGGCAGATGACATTCTTTTGGAATGTTATCAGGATCGATTTCGCAACGTTCACATTTCACATCAGGGTCTTTCCGGTGGATGGGTGGGAGCGGATGCGGGATTGAATATGGGCTTTGAGAGCCGCTTCACATCCTACTAGAAAATCTTCTGAGACTCGTGTGAATTTCTGAAAGCGCGTTGCTCTGGCGTGTTCCAACGCGAATTTCTTGCACTTGGAAGCGCAAATCAATCTGAACTTGAACTTGGGCGGAAGCGGCATTGTCGGGATAGCTGTTTCGTCATTCATAGTGGAGCATTATACCTTTTCGTGGGAATTTGTCAACAAGAAAGTTTTTTGCCTGCCGCCGTGATACATATGTGATAGAGTGTTTTTATGAGGCGAATCAAAAATGATAGATTACTGTTGTTGAAGGCGTTGCGAGACCACGTAGAAGTTTCTTTGGAGAACTCGGAAGTTGAGTCACAATTTGAAGCGGACGTTGCCGAAATGATAATGGCGATGCGGGACAAACGCACCGTTAAACAACTCAAGGTCGTTCGTAAAGAACTAGACAAATGGATCAAAGAAATGGAAGAGGATCGCAAGTTGTCAGAAGAATCAGTCACCTAACAACTTACATACCGACGTGGAAGACGTAGAACTTTCGATATTCTTCCTGTAAATCAACAACCTTCGGTCCTTGTGGTTCAATAAAAAGGATTTTCCATTTCTTATCGGTATCCAGCACGACTGCTACATTGATGGCATGGGACACGTCAAAGTTTTTGTAGTATAGGTCTCCCACTGCCAAATCGGAATCCATAAAGGACGCTTGCATAGATTTAACTCGGGAAAAGAAACTAAAGGCCCGAGAAAAATCATCACAGTCATTCTTTTTCAAGTTTACTGCTCCCACTCCGTTTTTGACTAAAAAATCATTGAACCCATTCAACACATTTGCTTTGAACCACGCTTCGTCAACAAGAGTGTATTTGCTATCGGCGGTGACAAATTCATATGCATCTACTTGATTAGTATATTTGACAAATCGCATAACCTCTATTCCAGTTGCTTCTTGTTGAAGGGTTGGTTTGGACGCAATGGGGCCAGTAGTGCTGGGTCCACAGGAAGTCAAGAGGACAATCGTGGTAATTACGACGGCAAATAAAGCAATGAGTTTCTTCATGTCGATACATATTTATCGGTATGATGTTCGCAATACACAATTTTCTTTATTTCAATGCCCACTATGTAGCTTTTCTCCTTTACCTGAATATGTAGAGGCGTCAACTGCACACGACCCTAAAGGGTCGGTGCTTGTAAGACCCTGACACTTGTCAAGGATTTACATACATTTGGCGTATTGACTGACGCCTGCCCATAAGTCAGATTTGTGGTCTGTGATATGGGAAGTTTGGATACTTTCGCAATGTTTATGCTTGCGTTTATATCTGCATCGTATATCAGTCCGTTCTTTGAGTAAAATCTACAACCTCTTCTTTCACCTTCAACCTTGCTTGTGATGGCATCGGTTTTAGACGTGTTGTAAGGGCAAACGAGCAGAACCGATTTACCTTGGTTCTGTGCCTTATAGGTTATTACTCTGCGGAGTTCGTATAATGGAACTTGCGATATACTATGCTTATTCTGGTATGGGTTTTTCTTTCGTTTGATGGACTTGAGGTTTTCTAAACAAATCGTATCTGCCTCGGTCTTGAGAACCTCATTGGCAATTAAATGGGTCTGGTTTTTGTTCTGATTGCGTTCCTTCCTCTTCAAGGAGAAACGAAGTTTGTGTCTGGCAGATTTGGTTCCTTTGGATTTGAGTTGGTCTTTTTGATGTCTCAACTTTCGTTTTCGTTCATTGAAACTTTTGTCTATAATCAGTCGTCCATCGCTTGTGGCAGCAGACCTACGAATACCCAAATCCACTCCTAATGCTAATCTCTGCTTGAGTTGTGGTTGCTTATTCTCAAAGGACAGACAGATATACACCTTTCCATTATGCTCATAGATAAGTGGGTCTTGGTATGGGTATTTTTTCATCAACTCCTTGAGGCGGGGGTAGACAACGAACTTGTAGGTCTGTCTCTTTCCTGTGGTTGTGATACGAATAGAGAACTTGTCGGGTATGGAATATAATCTCTTATCCAATCTCATTGAGAGGTTTTTTTTCACAATGGGTTTCGTAATCTTATGTCTATTGGATTTGATAGAGCAATACGCTGACAGGACTTCCTGCTCTGCCTTGATTACGACTTGAGATGGGATTTCGGGGTTTGACTTACGGACGTTCTTATAGACTTTGGAGTGAAGGATTACGAGGGATTTGGTCTTCTCTGGGAACTGCTCTTTGGAAGCGATATTATACACCATCTGCTCCATTTGGAGTAGTTTCTTCAACTCATCGGTGTCTCCGAGTAGTTTAGTGTTATACGTAATCACCCTTTATAAGTATCATACTAAATGGAAAAAGTCAATCTTTTTGTGAAATAGATGATATGTATTGGTATGTTTCTTCTTCCCTACCTTAAAGGGATAGGGGTTTCCACAACGATAGAAAATATATGAAGTTTAACTCACAGAGCGTAACATTGAATGGAGGAAAGCGCGTTAGAATTGATGTTTTTATTCCTGCTGCTTTGCTCGATGTTGAAATCCCAGATCACATATGGCAATCCGCCATTGATGATTTCAACGAGAAGCTGAACGCCCGTCCTTCCGTCACCACCAAAATCAACGAGGTGGAAGTGGATGTGTTGAAAGTAGAGTCGGTTGAAGATTCCGATTTGCTGAAGATAGGAGCCGTCGTGATGATGATTGTGGTAAAGGATGAGCAATGGCCCAAGATTGCCGACGTTCATTTTTGTCTCACTGGAAGCTTGACATTTGATTCGGTTTCTGGTAAAGTGGACGGCATGGTGATAAAAAATATCACTTACGGCGGAGACAACAGCAAAAAGTTTTGTATTCTGGAAGACGCCGAAAAAAGTACTTGACTTTTCCTGCCAGTCTGGTATATTTATAGGCGTAAGGTCGAAATGGGGCCGTAATGGTATCGATCTGGATCATTGAAAATTGAGAGCACGTCGAGGTTGGTCATCTGGACTCGTAAAAAGAAGACCAAAAATCAAACGCCAACAGACTAACTGAACTGGCATCCATTGATTTCTCTTTCAGCATGGCTGAAGAGGACGCAGTGGAAGTGATGGCCTAAGAAACCATTCCGTCACTCCAAGCGATTCTCGCTAACTTGAGAGTGGCGTAAAACAGCGAGGAAAATTGCTGGTGGTTGCAATCACCAGACTGATTCGAAAGGCCAGTATGCCAATCTATGTCCGACAATTGCTGGGTTATCATTCGGACGAATACACAATCCAGATAAACGTGTAGTGCTCAATTGGCAAAGATGTAGAGACGCGGGTTCAATTCCCGCCGGCTCCACCAATTTCAAGAACCCGCTTTATAGCGGGTTTTTGTTTGTACTTATTACCACAGGACCGATATTTATAGATGTGTCTTCACGTATGCACTTCAAAGATTTACTGATATTGCTCGAAATGGAAGGAGCCGACATCAACGTCGGTGATTCCGGTGGCCTAGATGATCTGGAAAAATCAACTAAATCATTTACAGCCAAGCCTCATGGCATCGGGCGTAAGAAGGACAAAGGAAAATCCTTAGACGCCGCCACAAAGGCGGCGATTAGATCCTACCAAGCATCTGGAACAAGTCAATGGTCGTGGGACCAATATAATCCAAGGACACTGTTTTGGGATTTTTACGCCACGTTCAATCTGTGGATGTGGGTCGGTAGTGGATTGGAATTATACTGGGGCGAAGGTCCAGAAGTTACTGACTGGTTGGGAATGATGAAACTTGCCCAACAAGCGGATAAGTATGGTACAGATTTTCCCAATATAGTCGGCGCTTACAAACCATCCAAGGGAGTTCCTTATCACGGGCAAACAAAACTTATTGATGGAGTATTCCGCGCGGTAGTTAAACAAACCGCGCTGGCTTTGATTTACTACTTGAAGCGAGCTTGTGTTTTGGAGCTTCAACATCTTCATAGTGCTTCCAACTGGTCGGGGTTCCTGAACAAAATGGTACGAACGGAAGATACCGAAGCCAAGAAGGGCGGGCACATAACGTGGGAACAATTCGTTGAAATTGGAAAGCAAAAGCATCCCGGCGCAGACGCTCATTTCCTTTACCGCCTCGCTACGTTTTCCAGGTTTTTTGATAAGAGTGGAAAAGCATCCTCGGGACAATATGTTGTCGATATTTTGAAAGGTGCATACGATGCGGAAAGATCCAGAGAAGAAACCGAAAAAGCAAAGTCCGAAAAAGACAAGAGTGAGATGCAGGTATATCTGGATAAACTCAAAGACCCAGAAGTTCAAAGACAAAGAATCGCCCAGTTCTATGCGGATATGCCAGAGCCACCCTCGATGCCAACAGGAGCACACGAAGAACCACCCCCACTCGCACCCGGCGAAGAAATCCCAGAGCCTCCATTTGATGAGCCAGAGTCAGCGGCGTCTGATTTCAAGCAAGACCCGAGTTATGTCAGCCACGATGTTTACTGGGATCCGGAAGCTCAAAAGAAACACAAAGGAAAACTCTACGAAGTAGGTTCTTCCGCAGATTATGGTACCGAGAAAGTGGATTCCCGCCAAGGACTCCAGAAAATTCATTCGCTTCTCAAAGCAATGAAAAAAGCAGGTATGACGATGGATGATGTTGTACATGCGTATTCTCATGGCATTTGGAATAAGGATGGTGCTTTTGGTAACTGGGCGTGGGGCAAAGGAATGGAATCGGGCCTGCAACTTGAGAAAGAAATGGTAACAGGCGGGCTGACTCAAAAAAGTCTTGGCAATATGGCCATACTCATTGATAGAATCTATGACTTGAACCACAATACTGGAAAACTTCTCAACAAGAGTCATCGTATTAAAGTCGGACAAGATGACCTAGATCGCCGAGCCAAGATCAGTGATAACGTGGCTTTGATGATACCCGAGGTAAGTCCTAAAATCAGAACATTGATTTTGGCTTATATGAAGTTCATGGGGATAAAGCCCGAAGACGCAAATCTCTATCAAGACATCGAAAAGTCTACTGTGCCAATGACTCCAGAAGAAGAGACGAAGGCCAAGGAGAAGATTTTTTTCGTCAACGATGGAAGTGGGATTCTTCAAGGAAGTTATCAATGGGAAGTCGAAAAAATCGTTGGAGAAAAAGACCCCCAGATCCTCAAACATAACACGATGCTTTACCTTCGCAAGCACGCAGATGGTAGTTACACGTTCAATGATGATATGAAGAGTGATTTGAAGAAGTTCTCTTCTTTGGATGATGCTATTACCTACATCGAAAAGAAATTTGGTAAGGATTTGAACCCAGTTGGTTCGTACGCATCATCGGTTTCTTCTTATAGTGTCAAAAAGACCCCCGCTCAAGAATATCTTGAGAATCACAGCAAAATCAAACTTCCTGCGGATAAGGAGAAAAAACTCAAGGACATTCAGTTTGGATGGAGACCGCATTCTGAATGGTATCGTGCCGTGGCTAAAGATGGTAAGAACTATTACCTTTATGCCTTCGATGATGGAACGTTTTTGCAGGTACAGAAGAACACAAGTGATTACAAGGTTTCTCAATCATTCGAGGAAGCATTTGTTCACTTGGCCAGTACATCAGCAGGAAATGTTGAACTGTTGGTACCTCACGACCAACCAGAGAAATCGCCAACATTGTCTCCACCTCCCCCAATCAACAAACCAATCAAAGGAAAGATTGGTACGCCTGCTCCTTCCACTCTTCCTGTTTCCAAAGCGAAATTCGCCTTGAACAGTTTGGAACAGTTCTCGTTGAACTCGCTGATTCAACAGAACTTCCACAACGCGGGTGAAACGTTCTGGGAAATGGAGAAAAAAGCTGATGGAAGGTGGTCGGTTCAGCAGAACAACAAGAATAATATCACATCCTATTTTGATGTTGGTAAGGCTCAACCAGAAGGATCGTTCGGCAAACCGTACATTATCAGTCATTATTCTACTTTTGGATCAGTGGAGAGCTATTATTTCGAAGATTGGAATGAAGTAGAGAAGTTCATCAAGACCAACGCGATGGCATTGGCTTCCAAAGAACTTCTTTCAAAAGGTATGGCGGCTCAAGCACTGCCTCCGAATACTGCCGACGCGACGGCTTACAATGCTCCGGGACCGGCACAGCCAATCCGGTTGACAACTCCAGATGAAGCGAAGGTGATTGCTGCTGGCTTCTACCCGAAAATGGGTGCCAATTTCGTTTTCTACCATCACGTTCATACCAAAGACATAGCCCGATTCTTCTCCAATAACAGCGCCAAGATTCTGTTTGCTCTCAAGGGCGGTTCTCCGAGTGTGAACTTCAAGTCGATCGAGAAGGCTATCAGTTTCATTCAGTCTAAGTACACACACAGTACCCTGATGTCGCCGGTGGTTGCTCCTCAAGCTGCCTTTGGCACCCTCGCGGGTGCAGGCACTCCTCATACAGGAGTTCAAGCAGGGAAACTATTTGAACCTCAGTTGTATGCCGCTGGTTTGACCTGGGATGCTGCATCGGACACTTATAAAGATTCTGCCAATGGACATTTTCTCGTAATCCATCCAGCCGATCGAAGTTCAGACTTCACGTTTGCCGATGGTTCCACGAAACATCTAAAGGATCTGGCAAGCCTCGTGGCGTATTTAAAGAGCACGTATCCAACGGAAGCAGCACAGAAAAAAAGTGATGCCCCCGTAACGAAACCTACCGAAGGTCTTTCTTACGAGTTCATTAAGGCGAAACTTCATGGATTAGGTTATAGTGTCAGTGTAGCGGGGGATGGTACCGAACATTTTGCACGACAGGGTGCAATCATCACCATCAATCCCGGTGATGGTGGTAAATCCACTTACGTATCCCCAGCCAAAGTCATAAAACATGAGTTTAAGTCGTTTGCCTCTCTCAATGATTACCTTAACAAGCTCCACGGCATTCTCCACGGCATTCAAAAGCCAATCGTAAAACCCGAAGATATGGAGAAGCTTGATCCTCTTCTCGGAGAATATGGTTACAAATTCGTTGGTCCAAATGGAGAATATAATACCCCAAACGATGGATGGTATTGGGAAGACCCAAGCAAACAAGCAAAGATTACTCTAACTATTGTTGGAGAGGTCATATTTACAAATCTTCCACTTGGGACGGAAAAGAAATGGGCTGACGTTGATTCTTTCATCGAATCATTTTTGAAAGAACCCAAGTTACAGCAAAAGAATCCTGATCAGGTCAAGAATCCATTCACTCCAAAGGAAAGTCAATGGTTGATGGATGAGGTGACGAATCTATCTCCTACGTCTGTTTCTGTTATCAAGACCATTGCGGGGTTCATTTACAAACAAGAATCCCCACAAATCCAACTCCACAATACGTTGTTCAAGATATCGAAAACACAAAAGGCCAATTATGCTCTCACTCAGTTTTCCGGCAATGATACTGAACACTACCACGAATTCACAACTTTCCCCGACCTGAAAAACTTCATCATCAATAACATTGAGAAGTTAAGCACTGGAGAAGTTGCTCCTCCAACCGCCTCGGCTCAAACAAAAGGAAGTTATACGTCGATGGAAAATGAAATTGTACTTAACAACGCCAAGTTCTTTTTCAAGTTACAGACCGAGGACAAGACGGGTGATAGATTCTATAATCACGAGACCCATGCGTGGGTAACCGCGTGGGATGACGGACATTATACTTACTACACGCCCGGAGAAGGATCGATTACTTATGATTTCAACAACTGGCACGAGTTCAGAAAGGGTGTTCTAGAAGCTCCGCAGTATGTTTACAAAGACTTTCTCGGTATAGTGGACTACACCAAACATTACTATAATGATGTAGCTCCAGATCAAATGGGATATACCATTCGCTTGAAGGAACAAGATGAAGCCAAACTGAAGAAACACGGATTTGTTTGGGTTCCAACTTCAGAAACTCATTCTCCACACCGATACGGATATATCACTCCAACTTTATCTACTTTGGGATTACCACGATACTTTGAGTTCTACAATCTTTTACTGAAATCCAATACGGATAAGCCCGCCGCACAGGCATTTGGAGAAGGTGGATACAAAATGCCACAGAAGTTCATGTCGGTTGAAGATGCAGTGATCTGGATTATCGAGAATTATCCTGAAACCGGAGAAAATGGAGATAAAGGGACAGAAGAACCTCAAACTCCTCCCGACGCTCCAAGTGGAGAAACGTACAAGACGGAAACGAGCGCGGCGAATGCTCATCACATCAAACTCAATGCTCACGATGAAGCGTTGCTGGCAGAAGAAGGATTCTTATGGAACCCCTCCGAAAAGAATTACAAAGATGATAATGGAAACTTGTTCACTCCAACTTCTGATGGAGAAGTTCATTTCCATAATACCGAAGAACATCAAGGAAAATCTCTGGGAACCATCCCCGAAGCATTACAATGGATGGTGGACAATCCAAAGCATAGCACTTACAGCCCGGGCAAGAAAGCGATAGGACTCTCTGATTTCGTGAGTCATATTTCAAAAGGAATCAAGTTGTTGTCGAAAGACCACACCGACTTTTTGGAATCACACTACTATCTATGGCACGATACCTATAAGTTCTATTACAGTCCCAAGACTGATAAAGCCATTGTTGTTGGCGATGACCCAAATAATATATCAAACCCCCAATTGAGACTTTACTATGTCAATAGTGAAGGAAAACTTGCATACTGGCCATTCCTATCGTGGCATGATCTGGAAACTTATCTTAAGGCAGAGCCGTTGTTCAAAGCGGGTGGGACAACGCATCCGGGAACGGAAGAAGCATCGAAGATATCCGACCATAACTACGATACCATCGCTAATGACAAAGTTCAAAAAGTAGTTCCACTGGTCAAGCAGGATGCCGACTTGTTGGAGACGGTTGGATTTACGCTCGATGACCAATATGGTTATCCATTGTACACCAATAAGGAGGAGAAGGTTGCTTTCCACAATGACGACTCGGCTCATTATCAAAATCCCAAGGATGATACTGAGGTTTATTTCTACAAGGACAATACCGTTATTGGAGGGTCAAATGCTCCTTACAACGATATGAACAGCGGTGTCAAGAACGCCATCAAGAACATCCTGTATTGGTTTGATCATGTGTCTCACGGGAAAAATCGCTACAAGAAATGGGCTGATGGATTGATTGAGTACCTGAAACAAGCCTTGGATAACCCACACATTTTCGCTGATACGATTGAGTTTGAAGGCAATAATAAAATCAAAGCCATTAAGGCGTTGAGACTGTACTATTCTGGTGTGACTGGTGGGGCGCTGGCATCCCTTGCCCACGCGAAAGCGGCTATTGAAAACTGGCCTGAGTTCATCGCGTACCTCTACAAGTATGGATGGCCTCAAATGGAAGACGTAGACGCTTTTAATCCTTTGAATGACCCAGAGAAATGGTTGAAAGCTCCATCGGGAGACGAAGAAGAGGATATGAGTGGGGATAGTGAAAAGCTCGCGAAGATAGGAATTGAACCTGATCTGAGTGAATCTTTGGTGATACTCGGGTTTTCAAACCCTGTCGCGAAAGTATCTCATATCGGAAAAAAGGGAAGTCAGTACACTAAACCGAATGGGGAGGCAATCACTCTATGGAATGATGGAACATCTGTTTATTTCTCTCCATCGAATGAAGTCAAACACTTTGATTCGATCCCGGAACTTAAGCAGTTTTTGGCTCCTGCGATAAACATTGCAAAGAAGAACTCATTGTATCCAGCCGATTATAAGTTCTGGGATGCCGATCCTTTTGCTGGCGGAAGTCCTGAAGATAAAGCAATGGACGGAGCAGGTTTCATCAAGACGGCGGCGGGAACCAATGGTATTATTGTGTATGACCATCCCGATGGAAGTTTTGTTCAGATTCATCCTCCTCACGAGGACCACAACATGCCGATGCAAATCATTGTTCACCCAGCGAAAGGAGGAAAATGTCTGTTTTCTTACCAGAACCCCAAGACAACTATCGAATCCTTTCTTGCGTGGCTTGGTCATAACTACACAACGCTTGGTCATAACTACTACACAACGCTTGTTCCTTCCACTTCTTCTGCTAAAAAACAGCAGATAGATACCGAATCTCATTCCCTCCTCGTAGGTCGCGGATATGAAGGTCCAAAAGAAATAAAAACCATCACTGGTAAACCCGCATTAGAATATCATAAGCCCACTACTAACGAGTATGTTGTTGTTTTCGATGATGGGACTTTCAGTTGGCAATACATAGAAAAGGGAAAATCAGCCGAAATGAAAACATTCGACGGCGTACAGGGGTTATATGACTTCCTAAAGGGAGACCCGAAGTACACTGGCAAGAAAATGTCTCTTCCGGAAGCCGTGGATGCTTTGAAAGAGATGGGG
>Ga0315275_10003185_pt1 | contig 15061 bp, 12 predicted proteins | sample YL17G03_0_MG_FD_205557 | JGI IMG/M metagenome (GOLD analysis project Ga0315275, IMG submission 205557) | Sediment microbial communities from Yellowstone Lake, YNP, Wyoming, USA - YL17G03_0 | ecosystem: Environmental > Aquatic > Freshwater > Lake > Sediment | place: USA: Wyoming | collected... | reverse complement strand
TATTATTTGACATAAAATGATTTAGGTCTTTCATATAATTAGTGATTATCATGAAAACAAAACTATTCCTTTTATTATTATCTGTGTCCGTAGCATCATGTACTACCAAAACTTCTAATAGTCTGACTGGTCAGGAAGAGTCGGCTTTACGACAAGCTATCAAAAACGATACTTTATTTGCATCATGGGTCGAGGATACTTCTAATGCCATTAAAATCTATAAGCAATATAAGGTCAATGTTATGAAGTCGGATTCCTTATGGGAAAGTGATCAACAGAGATTAAAAAAAACAGAAGATTTTGGCTATACAAGTAAATTTGAATTAATTCCTCTTGTCGAGAATTTATATGGAGATACAACCTTCAGAAAAGCTGAAGGAGTATCTTACTTAATCCAGACTGATCATTCGACAATACTTTTTGATACAGGTATTGATGATGATTCTACAATGTGTGTCCTTCGCTACAATCTTGATAAACTGGGTATTGATATCAGCAAAATAGATGCCATTTTTATATCACATAACCACGGAGATCATCAAAATAACTGGAAGTGGATCGACGACAAGACTTTTGTAACCTCAGAAAATGTGAACATTCTGCCAGGTATTAAAATATATGTGCCCAGGAACGATCTTAATCTTAAAATACCTACTGTTTTTTCAAAAGATCCTGTTAAACTAAGTGAAGGAGTTTACACAACGGGGATTATTGGGGCACCAATGTTCTTTTCATTCTCTCAGGAGCAAGGATTAATGTTTCATGTTAAAGATAAAGGAATTGTAATCGTTTCAGGTTGCGGACATCAGACTATTGAAAAAATATTTTTACGCTGCGATAGAATAACAAATATACCAATATATGGTCTTCTTGGGGGATTGCATTTCCCTGTAGACGGTGACTCAGAAAAATATATGGGTTATTATATTACTGGCAAATTACCCTGGGTACCATTTACCCTGAATGATGTAAATAAAAAAATCGGATTGATTAAAAAGCGAAATTTAAAATTAGTAGGCCTATCAACGCATGATAGTTCACCAACAGCGGTTGAAGCATTTAAAACAACTTTTTCAAAAGAATATCAAGATTTAAGAGTAGGTGAGCGGATAGTGCTAGAATGATATTAGGGATAAATAGTTTAGTAGTATTTCACTTAAAGAATCTTCCAGACATTCTATCAAAACACCTCTTTTTCGTCAAAAACCTGGCACCAAACTGGCACCGACAAAAAAACACTTACAATTTGGTTTTGTAAATGTTTGACTTTCTTCAAAATCCGTCCTTCTTTGACCACTTCAAAAGAAGGTCTGATAACACAAAACATAAATAACAAATCAAGGATTTAAATCCCGATTCCAACGGCTAATAACATATAAAAAACTTCGTAATTGGTCAATTATGCCTACCTTAGTAGATATTTAATAAAATCATCATTAATTAATTGGTATTCAGTAAAATTAGTTACAAACTCATTTCCATTTCAGTTAATAATAGTACCATGCGTAATCCATTTTCGATTCTATTAATGATATTTACCTTGACAGCAGTAGGACAAGATACTTTAAAGTCAGATAAAATAATTGGTTGGGATAATCATTTCAAATCCAGATATGGTAAATACATAGGGATAAAGTATCCTGATTTTGCTGTTAACCTCCCTGATAAGGTGTCATTCTCAAATAAAAATCTTGATAATAAAGTAGTATTTATAAACTTCTGGTTTTCTCAATGTGCCCCTTGTATTGGAGAAATAGAGGGATTGAATGGAATGTTTAATTCATTAAAGGACAGATCCGATTTCCTTTTTGTTTCCTTTACATTCGATTCTGATGACCTAATAAAGACCTCTGTTGAAAAATATAATATCCAGTATAAAGTAATTCACCTTGAGAAAACAGAATTCACCAGGTTGAACTTCGGTAATCCCAATCCAACAAATGTAATCCTCGATAAAAACGGGATTATCAAATATTTTACTGTCGGAGGAGCTGATAAAATTTATCAGAATGAGATCATTATGAAAATATATTATCCAAAAATCCTCGGTTTACTTTGATACACCTAAATTTGAAATCCGTCCTTCTTTGAGCACTTCAAAAACAGGTCTGATAAAACTTAACATACATCAAGAGACAACAAGGATGTAACTCTGTGTTTGGTGGTTATTTTGGGAGGGCTTGCTTTGGTATAAGCAACTGGCTTTTCCATTAAACTTTACTTCTTTGTTTGATTCATTTTCTTCAAATAATCATGATATATAATCAGATCTTTCTTGGGAAATGCTGCTCCATGAGAAGGATAGATTTCCCTTGCTGAGCTTTCAATCATCCTATTCCACGATTTCTTATAATCTTCTAAATTCTCAATCCAAATAATATTTCTCTTAATACTCGGAAATCCATTCATGCTTGCGTCTCCACAAAGTAATATACCATCATTTGTCAGTAATCCGATTAAATCACTTGTATGCCCTGGAAGAGAAATTATCTCAAGTTCTATTCCCATTTCTTTAAAGAACTGATTTTCCCCATTCCACAATAAGGTATTATTATCGACTTTAACAACAGGAAATTCATGTTTCCCTTTACCCAGTAAACTCATGAGGCCAAAAAAAGATTTAGCCAATAAATTCGGATAACCACCATCATAGTTATTGTGGCCTACTAATAATCTTTCAGGAGATTCACAATGCATAATTAATTTCGCATCTGTATTACGGATTAACTCATTTAAGAAACCTACATGGTCATCATGAGCATGTGTGATAAAAATAAATTTAATTTCTTCAAAAGAAATTCTGTGTTCTTTGAGTTTCTTGCAGAAACGATTAAAATTTCCCGCATAGCCCGTATCTACAACAATATAACCTTTTGAAGTTTTGATAATATAATTGTTTACCGTAAAGTCTCCAACATTAATAATTTCCATACACAATTCATTTTAGTAATTCACTCATTACGAATAATATGAATTAAGAGCTTTAACAAATTCGCTCACCCACCTGTCATGTTTATTATCCTTTTGACGGTAAGAGATAAAGATGTCGTAATTATTTCCTTCAATAATGCTTGACATCAGTGGATTATTTATTTCAAAATCAAAGTTAAACCTTGTTTAGATCAAAATCAATTTTCTTTCAGTTTGTGAGAAAGTTATGATCAAGATGTGATAAGAATGATGGTAACTTCGACCGACCTTAGTTTAAATGTAAAAAGAGTATCAAAAAACCAGCTACAGCGACAATCTGATTATTATTTATGTGATGGATAAGATTTATTTGACATTTGCTTTTTTAGGGTGTAATTTTACATTAAAAGATACAATATCAAGGGAGGGTAAAAAGCAAGCTTAAAATCCTTTTGGAGTAAGAGCATGTCATGATCTTCATCTATTGAGATAGATTTTTTGAATACACGGATTTTCACAAATTGACTTTATCTCCAATTGATTACATCGATTTCAGTTTTTTCTAACCTAAAATTGAGTAATGATGGAAAATAATTTGAAATTGGATCCTGCTAGTTACTTTAGAATGCCCTTTATAATGGGGCCACTTTGGAAGGGGGAAAATCCACAATTTTTTTACCCCCAGACTGAAGTAATTGTTCTTCAATATCTAACTGATAATAACGCAATAAACTCACTATTGCCCAGTTGTTTTAAACATGGCGAAGAACCATTGGTAACCGTAATTTTCGGGTACCATAATGGATTGGATTTTATGGCAGGAGGAGGATATAGTATTGCAGCTGTGCAAGTATCAGCACGCTTTGACGGTAATCAGGATCATTTGGAAGGTGACTACACCCTTGTCATGTTTGAGGATGAAACATGGCCCATAATTGGTGGAAGAGAAGATTTGGGAGTGCCCAAACTATATGCAGATATTTCACCATACAAAATCTTAACTAATGGTAGTTTAAGGTGTGAAGCGTCACTTTGGGGCCATTTACTTTTTGGCTTGGAACTCTCTTCACCAAAAGAGCAAAACGGAATCGTAAGGTTAGCCGCAAATAAAATCATCAATTCTCGTTTCTGGTTGGCTTACAAGTATATCCCTTCCTTAGATGGGCCACCTGATGCTGATTATCCGACACTTACCAAAAACGATACTAAAATCAAGGAACTCTGGTTCGCCAAGTCGGGAGAATTGTTTTTTGGGAATGCAGAAATCAATGATATTGGTCAATTTAAATATTTAATAGACGCTCTAAAAACACTGAAAGTCAAAGAAGTAAAGCGAGCATTACATTTTAGAGGTAGTGCCATTTTACGATATGACCTTTCAAGGAGACTAAAATAAAATAATGCAGTTGCTCCCCCTTGTGTCAGAGCTAATAAATAAATGAATTATTCCTCTGAAATTTGATATGGCAGCATTTCCTTATCCACTTTAGGGAGATGCCTTTAACATATAGCTGGAAATTTTAGGGAAATACTGTTTTTTGATTCTATAAATGATCTTGAAGTCAGCTTGATCAGGATGTAAGTTTGATTAAAATCCCTCAAAACTTAGTCAAAACTTGGAACAGATAAAAGCCACCTTCAATATGGGTTTATAAGTGTTTGATTTTCTTCAAAATCCGTCCTTCTCTGACCACTTCAAAAGAAGGTCTGGGAACGCTTAACATATCAGAAACCCACATCAAACTATTTCAGATGTAGCGTTTATTAATTGTGTTGTACCAAATATATTTGACTTTGGTTATCCTTTATTTTAACTTTGATTAACCCGACTCCTTCTTTATTAATCAATTAAAACCAGCAAATATGAAAAAAATCGTCTTTTTGAGCCTTTCTAATTTTTTTATTTTTGGATTACTTTTCTGCAATCTATCTTATAGTCAAATTACGGTAACGAAAAGCAATGGAGGTCGTATGATAGTGGCTACCTATGGAAATGTTACTCAGTTAAATGATGGCTCAAGCCTTAATAGAGATTGGGTCATCCTAAATGACGCCAAATGTCCGCTTCAATTAGGAAATGATATTGGTATCAACACTGTTTATAATTCAGATACAAGAAGCTTTCGTTTTGGACCTACTGGGAAAGTTACTGCATCTGAAGGAATTAGTGCATACGAGATTCACCATGTTCTTTATAATGTGTTTGGAGAGCACATTTCGACTCTTAGCAATGTGGAAATAAACGACTTGAATTAAACTAAAATGCTTAAAGAAGAAAACACATGGTACGGGACAGATAATGATATTGTAAGTTACCTTTCTTGTGTATCTTATGTTGCGTCAGTAAGAACCGCCAATGGAACCATATGGAGATATAATCCCTTGTTAATTAAACAAGAACTTAATAAAATAAAAATAAAATATGAGGAAGGTTACACCCCTTCTGCTGAGCAAAAAAAGGAATAGCTTATCAGTAGCGTGCCTACTATTGATAATTTTACTTATGCACAGCCCATGGAAATCAACTTCAGGGGCTTTATATTATGAAATGAATTGAAATTCTATTAATTAGTCCAAACTCTTTCTCATCGATATACGTCAGATGATGCTCTTGTAGTGGGGAGGAATATTCCCAACTCAATTTTTCGGTCAAGAAAATCCGTCCTTCTTTGACCACTTCAAAAGAAGGTCTGAGAACATTTAACATACATTTGGAAACAACAAGTATTTAGCACCAGATATGAGTGGCCAATTTTTTTCAACCAAATATGACCATGAGAAGTAACTTTTCTAATTGAGTTGTTATCACACAATAATTCCTGAGAATATTAATTAAGAACCAGAATATGCTTTAGCATTTTTTATTATTCAGTTACATTTAGTAATTTTACTTAGGATGCTAGAATGGGTATGGCAAATCAGCAGTTTGCTTATTATTTGAACTCAAATACTAATTTAAAATATGACTGAAGCAAAAACTGTAAAAGAAATTGTAGAGCGGTTCGGATCAGCAACTTCTGGGGAGGTTGATAAAGCCATTGCTCTTCACGATTACGTACGTGAAAATGTAAAGTTCGGCTTTAACAAATACCTAGATGAAAACCAACCTGACTACACACTTGCCTTTGGTTACGGTCACTGTAATGCCAAGAGCCGATTGATGGTTGTTTTATTCAGGGGTATTGGTTTCGAGGCTTATCAGCACTTTGTTGTATTACCGAAAGAGATCCTGAGAGGTGTGTTTCTGCGAAGTGTTAGTTGGATGCTCCCGAAGGAGATCTCGCACAGCTACGTCGATGTCAAAATAGATGGAAAGTGGTGTGCCATTGACAGCTTCATCATTGATACGCCTTATCTGAAGGCAGCACAGGTCAGGTTAGCTAAAGAAGGTCGCCCATTAGGTTATGGGATCCGTTCTGATTCTGTCAATATATGGGATGGCAAAAGCGATGCCTTTTCTCAGTTTGACAGGAAATTGATGATTGAGGATCATGGTCGTGTTGACAACCTTGAAGCATATCTCCGAAGTAGCAAATATCGCACGAAGTTTCTGGGGATACGTTTAAATTCAATTCTCAGACTGATTGGTGAAACTGGTGTAGCTCTGGGAAATTCACACCTCGACAGCATTAGAAATACGGTCAGTTTCATAGCCCCGAATCCTTAAGCATGGATAAATAGGTGGAATCTTCAGGAACTTTATAAGGTAAGATGTTATAGCACAAAACTGGCACCAAAATACATATGCAATTGGTTCCGTAATTATTTGGTTTCCTTCAAAATCCGTCCTTCTTTGACCACACCAAAAGAAGGTCTGAAAACACGAAACATACATTTGGAAACAAAAAGGAGATAACTCAGGATTTTGTGGTGGCCAATTTATTCTAGCCAACTATGGTCAAGGGTACTGAATTTTTCATTTGACTCTTCAGGTTGCTTGGTATGAACTAAAAAGACTAATTTTATGTATACAAATCAGGTTGAATAAATGTTATATGGGCGATGAAAATAAATGACTTTAAGCTTGAAAGATATTTTGCTGATTATGAATTCAAAGCAAGACACTTATTAAGTTCATCAGATTGTGAAAGCATTAAAGTTACTGAACTCCTTCAAATGGCAGATACTGAATGTTTGAAGTTATGGCATAACTTGAAACTGGGCTATACTGAAACAAAGGGACATCCTTTGCTCAGGAAGGAAATATCAAACCTTTATAAAGAAATAAGTTCTGAGGATATTATCGTTTTGGCTCCTGAAGAGGGTATCTTTATAGCATTGAATGTCATTCTTAATCCTGGGGATCATGTAATTGTTCTTGATCCTTCCTATCAATCGTTATTTGAAATACCAAATGCAATTGGATGTGAAGTAACTAAATGGTCTATTTATCTTGAAAACAATCAATGGAATTTAGATGTAAGCTTTTTACAAAAAAGCATAAAGAAAAATACAAAACTCATAATTATAAATTTTCCACACAATCCAACTGGATTTATCCCTGAATTGAGTGATTTCAATAACATAATTGAGATTGCCAGAAAGAATAATATTTATCTCTTTTCAGATGAGATGTACAGATATCTTGAATTATCCAGATCCCATTTATATGAATCGGTAAGTGATGTATTTGAAAATGGCATTGCTTTGTCTGGTCTTTCAAAATCATTTGGATTACCTGGGCTAAGAGCAGGATGGCTTACTACAAGAAATAAAGAATTAATGAAAAAAATTGAAAATTTTAAAGATTATACAACAATATGTAATAGTGCTTTGAGTGAAATTCTAGGTTTAGTTGCTCTAAGAAATAAAGATCAGATAATTGAGAAAAATCTAAATCTGATCAGGGAGAATATACGCATTGTTAAAGAATTTTTTACAAAACACAATAATTTTTTTACATGGATTGAAACCAGAGGAAGCTCAGTTGCTTTTCCTTTGTTAACGGAAAGATTATCGGCAGATGATTTCTGTAAAAAGTTAATCGATCAGAAAAGCATACTGCTGTTATCGGGAAGTATCTTTAACTACCCTGGAAATCATTTTAGAATAGGTCTTGGCAGGAAGACCTTCAAAGCGGTGATTAAAGAGCTAGAGTCCTTTCTGAACGTATTTTGCTAATAATTCTTATAACATATTCATCATTAAAAGCAGGCGATTAGTTGGAATTACTAACCTTGTTTCTGAAGTATTTTATGGAATTATTTAAAATCAGGTAGGCTTTCATAAGGTCATCCTCGTCTACAATAACTGTAAGTTGAGTTCGGGTGGATATAAGATCAAGTATATTAATATTGTTATTTGAAATCAATCCAATGAAAAAAGCATAAAGACCTGGAACGTCAATACTTGGTTGAATTTCTCTTTCTTTAGCTTCCTGGATTCTGATAATTGCCGTTTTTCTCTTGATCTCAATTGCTTCAGGGAGTAAATGCTTAAATAAACTTTCCTTACTGGTTTCACATACAATTGTAATCTCTCCACCACCCTGATTGATGTTGAATATTTCATCAGAATCCTCTGGAATTCTTTTCGAAAGATCATTCATCAGGTTTAGGATTTTATCAGAGCGTTTAAATGTAATGTGTATTATGTCATTCTTGATTAACAATTGTGAAAAGGCTATTTGCTCAGCTAAATTCTCATTCAAATTTAGTTTCTCGATTTCCTGATTAAATATATTTTCCGAAAAACTGTTCGATGTGCTGATGCTTTTCCCTCCAACGTTTTTTAAGGCATCCCCATAAGAAATGGTATCCTCAATTATTTCATCAATCGTAAGTTTGTCTTCTTTTTTAGTTGCTTTAACAATATTTTGTTTCCTGCTTTTAGACTTTTCTCCTTCTGATTTTGGTTTACCAATAATCTGAAAATCCTTATATCTCAAATACCACTTAATGATTATATTAAGATTATTAAGAACAGGTTTTAACTGTTCAGGATCAAAGTCTTTAGGATGGGTACCATAGGCTGACAGACTATTCAGGTGATCCATTGAAGTGATAATATTGGAAGGAACTTTTTCCTCTTTATGCAGCTTATCAATGATTCCTTTCAGGGGTTCTGTTTTTCGTGGTCTTTTCAATTCACATTCACAAAGATCAGTAATAATTACCTCGAGACATCTTCGTGAATAAAGCATGATTACATTGGGATCATCAAATTTGATCAACTGTTCCAGTTCCTTCTCCAGTCCAGGAAAATGACTTTTAAGAGATTCATAAAGTTTCTCAAGCTCTTTTATCTCAGAAGACCAGATTGCCATTAGATAAACGATTTTCAATCATTAAGAACATACTTACATGTAAAATTACGCTATCCTGATACCAAAGTCAAGTGGAAGGCAATATAGGACAATTACATATATTATGTATAAAATCCGTACTTCATTGACCACTTCAAAATCAGTTCTGATAACATTAAACACACATAACAAAACAACAAAGATGTAATTTCGAATTTGGGTGGTCAAAACCACTGGCTTTTCCATGCAATTAGGGAAACCAGGAAAACAGCTGATTCCCTTCAACTGAACTCTCTTGGTGTGGCAGTAATAAATTGTGTGGTGAGTTCTTTTATGTCACCAACTTCCTCGCATTTTATTTTTTCAATCAACATCTTATAGAGTGTAATAACTTCGTAATTGGTCAAATAAACTTAACTTTAGGAGGCATATAAACGTTTGCGGCATTATACACTTGAAAAAGCAACATGATACCATTATAAAAGATAAAGAAATATGAAAGCTGTAATTTGCACTAAATATGGAGAACCTGATGTTCTGAAGATAAAGGAAGTTGCAAAACCGACTCCCAAAGAAAATGAGGTATGTATAAAAATACATGCGACAGCTGTAACTGCCAGTGATATTTTTATTAGGAGTTCAAATTTGCCTATCCGGTATAAGATTCCTATGCGTTTGATGTTAGGTATAAGTAAACCGAGAAAATCAATAATCGGATTAGTATTTGCTGGAGAGATTGAATCAATTGGAAAAAGCATTGAGCGATTTAAAACTGGAGATAAAGTTTATGGACTTACTGGATTCGGTCTTGGTGCTTATGCAGAATATAAGTGCATGAAAGAAACTGATTCCAAACATGGATGCATAGCATTAAAACCTGATAATATTAGTTATGAAGAAGCAACTGTAGCAGCTTATGGAGGTCTTTTAGCGTTTCAATACATAGAAAAAGGAAATATTCAAAAAGGACAAAAAGTTCTCATATATGGCGCTTCAGGAACATCTGGAACATTAGCAATCCAAATAGCTAAACACTTTGGAGCAGATGTCACTGGCGTTTGCAGTACTTCAAATTTAGAAATGGTGAAAACACTTGGAGCTGATAATGTTATTGATTATACAAAACAAGATTACATTCCACAAGGGAAACAATACGATTTTATTCTGGATTCAGCAGGAAGGATTAAAACATCAAAACTTAAAAAAGCCTGTAAAAAAGCTTTATCTCCAAACGGTAAATACGTTTCAATAGATAACGGAGATTTGAAATTAAGTTCTCAACGTCTGAATAAAATCAAAGAGTTTGTTGAATCAGGACATATTAAGCCGATACCCGACAAATGTTACCAATTGGAGGAAATTGTTGAAGCTCATAGATATGTTGAAAAGGGACACAAAAAAGGTGGAGTGGCAATTACTGTAAAATAAAACAATAAATGAAAAATAAAGAACACACAACACGTCGTATAACCAATAAGGATTTTATGGTATGCGAAGCACAGTAGCCCGCCTCAAAAATTATAACGTTGGATACAGAGACAGCACGCAATCCCTTATTGCCCATACCGCCCACATTTAGGCGACATTATTCTGGGAGCTTTCATTTCATCGGCCCATCGTACTGGAGGGGTGTATAGAATAATTAGATTTTAAAATAACTTGAAAAAAGGTATTATATGAATAAAGATAACAAGATGATATCAGGATATATTGTAGGTGGATTACTTGTTATTGTATTAGTACCTTCAATTGTTTATATAATTACTTCCTTATTTGATAATGTTTATAGATTAGAAATTATCCGGAATTCGATAATAAAATGGATTATTATCATAATACTGCTTGTAATAGGATTAATATATGGAATTTGGTCAGTGATTATTCAAAACACTGTTGGAAAAGGTGGTCCTGTAGAAATTGGAAATATAGAAATAAGTCCAAAAACAGAGAATCTCGTTGTATCAGGACCATATAAAAACACAAGAAATCCTATGCTATTTGGAACGTTTTTAATGTATCTTGCTTTTGCACTATTTATTAATTCATTAACCTCAGTTGTAATAGTCTGTGTAATTTTTGTTTTTATGTTGACTGTCGTTGTGAAAATGGAAGAAAAGAGATTATTAAAGGATTTCGGAATTCAATATGAAGAATATCGAAAAAAGGTATCAAAGTTCATTCCATGGTTTCAAAGAAAAATCAAATAGTAAAAGGCAATTTAGCTATTAAATATAATCGCCATCAAAGATCGATCGCCGCATCCTCCAATTTCAGATGTAGCGTTTAGTAATTATGTAGTGATAATAAATTTGACTTTAGCTTTCTGATGGTGTAATTTTGCATTAAGGATCAGAAGATTAACACCTGATGAGAAAGTGGCTACTAATATCCATAATTTGTTTAGTTATCAGTTTTTTATCCTCCCTGAGCTGCCTGAAAGAAGCTGAACTGCCCATCCTTAAAACAGCTGAGGTCAGTAATATTAAACCAAAATCTGCTGTATCAGGCGGTACAATCATCGATGATGGCGGGGCAAAGATAAATGTAAGCGGTGTATGTTGGGGAACTGCGGACAATCCTACCATTATCAACTCGAAATCTGTTAGTCGTGAAGAGGGTAACGCAAATTATGATTGTCTTATCTTTGGTTTAAAAGCAGGTACTTACTACCATGTAAGAGCATTTGCAAAAAACTGGGTTGGGACTGCTTACGGCAATGAAGTTCATTTTATCTCATTACCTGTAATTACCAGGGTTACGACAACCTCTATTAACACTATAGGCTGGACAGCAGCAACGGCAGAAGGAAAGATTGAATGTAATGATGAATCTATTATTCTTGAGAGAGGATTCTGCCGGGATACTATGGAAAATCCAGCAATCGGAAACAAAATAATCTGTAGTGGGACTAATTCAGGATCATATTATGGCGAGATAATCTCAATGAAGCCTGGAACAGATTACCATTTGAGAGCCTATGCAGTTACAACTTTAGGAATAACCTATGGTAATGATGTTCAATTTACAACCCAAGCTTTGCCTGACATCACATCATTTCCTGTAACTGAAGTTAAAAAAACTACTGCAAGAATTGATGGCCATTTAGATCTGAGATATGATCAGCCAATATTGTGGGGAGTTGGGATTTGCTATGGAACAACAACAGCACCAATAATTGATGGGAATAAAATGCCACTAGGCACCTGTGGAGATAATGGAATATTTTCCTGTACTCTCTCAAACCTGACTCCAGGTACACTTTATTATGTAAGGACATATTTTTGGGCCTTTGATTGGGGAGCAGATTTCGTTATTGCTTATAGCAATGAAGTTACATTCACCACAAGTAGATAATACAGTAGTTTTACAAAAGAGGTATTTATTAAACCGTCAGAATTAAGCTCCAGGAGCTGTATTTTTAGATAATGAATTAATAACCTGTCAGTTAGTACTAAATCTGCTACATCAATCCATATAAGAAGCTGCTCTTGTAGGGGGAGGGATATTTCAAACTCATTTTTTCGGTCAAATACATCCTATTTTGGTTCAAAACCTAGCACCAAACTGGTGACAAAAAGGACCGGGCATAAAGGAAATGCCCTGTAGCATTTTTAGCGAAGGGGTCTGCATGCCGGGAGGATTCGATACCAGCGGGAAAAATAAGCGTAAAGTATTTGATTTTATTGAAAATCCGTTCTCAGCAAACCAGTTCAAAATTTGGTCTGATAACACTTGGTTTACATGTCAAAACAACAACGATCTAACTCTGGATTTTGGTGGTCAACTTTGTGCGGTTATTTACAGGCAGGATCCATGGTTTTTCTACTGTAGATGCCCAACAATCTTAAGTTCCTTTAGTACTCACTCGAACAAGCTTCTTTCACTCAAATTATGAATTCCACGGATTGTAACAGCAGGGTTTACGTCGAGCTTTAAAAGTTCCTTCATGTTACCAATATCAAAGGCTGTAAGATAGACGAGCTTAGTAGTTTTGAGAACCTTTATGTAATCGACAAATTCGGTAACATCACGGGAGGTATGATAATCAGGAGTGAACCCGGAAAAGAACCATACTCCCGGGATCCCGAACCTTAGGAACGGATAATGATCACTTCTGAAATAGACTCTCTGTGGATGAGCCGGATCAGAGTACCTGTAATCAAACCCGAAATTAATTCCATATTTCTTGTTCACCTTGTTAATAGATGCGTCCAGACCTGTACTCAGCAAGTCTGACCCAACAAGGAAAAGGCTGTCGGGATCATTACGTCCTATCATGTCCATATTAAGGCAGGCGCTTATCTTTTCCATAGGAATGGGGCAGTTGTTGATAAAATAATGGGAGCCATTCATCCCCTGTTCCTCACCTGTGAACCAGGCAATTATCACTGATCGTTTAGGTCGCTCGGTAATTAAAGCCTGAGCAATCTCCATCAATGCAACAGTGGCTGTGCCATTGTCGTCAGCTCCGGAAATTATCTCTCCGTCATCAATGCCACGCCCATCATGGTGACCACCGATAATAATATATTCATTTTTCAACGATGGATCGGTCCCTTCAACAAGTGCAACAACATTCCGGGAAGCCGAACTGTAAGAATCAACATCAATATCAAGACGGATATGTATTTCCGGTAATTCTTTCGCAGGAACCTTTTGCCCTCTTCCTATCATCTCAAACATGCCTGCTATTTCACTTCCAGTGGCTTCAATTATTTCTGCAGCCACCTCATGACTGATCTCAGCTCTTTCAAACGGAAGTGGACGCAAATTATCTGCGGCACCTGTGGTTATCCCTGCACTCAATCCAAATTTTGTCCTTTGCGAATCATAAATGGTGCCTAATCTTCCGGTTGGTATATAATCAAAAATGTTAAACCCTTCAGCTATTCGATTTTGTCTTTCTGGACTTACAATTGATAAGACAGCTGAAGCCCCTCTTTTCCGGATTTCAGAAATCCGTGAATTCAGTCTGGTGGTTAAAGTTGATCCCAGTGCATATTTCGTACCCGGAAGCTGTACATCAAGAATAACAACAACTTTACCTGAAAGATCCAATCCACCAAGATCATCCCAGCCGTTTTCAGGATCATATATACCAGCTCCGGCAAAAACAACATTTCCCGAATATGATCCGGTGGCGGAAAAATTTCCGCTAAATCCTTTCCCGAAATAATATATCTGTTCACCGCTCCCCTTCGATAGTGTTATTTTTGTATCAGGCTGAAAAACAGAGGTAACAGTTAATGGAACGCTCTGGTAAAATGTCCCGTCGCCCATTAATGGTTTGAGACCGGCGCTCTTTAACCAGTTACCCAGATAAAGAGTTGTAATTTCCAGTTCAGGTGAGGGTGTTTCTCTTCCTCTGAATTCCCTGGCTCCAAGAAACTCAAGATGATATCTCAGTTCCTTTTCTATTATGGTCTTAAGTCCTTTCGATTGAGAAAATGAACACATACCTGCCTGAAACAAAATCAGGCAGAACAATAACCGTAAATGAGAAATGTCTGGTTTCATTATAATTATTAATTTAGATACCACTGCCGGATATTATTTCTTACAAATAACACATATAAAGATAATAGCTTTAGGAATAAATCTGATAACAAAAACATACATGACAAACCAAAAAGGATTTAACACAGACTCCGGCTGGTCAATTTACAACGGCTAATTATAGTTATGATGGATGATTTACCTAGCTTGACATCAATTGGGCATTATAATTCTTGTACTTCAAAGTTTTCCCATTCGTATTTCACCTGTTCAATTAGCTTCTTGAACCGCTCCTCATTACGGATGTTTTCAAGAAAGGGATTAATCTCGGCAAAAGGATGATAATTTATAAAACCTCTGTTTAATGCATGATCCAGGTATTTAAGAGCCTCCTCATTTTCATGGATTAAA
>Ga0315275_10003184_pt1 | contig 15062 bp, 17 predicted proteins | sample YL17G03_0_MG_FD_205557 | JGI IMG/M metagenome (GOLD analysis project Ga0315275, IMG submission 205557) | Sediment microbial communities from Yellowstone Lake, YNP, Wyoming, USA - YL17G03_0 | ecosystem: Environmental > Aquatic > Freshwater > Lake > Sediment | place: USA: Wyoming | collected... | reverse complement strand
GGGAAGTCCCTGGCCGCAAATCAGGCTTTCGATCCTGGCTTCCTCCTCAATCAGGTCCCGGAACTCGGCCATCATTTCCAGGAAGCGCAGGCGTACGGAGTCGGGCAGGGTGGTGCGGCCGTCCTCCAAGCGCCCGGCGAGGATCTGAGCCTTGATCTGGACCGCGAGGTCCTTCAGCGTGTCCACCTTGGCCTTCTTCTTCTCGAGGATGGCGACGATCGAGTCGATCTCGCGCGAGTCCTTGAGCCCCTCCTCGAGGGAGCGAAGCAGGCTCTTCATTTCAGCAATCAAGTCCCTGGCCGACTCCATGGCCAGAACGACGTTGCAGGTCAAGTCATCGTGCGTTTGGGTCTGGGTTGGTTCCATTGGCTATCCCCGGGCTGTTCTTGCCATGTTTGCCGTCAGTTCGAAGGATCGAGCAGCCAAGGCTAGCCAGTTCTGTCCAAGTCCCTTGCCCTGCCTGCCTGTCTTGCCAATCATCCGGTAAGAACCTCCAAGATTCGCAACTTCAGATTGGTCTATCGTCACGGGCTTTCGGCGGGTTTAGCTATTTCTGCCCATCGGGAGGAAGATTCTGCCTCTAGTGCGAGTTTCCTGCCGCTCGGGTGGCTGGGATTCCCACGGAGATGGCCGCGCAGAGGGGTCTCGAGCCTTCAGGCGGCAGATTTGACCCGCCGCGGTGGGAAATACTTCCTGGTGGCCTGCGGGAGTTGCGGCGCCGCGTCAGGCGGTTGACATGGCGGCGCGTGCTTGGTAGGCTTAGCACCTCGGGCCGCTCCACGGGCCATGAGAGAACTGGGGTGTGCGTGAAGCATTGTCTCGCCGTCGGAGTCTGTTGCCTGGCCCTTCTCGGTCCTCTGCCTGCCGCTGCAACCGGAGAGGTCGGCCAACGTCCCGTTAAGGACCTCCGGGTACACGACACCCCGAGCGACGGGGGTGAAAGTGTCACCCTTGAGTGGCAAGGAGCAGGGGCACAGAGGACGATCGTGGAGCGCTCGACATCTCCCAATGGCCCATTCGAGCCACTCGGGGAAGTGCCGGCCGTCGAGGGGGCTTTCACGGATTTCAGGGCCACCGAAGGCATCGCCTATTACTACCGGCTAGCGTGTCCGAGCGACGGCGACACCCTGTTCACGGCGGTTGCCGGGCCGGTGGTGTCCAGAAGCAACTGGTTCCGCACGGAACGCACCAATGCCCTGATTCTCTTTCTCGGTATGTTTATCCTGGTGAACCTGTATATCCGCCGGGCCCGGGGCGGCAAGGACCTATACATAAGAAAGATTGCGGGCCTGAGCGCCCTGGACGAGGCCGTGGGCAGGGCAACGGAGATGGGCAAGAAGATGTTCTACATCCCCGGCATAATGAGCCTGAGCGAGATCCAGACCATCGCAAGCCTTTCCATTCTATCCTACGTCGCCAAGCAGGCAGCGGTATACGGGGCCTTCCTCGAGGTGCCTAACACGGATCCTCTGACCTTCACGGCAGCGAGGGAAACGGTCAAGCAGGCCTACATGGAGGCGGGCAAACCCGATCAGTTCAAGGAGGAGATGGTAACCTACATTACTTATGATCAGTTTGCATATGCCGCTTCGGTCTCGGGCAAGATGGTGAGAGAGCGTCCCGCGACCAACTTCCTCATTGGCTCCTTCTACGCGGAAGCCTTGATCTTTGCGGAGACAGGCCAGAGCATCGGCGCCATCCAGATCGCCGGCACCGCGGACGTGACCCAGCTGCCCTTCTTCGTCACGGCCTGCGACTATACTCTGATGGGTGAGGAACTCTATGCGGCGAGCGCCTACCTTTCCCGCGAGCCCGTGCTTCTGGGGAGCATCAAGGCCCAGGACATGGTGAAGGCGATACTGCTCGCCATAACAGGGATAGGCATCATCGCCTACGCCTTCGGCTGGAGCATAATCCGGGATATACTTACGGCGCGCTGAGAGGCCAGGAGGCATCCCATGGAATCACGGCTCGACCAGTTCCGGCTCTACCGCGAGAAAATGAACGAGCGAATCCTTGAGGGCGGCCATCTTGGGACCCTGCGCTTCTTTCGGCTGGACTGCGCCGCCTACGAGGACGGCGCGCTGCCCTTGAAGACCAAGGAGCTTCTGGGACTTGTGGCTTCGGCGGTCCTGAGGTGCAACGACTGCATTGATTACCACCTGGCTCAGTGCGTCAAGGCAGGCTATAGCGACGCCGAGCTCCACGATGCCCTCAACGTCGCCCTCGTGGTCGGCGGCAGCATCGTGATTCCCCATCTGCGCCACGCCTACGAGACCATCGACCTACTTAGGAAGGCCTAGGGATCTGGGTGCCTCGTCGGTGAGGCCCTTCAGTTAGAACTACATGCCTTCCGGGCTCTCACCGACTTCGGCACATTCCCGGTGCTCGCTACGGGTGTGCCCTTGGCGCCGAGAACCCCACGGCGCTACGGGCAGCACCCTGCCGCTCGCCGGGGGAGGCTGAAGAGGGATTGGCCGGCAGGGCCATATCCTCACTTGGCCCAGAGGCCAACCCTCGAGGCCGACAGCGTTGTGCCTCGGCGGCGAGGCCCACCAACCTAACGAGGCGTTGGGCTGAGCCAGGTGCAGGGTACGAGGCAGTCCCCGGGGCTGTCGGTTCCGTGAGTCCCTTTGAGGCCCAGCGAAGGTTCATCAACGTCATGATGGCCGTGGTCGGCGAGGACCAGGAGGCCGTAGCCCAAAAGGTCCAGGCGCTCGGCCAGAAGCTTGAGGCGGCGATCGGTGGCCCGTAGCATCGGCACGACCGAGGCCGATGACGGGCCATGCTGGTGAAAGACATCGTCCACCTTGCCGAGCTGGGCTATCACGAATTCCGGCTTTGCGCCCCCGGCGATCTCAAGGATGGTATCGACGATATCGTCATCGCTCCCGTGGCCGCAATTGCCCCATACATCCGCGAAGCGCCCGAGCAGCTCCGAACCCGTGTATCCCTCCAGGCCGATCCCCGCGCTCTTGCCGCCCGCCCTGCGGACAACGTCGAAGAGGGTCTCACAGGTAAAATCGTCATTGAAGCTCCCCACACCGTGTCCGGCAGCGTCCGTTCCGGTCACCATGGTTGCGAAGTTGACGGGGGTGATCGACGGCATCACCGACGATATGACGAGACTGTGCTTGGCGTGGAGGGCCCGGAGAAAAGGCATTTCGGCTTGCCACAGGCTCCAGGCATGAAGTCCCAGGCCATCAGGAACAACGACGGCCATCCTGGCCACCCGGCCCAGCCCCGTGACCACGGCGGCGATCGCATCGCCGGTTGCTCCCGACGGCACGGCCAACCCGAGGGTGGCGCTCAGGGTGGGAGCGATATCGATCATGGAGTGAACTTGAGGAGATGGCGCATTCATAGGTGGCTTACCATCTATACTATGACGTTTAGGTCCCTTCCGCACTTGCGGCACTTACACTTATCCAGGCCCGCGTTGCGAGAGGCGAAGCCCGACCGCTCTATGACCACCTCCCCACAGGCCGGGCAGTAAGTATGCTCATACTTGCCAGCGGGGAGGTTCCCGGCGTAGACGTACTTAAGACCGGCGGCCTTGCCTATCTCGGCGGCATCGAAGATGGTCTCCGAAGGGGTCCATCCAGCGTCGTGCTGCTTGTAGTCCGGGTGGAAGCGCGATACGTGCCAGGGTATGTCGGGCGACAGCGAGGCAATGAAGCCGGCAAGTTTAGTAAGCTCCTCCCGGCTATCGTTCTCCCCCGGAATCACGAGGGTCGTGATTTCGACGAAGATGCCCTTGGCGTGCATCAGGCTGATCGCCTTCAAGACGGGAGCAAGGCGCGCACCACAGCGCTTCCGGTAGAAGTCATCGCTGAAGGATTTGAGATCCACGTTGGCGGCATCCACGAGCCCTGCCATCTTGTCTATGGACTCCGGTGTCTGGTACCCGTTGGTGACGAAGATGTTCTTGAGCCCGGCCTGTCGGGCCAGCCCCGCCGTTTCGTAGGCAAACTCAAAGAAGATCGTGGGTTCGGTGTAGGTGTACGCTATGCTCGCGCACTTGCGCGCCTGGGCCGCGGCGACGATCTCCGCGGGCGTTACATCTTCACCGTCAATCGCGCCGCCATCGTGAGTGGTCTGCGAGATCTGCCAGTTCTGGCAGAAATCACAGAAGAAGTTACACCCGGCTGCCGCGATGGAGTAGGACAGCGTACCCGGGAGAAAGTTATAGAGCGGCTTCTTCTCGATGGGGTCGACTGCGCGGGACACTAGCTTGCCATAGTTGAGGGTGTAGAGCGTCCCCTGCGAGTTGAGGCGCACACCGCAGAGCCCGCGCTTGCCATCTTCGATGACGCAACGGTGAGCGCACAGGACACACAGCACCTCGCCGTCCCTGGCCGTCCACAGCATGGCCTGCTTCATGGTCCGAACCCTCTCTCGCGCAACCTGATTCTACGCCCCCACCACCTCCAAGTAAAGCGAGCGCGTTGGCCTCTGGGCCGGCCCTCTGGCGCTGGCCTACGGGCCAAGTGAGGATATGGCCCCACGGCCATGCGCCTTTCGGGCCACCTTCGGCGAGCGGAAGGGTGCTGCGCGTAGCGCCGTGGGGGTCTCGGCGCCAAGGGCACACCCGTAGCGAGCACCAGGAAAGGGCCTATGGCCCTCACAATCAGCAATTGACATCCGCCCACACCTTAGTAAGATACGGGCAGAACCGCGAGGAGGAGGGCGATGCCGCTTTCACCGATCGAAGAGATCATCAGCTTCGCGCTCGATAAAGAGAAAGAATCCATCCGGTTTTATGAAGACCTGGCCAGAAAGATCGAAAATCCCGTCCTGCGGGAGACCATTCTTTCGATGGCCGACCAGGAGCGCAAGCACGAGAAGCTCTTGAAGGGCCTCTCACCCAAGAACATCCAGGCCCTGCTCGGCCCCAGCCTGCCCGACATGAAGATCACGAACTACCTGGTCGACGTCGAGTTCTCGAAGGACCTGTCGTACCAGGAGATCCTCATAATAGCCATGAAGCGTGAGGAGAAATCCTACGCCCTCTACTCCGAGCTTGAAGCGAGGGCAGCCGACGATGCCACGCGCAAGCTATTCGAGCTGCTCAAGGGCGAAGAGCTGAGACACAAGGCCACGCTCGAGAAGGAGTACGAGGGGCGCGTGCTCTGGGAAGGATAAGGTTTGCGGCTCACCTGGCGAATCCCGGCTATCACCGTGCTCGTGGCGCTCGTCCTCACGTCCCCATCCCTGGCCATGCGAAGATTCTCTCTCGACGGAGGCTACATCACGACCTCGCAGTCGAGATACGGGTCCGGGTTGGTGTACGGCGCAACCATCATGGAGGGAGTGGGCAGGTTCGGCTTCGGGCTCTCCGTGCAGAGATTCGCCAACTCCTTCACTTCCCAGAGAATGGTGCTGGATACCCGGACGGGAAAGATGGTCACATACGCATACGCGGACCGCATCTCCGACTTCTTCCTCACCATACTCGCTACATACATGCGGGCCAACCCTACGAAGGCGACCCTATTGATTGCGGGCCTTGGACCTCAGGTCCACTTTCTGACGGCTGATGGGGACTACTACATAAAGGACTCAGCTGTGACCGCGCGGGATTCCAGGCTCGGGCTGGGCGCTATGCTCCGCTATGAGCGAGCGATCAGCATGTTCGGAAGGACCACCTTCATCGCCACAGCCGGCCTGTCCTGGATGCAGCCGGGCATTGAGCTCGCCGATGAGTACACGCCGCCACCTGAAGGGATGACGTCAGCTTCGATCACGGTAGGGTTGGCTTTCCCCTTCTAGAGAATGGCTCGCCGGCTTGCCGAGGGCCTCAGCAATCCAGGTAAAGTTCGATCTCGTAAGGATGAGGGTGCAGACTCACAGGGTAGATCTCCAGGTTGTACTTGAGATCGATCCAAGTCCTTATCAGATCCTCGGTGAACACGCCACCCTCAAGCAGGAACTGATGATCGGACCTCAGAGCCTCGAGGGCTTCGTGCAGATCAAAAGGCACCGCCATGATCCCCTTGGCCTTGAGATCGGTGACTTTGAAGGCGTCCTGATCAAACGGGCCGAAGCCTGCCTTCTCGGGATCGATCCTGTTCCTGATGCCGTCGAGGCCGGCCATCAGCATCGCGGCAGTGGCCAGATAAGGGTTGGACGTAGCATCCGAGGGTCTGAATTCCACCCGCGCATCCTGCTCGACCGCACTGCCCTTGGGAATTCGTACCGCTGCGCTCCTGTTGGCTATGGCGTAGGTGAAACAGACGGGAGCTTCGTAACCCGGCACCAGCCGCTTGTAGGAGTTGGTGCTGGGGCAGGTCAAACCAAGGAGCGCCCGGCCGTGCTTTAGGAGCCCGCCAATGTAATAGAGAGCTTCCTTGCTCAGGTTGCCGTAGCCTCCCTTCTTGAAGAAGATGTTTCTCCCCTGCTTGGCAAGATTCTGGTGGAAGTGCATACCGTTGCCCGGCTGTCCGAAGAGCGGCTTGGGGATGAAAGTAGCCACGATCCCATGCTTCATGGCGACGTTCTTAATGAGGTACTTCCCGGTGACGATGTGATCCGCTGCCGCCAGGAGCGTGGCCGAACGGACTTCGATCTCGCACTGACCGGCCGAACCCGACTCATGATGAGAATACTTCACATCGATCCCGGCCCGCTGTATCTCCTCGACCATTGCCGAGCGAAGTGACGAACAACGGTCGAGCGGCGGCACGGCGTGATAGCCCTTGCCGCTTATCCAGGGGTAGATCTTGCCCGAGCACTCGGGCTCCATGCCGGCCTCAAGCGACTTGATGGTATAGCCCGTCGCTGCAGGCAGCCCAACTAGCTTGACCTCGTCGAAGAGGTTGAACTCCAGCTCCGGCATAAAGTAGGCCTCGTCCGCAATCCCGCTTGCCACAAGAAAGCGTTCCGCCTTAGCGGCAACCAGGCGAGGGTCACGGCTGAAGGGCCTCTTGGAATCCGCCTCGACCACATAGCAGATCAGGCTAACGGACCGCGGTCCGGCGACCTCCTCGACGAAACAGGTGGTGGGATCCGGGATCAGTCCCAGGTCGCCGCTCTCAAGCCCCGTGTATCCGGGAACACTCGAACCATCAAAGGCTACGCCGCGCCGAAAGATCTCCGCCGTGAAATTGGTCACCGGGATCATCACCTGGTGCCATCGCCCCACCAGGTCGACGAACTTGAGATTGACGTCTCGGGCCCCTGATTTCTTCACGAATGCGAGGGCCTTCGCGATCTTGCTGCCTTGCGTCGCCATATCTGCTACCCCTTCCTTGGCGGGCCGTCCATATTTGTGAGGCATGCGCTCCCTTACTGCCCCATCTCGGCCCGGAGGCCCAGAATACTCACCATGCCTCTATTGACATCTGTGTTGTCCCTGATGCCTTCAAACGCGCCCTCTCCCGGCCCACGCGCCACGATTGGAACCATCGTGCCTACATGACCATCCGCCAGCCACCTGACGAAGCCGGCATCCTTCTCAAGCAGCCTGGCTATGGCATCAACACCCGGATATCCCCGCTCGGAGGCTGCGATCCCAGGAGCCCCCGTGTCGTGGTCGCCGGTGACCACGATTGCGAGGGTGGAGTCGCTCTCCTGGTACTGCATCGCTTCCCCTATCGCGGCGTCCAACTCAAGAAACTCGCCCAGGGCAGCTGCCAGGTTGTTCTCGTGCTCGGCATGATCTATCCTGCCACCTTCGACCACAAGCACAAAGCCATCAGGATCGCCCGTGAGCATTTGGAGCGCTTTGCGGAGCATCTCGGACAGCGAAGGAGTCTCATAGGCTACGCGCTCGGCCTGGAAGGGAAGGTCTTCCTCGGCGAAAAGGCCGAGCAGGCGCTTGCCGCCGGCCGCCGAAAGGCCATCTTTGTCAAACGCGATGTCAAAACCCCTGGTCTTAGCCTCTGCAATCAGGTCTCTACCGTCGGGCCGTTTGCCACCGTCAGCCGCCCTGAAATAGGCCCTGCCTCCACCCATCACAACGGTTGCATTGGTCTCGACTATCTGGGCCGCAATGTCAAACTCCGCCGACCTGGCTGAAGCATGGGCGAGGAAGCTTGCCGGGGTCGCGTCGGTCACAGTGGTCGTCGTGACGACGCCTACGGACTTGCCGGTGCGCCAGGCCATCTCGAGAAGATTGGCCAGGACCTGCCCATCCGGAGACTCTCCGACCATGCCGTTGTTGGTCTTGACACCTGTCGCAAGTGCGGTGGCGCCGGCTGCCGAGTCGGTGACAAGCTTATTGGCTGAATAGGTTGATGCCATCCCCATCGTGCCCGTTACCGACAGGGTCGTTATGTTGAGAACCTCTCCCAACGCCTTGTCCGAGTATGTCTTTGCAATGCTCAGGATCTCCGGTCCCATGCCGTCGCCGATAAAGAGGATGAGGCTCTTGGCAACGGGTCCCCGCTCTAAATATGCCCTGGGGGCCTGCGCCGGCGGAGCGTATCTCGCCTGCGAACACGCCAGCAGTGAGACCCAGACGATAACGGCCACAATCAGCACCGGGTGTCTCTTCATCATCGTTCCCTCCCTAAGGTGATACCCGAAAGCGGCCTGTCACCGCCTCAGAGAAAGATAATATGCGAGCCGGCTCTCCGAAAGCCACTGCAATCTGAACCCGCGAGACCGAGCATGGTTGGGCCGAGTCGGCGGATAGCCCGGAGGGCGTGGGGTTCCAACCGAAGGGCTACCGGCGGCGAGGCCTCTGAGGCCGGCCTCGAGGGTTGGCCTCGGGGCCAAGTGAGGATATGGCCCTGCCGGCCATGCGCCTTTCGGGCCACCTTCGGCGAGCGGCAGGGTGCTGCCCGTAGCGCCGTGGGGTTCTCGGCGCCAAGGGCACACCCGAAGCGAGCAGCCTGAAGGTGCCGAAGTCGGTGAGAGCCCGGAAGGCGTGGGGTTCCAACTGAAGGGCCTCACCGACGAGGCCCCTCACCCCCCATCGCCTCATTGATGGCCCGCGCCAGCGTGCGGCCCGCTTCCGCCACCGCCGGCCCGAGAGGGCTGCCGAACTCGAGGGTCACGGGCTGGATTCCCACGAAGAAGGTTGCGGCGCCGGTTTGGGCCTCGATGTAATCCGTGAAGATGAGGAGGCGCGGCGCAAGCGTCGAAAGCTCGAATTCGCCGACCTCCCGGCGCTTGAGTACCCGGATGTCCCCCGGAGCTGCACCAAAGCCCACGGCGCTTATTACGATCACGGCCTCGGGCTTGAGGCTTGCGATTACACCCAGGTAGTTCTCAGGGGTCTCCCCGCAGTCGACCACGCTTAGCCGCTCCGACGGCTTGAGGAGCCCCGCGATAAGATGGCCGACTCCCTCGTCGCCCCGCCACTCGTTGCCCACGCACACAATCGCCGCGCGGCCGGCGAGCATATGGGTGAGGAGGTCTCGGTCAAGCATTGGTTTCACGCATCCCGGAGTGCGGCCCTAGGCCTTAAGCTGAACCTCGCGCCTGCATCTCGGGCAGAGAATCCTTATGACGTCCTGCCGGCCGGGTTCCGCCCCCGCCTCCCGCGGCGGAGCATCTTTGACGAGCTTCGAATCCTTGAGGGCCGTGAGGATGAGCGTGGGATTGGAGTATGCGAGCGGGCCGAGTTTGTCGGCGACCCACCTTATGTGATCGGCAGCCCCTACGACGTCGCCGCACATCTCGCACATTACCAGGTCTTTCTCTATGCCGGTTTTGGCTTCGCGCCTATCGAGGTATACCGCACTGAAGTCGGGTGTCAGCTTGATGCCCTTCTTGGTAATGCAGTTGGCCTCGCACTGCCCGCACTGGATGCACTTGTCGTAGTAAAGGGTCAGAGTGCGCTTCCTGGTCGCCGGGTCGTCGGATATCTGTATGTCATTGGCGGGGCAGACCATGGCGCAGGCGCCGCAACCCACGCAGCCCGCCTCGTCATACTTGGCCTTGCCTCGGTAACGCTTCTGGGGCTCAGAGGGTTTCTTCGGGAAGTCCGTGGTGTAGGGACCCCTGAAGAGGGCCGTGAAGGCTTCCTTCAAGATCCTGCCCTGAAGCAAACCCGGCAACCTCATTTCTCCTCCCCCCGGGGATACTTGATCTCATCGGCCCGTTCCTTGAACTTGTTGACCACGCTCTTGTCCCACAGCCTGACACCTGCAAGGTACGCTCCTCTGACAAGGGCATGCGCCGCCGCCGGCGACGTGAAGAGTATGAACATACAGCACAGCCCGGCTTTCAGAGCGATCGCGGCAGACGCGGTCACAATAGCCGTACCGGCCAGTATGAATATCGTGCCCAACGTCACGCATTTCGTGGCAGCCTGACACCTGTTGTACACGTCCGGAAGCCTGAGCAGGCCCAGACAGCCGAAGAAGTCGAAGAAAGCCCCGACGGCAAGGAAGCTGTAACCTATTATGACGTGGCTACTCATCGAACCTTTTCCCCTCCAGGTGCTTGGCCAGGGCGAGCGTCCCAATGAAACTCACCAGTGACCAGGCAATCGCGAGATTCACAAAGTAGTCCTTCCTGGTCAGAAGCACCAGAAGACAAACGAAGCCGACGACGACCACGCCCAGTATGTCGATTGCGACGGCTCTGTCGGCGGCGCTGGGTCCGTGCCCGATCCTGTACAGGCACATTATGCACGATGCTCCCAGAATGCCCGCAATCACGAAGACAAACGTCATTCGAATATCCTCCTCAGCAACTTCTCGAACCCTGCGGATATCTCCTGGGTAGCCCCTTCCACGTCCTCGGCCTTGACGTTTATCCAGTGAACAAACAGGTAGCCGTCCTCGGTCACGTCAACCGTTATGGTGCCGGGGGTGAGCGTTATCGAATTGGCAAGCATGGTCCTGCCGGCATCGCTCGTGAGTGACGTCTTGATTTTGACGATCCCCGGGCGGATCGGCAGCGCCGGATGCACCACCCGGTAAACGACATCCAGGTTCGCCTTGATGAGAGCCCAGGCAAACACCGGTATGTAGACGAGGAACCAGAATATGCGTCCGACTGGGCCCTTCGGACTCGCCTTGCCCAAGACCTTGTCGCCGAAGAAGATGCCTACGAACAGAGCGACCACCACGCCCAGGATAGTGCTCTGAATGTCAAACTGATGGGTCCCGGGGTAGAAAGGCCAGACAAGCAGGAACCATATAACAAACGACACGATGGTGAGAGTCAGCCTTCGCAAGTCGTCTCCTCCTCACTGGCCCAGTATGTGCGTAGCATATTCGAAGCCCTCCTGGAGTGACTTCGCAGCCTGCATGAAGAAGCCTTCCTGGATCCTGGGAAGCCATAGCAGGCCCATCAGCACGCAGAGCACGGCCAGACCTATCATCGAAGCCTTCATGAACACAGGGACTTCCTTGGCGACTTTGGCTGCTTCCTTGGGCTCGTCAAAGAAAGCTCGCTTCTGCAGCTTCGTAAATGATGCCAGAGTCAGAATGCTTCCGACCACGGCCCAGGCCGCATAGCCGTATTTCTCGGCCTGGACTGCGGCCACTATGATGAAGAGCTTGCTCCAGAAACCATTGAAAGGGGGGATGCCTGAAATCGACATGGACGCAATCAGCGAAGTGGCGGCCGTCACGGGCATTTTCGACCTGAGCCCTCCCATCTTGTTATAGTCCCGAGTGCCCGTCGCATACTCTATCGAGCCGGCGTTGAGAAAGAGCAGCGTCTTGAAGACGGCGTGGTTCATCAGATGGAAGAGTCCGGCCGCAATTCCAAGCCTGGTACCCAATCCGAACCCCAACACAACATATCCCATCTGGCTTATGCTGTGGTAGGCGAGAGTGCGCTTGATGTCGTCCTGACCGAGAGCGAGCAGCACGCCGACCATTATGGAGAGGGTGCCCAGCACCAGGAGCACGTCGAGGAACAGGGGCGTCATACCGACCGCATTGAATAGCACCCGCGCCAATGCGTAGATCCCCAACGTCTTTATCAGCACGCCTGAGAGCATGGCTGATATCGGTGCCGGCGCAGACGGATGCGCGTCCGGCAACCACGTGTGGAACGGCACCAGCGCTGCCTTGAGTCCGAAGCCGGCAATGAACATAGCGACTGCGAAGAAGTAGATTGGCTTGGGACTGGTGCCCAGTGCTCTGGAGATCCCGGCCATATTGAGGCTGCCGGTCAGAGCATAGATGATCGCGATTGCGAAGAGAATCAGAGCGGCACCGACACTCCCGAGGACAATGTACCTGAAAGCCGCCTCCAGTTCCTCATGCTGAGTCCCGAAGGCGACCAGGGCGTAGGAAGCTATGGAGGCAATCTCCAGGAACACGAAAAGATTGAAGAGATCTCCTGTCAGGGTGACCCCGATCATCCCGGCGACCATCAGCGAGAACAGGCTGTAGAAGCGTGATCGCGACGTGTACCTGTCCATATACTGGATGGAATAGAGCGTCACCATGAAGGAAATGGTGGTGATCGTCAGGAGCATTACCAGTGAGGCGCCGTCAAGCACAAGGTTGATGCCAAGCGGGATGCCGGCTTGGGGAAGCCAGCCCCCCACCCAGTAAACGCCCTGTTTGCCAATGACCGATATCGCCATCGCGAGAAGCGCGAGCATCGTCATGTTGCCAAGGGCATCGCACAGCCGCGGGTTCCTCCGCCCGACCAGTGGAATGAGGAAACCCGCACCCAGCGGAATCGCGACGAACAATGGGAGAATCTGCATCATGGGCGTTCTATCCCCTCAACCGCCTTATCTCTTGTATGTCGTATGTGCCGTACCTCTCGTACAGCCTCATGGCAATCGCCACGGTCATCGCCGTGACGCCTACCCCGATAACAATCGAAGTGAGAACCAGTGCCTGGGGAATCGGGTCAACCGAAGCCGCCACGAACTGATCCGGCGGTATCGTGCTGTCCATTATGGGAGCGATCCCCTTCAGCCGGTATCCCACCATCACAATGAACAGATTGACGGCACTCTCCATGACCACAAGGCTCACAATGATCTTGATCAGATTGCGCTTCACCAGGACGCCATACAGTCCGACCATGAAAAGCACCAGACACAGGGCATAATGCATATACGTCTCCTCTAAGCTCTTGTATCCTCCTGGGTGTAGACCCCCCTCAGGAGAATCAACAGCATGAACAGCAAGAAGAGCGAGCTGGCAACCTTAATTGCTATCGAGATGTTACACAGCGGGATAATCCCCGCGCTCACCACGTGAAAAGGTGTTCCTATATGCAAGGACTTGACCACGAAATTGTTGAAAAACACTCCCCCCAGGCCGGGCAGCATACCGAGCATGGCAATACCCAGGAAGATCAGTCCGCCGATGCTATCCAACTCGGCCACAAGTTCTAGACTGAGTATCCTGGGCAATCTCTCCCTGCCGCCGGCAAGCACCAGCATCACGAAGGCCAGAGCAAGAATCACGCCCCCAGCGAACCCTCCCCCAGGGGTCAGATGCCCGTAAGCAACGATATACAGGCCAAAGACAAGAATGAACCCCTTCATCCAGCCTGCCGTCGTCCGGACGACGGGTGTCATACCCCCATGTCCTAGTCCTGCCATTCCGAAACCTCCGGCTCGGACGGCGCTTTTCGCGCCGTCTTGCGGATTATCGCTATCGCGCCCATCACTGCAGTGAACAGCACCGTGGCTTCCCCGAGAGTATCGTATGCCCTGTAGTCGAGGATGACGGAACTCACAATGTTGGCGGCACCAGTGTCCCTGAGCCCGTTCGTCACGTAGTACATCCCCGGCGTGTTTGGAGCAGACGCAAAGACCGGGACCCCGAATCTGGGCAGTCCATCGAAGACTCTCATCCCGAGGATGCCCACTACAAGCAGCATGGCCACCGTCACCATCAGGCCGAAGAAATCCCTGTTTCCAACAAAGGTCTTCAGCTCCGGCCTGAGAGTCGCCTTGACAAGGATCACCAGCGTGAGCACCTCGACAACGATGGGCACGATGGCAACGTCCGGGGCAAGCATGAAGAAGAAGGCTATGATTAGGCCAGTGCCAACGGCCGATATTGCGATCACCACACCAAGAATATCGCGCATCTCAATGGCGACAATGGCAGCCACTATCGTGAAGAGGATCACTATACCCAACAAGTCAAGCATGTTTCACCTCAACAGTATTACCATTATGACCAGCCATCCGGCAAGAGCCCAGGTGAGATAGTCCGGCAGGTTGCCGGTGTGAAGCGATCTCAGGGCTCCTATGAAATAGAAGCATATCGCCTTACTGATCTCGTAAAGATCGAACGCTTTCTTCTCGGCCCATCGATAGGTACCGCGGAACAGGCCCATGTCGGTCACGGTGTTGTAGAAGCCCGTACCAGTCACCCTGGCTTCGTCGGGCAGGATCTCTCCGCCGACGTAGGCCGAATCAGTCCGCGTGCCCGCGAACCGTCCCACAAAGTAAATGATCAGGCCGATTGCGATGCCGACCACTATCAAGATGGTCGCAAGCCCGGGGCTCCACCAGCCGAGCCAGCTCGCAGTCGCGGGAACTCGAAGGGTAGGGATGGCATTGACCGCAGGCAGGATGAATGCCCTGAGCGGCAGTGCGAACGCGAATATGCCGAAGACCAGGCAGAGCAGGGCAAGCCCCATCATCGGCAACCACATCACGAAACCGACCTCGCCCGTGCGCTCAGCACGCTTCTCCCTCACACCGAGGAAAACACTGTGCAGGAGTTTGACAAAGCTTGCCAGCGTGAGGGCGGACCCGAACATTGCAGCAAGAAGCCAGATCACCCAGAGGTGGCTGCCGTGCTTGCCCGATTCTATGATCCCCTGGTAGACCATCCATTTCGATACGAACCCGTTGAATGGAGGGACTCCCGAGATTGCCAGAGACGCGAGGAGGAAGGATGCGAAAGTCACCGGCATATACCGCGCCAGCCCACCGAGCTTGTCGAGGTCGGTCGTACCTTCGCGCTTCTCGACCGCGCCGGCGCCCAGAAACAAGGACCCTTTGTAAATCGCGTTGTTGAGCATGTGGAAAAGCCCGCCCGCGACTCCCACGGGATTGAGCGTGCCAATCCCCATTATCATGTAACCCACCTGGGAAACAGCGTGATAACCCAAAAGTCGCTTCATGTCGTGCTGGACCAGCGCCATCATTACACCGGCGATCAATG
>Ga0315275_10003182_pt1 | contig 15063 bp, 8 predicted proteins | sample YL17G03_0_MG_FD_205557 | JGI IMG/M metagenome (GOLD analysis project Ga0315275, IMG submission 205557) | Sediment microbial communities from Yellowstone Lake, YNP, Wyoming, USA - YL17G03_0 | ecosystem: Environmental > Aquatic > Freshwater > Lake > Sediment | place: USA: Wyoming | collected... | reverse complement strand
TCTGCACGGAGAAGCCGCAGGTGCAGCCCGAGCTCGCTTCGGGGATAAACACGAGTCCCCCGGCGGGGATGATATTGATCCAGCAGCCCGGGCGCATAACTTCGGTCAGGCGGGTCGGCCCGCCTCCCGGCCCCAGGTCATACATCCACGGGTTCAAGCCCCGCCAAAACAGGCACTGCGCCGAGGCCGAAACGCCGCCGCAGCCGTGTCCTCGCCGCTCGAATTTCCAGCCCTCAATCTTCCTGCCGCTTCCAAGATCATAAGCATAAGGCCACGCATAGACGGTATCGCCGATAATCGTCGGGAGGCGATTGTATTCGCCGTGAGCGCCGTCGGCTGCAAGGTCCGTGTCGTGACTTGCACGCCAGATAATCTCGCCTGAACGGCCGTCGAAGGCGTCATAGTAATAACGGATGGCTTCTCCGACGAGGTTCGAGCCGCTCAGCAGCAGGATGTCTTTGGCGCAGTTCAGATAAACCGGCTCGGCGAAATTCCCGACGTCAATTCTCTTCTTGAAGACTATGCGTCCGGTTTCCACGTCGAGGCCCGTAAGGTGCTGGCTGCCTCCATCGAACAGGGTCTTAACGGGCATACGCCCGAGACTGTCCGCCAGGGCGGCAGGGCTGTCGGTCTCGACGAAGTACATTCGTCCGCCCTCGGGGCCAGGCCCGCCAACGGCAATGGTCGTGTTTATGATAAGCCCGTCTTTATAGTTCCACAGAGATTCGCCGCTTTTCTTCTTCATTGCGAATACATAGTCGCTCACGACGAGCTTCATACCTCTTTGCCACAGCGAGTTGTCGGCGTCGTAGCTCGTCTCCGTGTAGGACGCCCCTTTCCTTCTGCCGCTTCCAAGAAGCACATCGCCGGTGTAAGCGATGTAACCCCATTGTCGCGGCTCGCCTCGCGAAAGCTGGGGCATCTTGTGCGCAAGCCGACGCTCGCCCGTCCGAACGTCGAAACCATAACACTTATTCTCAGCAACAACGTAGAGGAGCCGGTCATCCACCGCCATGCTGCCGGAATCGAGAAACACGCCGAGCCTGCGCGAATTAGGAATGTCAATTTGCCACTGGATGGTCCCATTGTAGGCATCGACGGCAAAAACGATGCAATCACCCGGCACGAAAAGCCGCCCGTCTTTGAAGAGCGGCGGGACGGTTCGGTGGTGACGGTCAATCATACGCTCCGGCCCGGGGGCGCCGAACCATTGGATAGCCGTATGCCCCTTGACAAGCTCATCGTTGCTGCACGCCGAATTGCCCGGCTCTGCATAAGTATGCGTCCACTCGCCGGCCCCTTCGAGGCCGGCGCGCTGCGCCAGCCCCCAGAGCACCCCGTCGCTCTTATTGACTTTCCAGCCGGGGATTGCCGCTTCGCCCCAGTCTCTTAGCCGCTGTCGATTGCCTTTGCCGGCGGGCATACCAAGAGCGATAATACCCCCGCAAGGCCGCAGCAGTCCAAAGACCTCTTGCGGCGAGGCCGGCAGATCACCTGTCACCAGCGCCGCGTCCGAAACAATCAGGTTGGCAAAGTATTTCGTATAGGGCAATCGCGCAGCGGAGGTTTGGTGGATAACTACGCGTCCGTAAAGACCGGCCCTGTCGAGCGCCTTGCGAGCCGCCTCAACCTTGCCGGCATCCCGCTCAACACCCACTATCTTCAGGTCGGTTATTCGCGCCAGCTCGTATGCCAATCGCCCCCTCCCACAGTCCAGAACGAGGCAATATCCTTTCTTCACCGGACTTCTTTCGGCGATGTGCTTGGCGGCAGCCGCATAAAGCTGCGTCAGCTCGTCGCGCGGATACGGATTTGCATCAACATCCGCTGTCACTGTCTCGGCGTTGCCGCTTGCGCCGTTTCTAAAGCAGTGTATGTATCCGGTATCGGTGCTGACGTACAGGCCGCCATTTATCACGCTCAGGCCATACGCCTTGCCGCTGACGGGCGCGGTCCATACAACGCCGCTGCTGCCGGAGTCAATTGCCGCTGCTTCATCCTCGCCGCCCACGAACAAAACCTCGCCCGCCATAATCATTGAATAAAGATATTTGCAGGGAACCGTCCATAAGTAGCAGCCCTTCAGAAGCGCGTCCAGTTTGGCAATCTCGGCATCGAGAGCGCCCATGAGTTGCTCGGCCTCAATTGCAGGCGGGCTTTGCTTATCGAGCTTATCGAGCCCCTCGGCTGTTTTTTTTCGCTGCTCAGTTAGACTATTCTTGTGCCTGGAGATGTCGAGATACCGCGTCCTGTCGAACGCCGCCAGCTCGGTTTCGGATTGCATGTACGCAGTTTGGCCTTTGATAATCATCCGCAAACCGCCGAACGTTGCGATTGCGTCTTTTGTCTTGGTGTCGCTTGCCGTGATTTCCTTTTCGCCTCGGCCCGGCCCCGTCACCAGCACATCCTCCGTCAGAAGCGCGTAAGCCCCGCCGGCGCTGGGCAGCTCGCCTTCCGGCTGGCCGTCGGCCCGGCTGAAAATCGCAGGGGCGGTGCGCCCGGTCGGAACATACAGCCGGCTCTCGGAAGTCAGAATATAACCCTGTGGCGAGATATCGACTCTTTGCTCCCATTTGACCGAGCCGGTCTCTGCGTCGAGGGCGAACAGGTAAGCGCCCTGATTGGGAAACAGGCCCGCCGTGAAATACACCGTCCCTCCATCGACAACAGGGCCTGCCCGCACGGGCCAGGCGGAGATCATTGCCCCGTTGCCGGGTATCAGGCGTGGTTGCCTGGATGCGTTGAACTTCCAGAGCAGCGCGCCATCGCCGGCGGAAAGACAATAGACGCATCCGTCGTCGGAACCGACGTACAGTCTGCCGCCGCTTACAGCGGGGGCCAGCCGGACGGGGCCTTCCGTGAAAAAGGTCCACCGCGCGCACCCGGTCAGGGCATCGAGCGCATAGACCTTGCCGTCAGCCGATGAGCCGAAGCAGAGCATCCCATCCGCCCCGACGACGTGAAATGCCCGGTCGTAAGCCACCGTGGCCCGCAGATTATCGTAATGGTGCCAGTAGTCCTGTTTTGCCGGCGGGGGCCAGGCAGGTTCGGGCGGAGCGCTGGCCTTAAACGCCCAGGCCTGCTTCAACGGCAGTTCCAGCCGCTCGACCGTAAGGCCGCTTCTATGGTTGTCGTGGTTGAAGGTGGGCCAGTCGTCGCACCACCCCGACCCGCAGAAAGTCACAAGATAGAAGAGATATACATACGCGGCGCGTCTTTTCATGCCCTTCTCGACCTCGCAAGAATTGCAACGCCAAGAATGATGACCAACGCGAACATACCCACCACCAGAAAGGCTGCGCCGCGGATAGTTGCGTAAGCGCCGCGGATAGGCGGATTCCCCGCCAGGGGCCCTGGGGGCCTGTGCGCCAGTTTGGCAATGTTGGGCTCGGTCAGGGCCTGTCTGCCGTGTGCCGATGCCGTTTCGTATGGGCCGGGTGTCTTGCGGATTTCCGTCCGCGCCGCGTTGGGCTCGTGTTGTTCCATAAGCACCGTCTCGACAAGATTGGGCTCGCCCGCCATAGTCTGGGCGGGCTCAGCCGGCCCTTCTTCCGGCTCGTCTGCCGGCGGAGCTTGCGGGTCCTGGGCGTCCGCTTCCGGTTCAATGATCAGCTCCTGGTAGCCGAAGGCCCCTGTTGCTCCTGCCGGGGACATGCCGGGATAAGAGTAACCGCCCATTCCCCTTCCTATTATCGAGCCGATCTCCATCTTTATCATCGGGCTTTCCGGGTCAAATCCCAGGCTCTCCACCGCGCGCTCGTGGGTCTTTTGGTCCCATTTGGCCGGCAGCATCGTGCCCTGCAGCCACCTGTAGTCGAATCCGCATTCGCAGTCGGCGCCGATTACAAAAAGAACACTGGCCAGATCGTCTTCGGTAATCTGCTCGCCCTTGAAGAGCGGTCCGATCCAGCGCGCCCTGCCGTAAATGATAATTGCGTGCGGCTCATTGACGTCCTTCGGCTCCAGGCCGATGCTCCAGAGCAATATCCGTTCTTCGGCAAGCGAGTTGGAGTCCATTACGACAAGCTCGGGAGGATGAGCTATCGGCTTGGGCATAAGCTCCATTTGAGATTTCACCTGCTCGATCGCGGCCAAGGCTGCCTGTCTGGCTTTTTCATTCCGGGCGGCATCGGGTCCCTCAATCAGGAGCACAACCCCGTAAGCCCTGGAGACCTTCAGCAGAAGCTCCCGGCGCTTGGGCGAGGACAGGATTCTATTGAGCGCCGCACGCAACGCCTTCTCGAAGGGCAGGTCCGGTTGGGTAATGGATACGCGCAAAATCTGACCGTCAGGCGAGATAAGGACCGCAGAAGGGCTGGAGGCGTCGTTCGCGTCGAAGTGCTTCATCGCAGGATGGTCTTTTTGCCGATCTCTGTCGATCACCCGCATAATGACGTTGCTCTCCGCCAGCACCTCATCGGAGATTTGCCGTAAGCCGGTCTTAATATCTGCGGGCGTATTGCCGTCAACGTAACCGCAAAGGACGTAAGGCTCGGTGCCCAAATCGACAAATCCCGTCTCGCGAACATTGTATCGACAGGCCAGGGCGGAGTGCATGCAAAACGAGCCAAACAGACAAATTAGGAAAGCCGGCACAAGTGCTCTCTTCACGGCAAAACCCGCCTTTCCAGCCGAAAACCGGCCAAACTCATAAGCACTATTAACATCCCAAAGGTTGGCGGCAAGTCGCCGTTAAGCGGATAGCGTTTGGCGTCCAGTTTATTCCTGTACGCTCCACGCTGCGAAGCTGAGGTCTGCTGTCCCGGACAAGAGCTTGGTGAGCCTGTCGAACCGTTCCCATTGTCCGAAATCTCCGAGATTCTCGGAGCCGTCTTATTACTTGCTGTCAGCTCCAATGCGATAAACGCTTTCTTACCCGACACTCTTTTCCCCACAAATCTTGGGACGATACCAATAGTATAGAGGTTTTATTGAAAAACTGCAATATCGCTCAGCCGGAACGCCCCACGGGGGCGCCGAATACGTGGATTCTCTCGGGGGGCAGGACGGCAATCAGCTCACAGCTCGGCTTGGCATCGAGGCGGGCAAAGGCCGAGTGAGTCAGATGAGCCACCAAATTCACGGGGCCGTGAAGCTCCGCCCTGACGTATCCGCCGTAGTCGCGCCACCGAACCAGCCTGACACGGAACTCGTTTGCATTCTTGCCGCCGCCTTCGCAGAGCGGAAGAACGACCACGTCTTCGGGCCGAATCATCATTCTGGTTTCGCCCTCAGGTGAACCGGACGTCTCCACGGGAGCATTGTTGGAGAAGATGTTCTCACATCGCATAAAGCCCGCGACAAATTCATTCTTCGGCCTTCTCAATAGTTCGTCCAAAGAGCCGACCTGCTGGAGCTCGCCTTCGTTCAATATCGCGGCGCGGTCGGCGACTGAAAACGCCTCTTCGAGGTTGTGGCTTACGTGGATGACTGTCAGTCCGAGCTTGCGCTGCACGCGGTGCAGCAGGGCGCAGACGCTCTGCCGCGTGCTCTCGTCGAGGGCGCAAACGGGCTCGTCAAGCAGCAGGACCTTCGGCTCCATAATCAGCGCCCTTGCCAGCGCGGTTCTCTGTTTTTCGCCGCCGCTGAGACCGGCGACATTCCGTTTCAACAGACGGCTGATTCCGAGCATCTCGGCGGTTTGCGTGACTCTACCTCGTATTTCATCAGAGCTATGCCGCCGTGCACGCAGGCCGAACGCGATATTTCGCTCCACCGACAGGTGTGGAAACAGGGCGTAATCCTGCGGCACGTATCCGATGCCGCGCGCGCGAGGCTCAAGACCGGTGACGTCGCGTCCGTCGATGAAGACTCGGCCGGAGCTTATCCTTCGCAGCCCGCAAAGACACTCCAGAAAAATAGTCTTTCCCGAACCGGGCGGACCCAGCAGGACGAAGTATGCGCCACGCGCCGCTTCGAGACTCAAGCTGCGCAACTGAAAATCCCCTATCCTGAATGAAAGCTGCTCGGCGCGAATCATAGTCTCACCTCGCTCCGCACGCCGACAAGGCGAATAGTCGTCAGGGCGATAACGGCCACAAGTATCATCAGCATCGCCACCGCCAATGCGACTTCAAGATTGCCCACCGACTGCTCGAGGAATACCGTTGTGCTCAGGACCTCGGTTCGACCGCGAAACGACCCGACGAAAATCAGCAGCGGGCCAAAAAGCCCGAAAGCCCGCGCCCACGTTAGTATCCCGCCGGCGATAACGCCGTTCAGCGCCAGTGGCAGAGAAACGGTGCGAAAGGCGCCCCACCGCGTGCAGCCCAGCGTCAACGCTACGTTTTCACAACGCCGGTCAACCTCATCGAAGGCGGTTCTTGCCGAGCGGATTGCAAAGCTCGCAGAAACCAAAAACTGGCAAAGCACAATCCCCTTGCGCTGGAAAACAAACTCGATCCCCAGGTCATCCTGAATCCATTTGCCCAGGGTGGTCTGCGAGAAAAAGACAAGCAGCGTCAAGCCGGCAACCAACGGCGGGAAAACGACGGGTAAATCAACGACGGCATCGACCAGTACCCTGCCTGGGAATCGGTATCGGCTGAGCGAATACCCGATGGGGACCGCAAATACCACTGCAAGGCACGTCGTGACAAAGCTCGTCCAGATGCTCATCCAAAGGGCATGGCGGATGAAGCCGGAGCGGACAACCGCCAGGACGGCCTTTCTGTCTATATAAAAGGCATCGGCCACTATCAGCAGCAGCACGAACCCCACGAAAACAGCAACAAAGAAAAAGCCCGCCGCGGCAAAAACCCGATCTCGCCAGCCTCTGCAGGGTGAATTACATGCCGCCGTCAATTTGGTAAGCCCTTTCTGCAATTCGCCCGCCGCGGCGGGCTTGTGTTTCGTGGTTCTCGAAGGGAGAACGACCGCCCTTAGCCAGCCGGAATCTCCCACCCGTATCTCCTGTAAAACGCTCGAGACTCCGCCGACGCCAGGAAGTCCATAAACTGCTTCGCGGATTTCGGCTGCTTCGCAAAAGACAGCATTCCGACGCACGTGCCTCTTAGCACCTGCTGCTCTTTGGGCAGCTTAACGACCTCGATTCTTTCCGGCTCGAGATGCTCGAACGCTGTCCAGCCGAACGCCGCGTCAACCTCCTTCGTAGCGACCGCTTCAATGATCGCGACGCAGCCGTTGGCGTAATAGCTTATGTTCTCTCGAATCTTGTCCAGCAGCCCCAGCCGGCCGCTTACATCCTCCCACAATCCCTTGAGGCAATCAATGACCGACACGGCAATCCGCACCCCCGGCCTGCCCAGGTCCTCGATCCGCCGGATATTCGCCGGATTGCCCGCAGGCACGATTATCGCCGAGGTGCGGTACGCAATAGTGCGACGCCGTCCTCTTTGCACGATTCCGCGGACCTCCCCGTCGTCTAATAGATACTCGGCCCCGGCTATAGCCAGGTCGTGGATCCCCGCATCGGAGATCTCTAACAGGAAATCATCGCCGCCCGTCTCGCCCGTGGCCTCCTCCGCCACGGGCGCAGCGCAGTGCCGGCTGCAAACGTCTATCTGGATGTGGATGCCGGTCTTTTCCTCGAAGAGCCTCGCGGCCTCTTCCAAAGGCGCCGCACAAGCCCTCGCGCTGAAAATCCGCACGGTTCCATCACTTTTCTGCTCTGCCATTATTCACGTCTCTGTTCTCACCTGAACTAAGGCTTCTGCAAAATTGCAGGTTAGGCCTACTTAGAAAAGAAAAAATCGTTTGTTGATTACCTGCAATTTTGTAGAACTCATATTTGAACTTGGAGTATTCTGACTTACTTGAAAAGAATCATCTTTAGCGATGCAATAAGCAGCACCACCCCAAAGATTTTCCGCAGGGTATCATCCGGAATTTGAGTGGCGCATTTGGCACCGATAAGCCCTCCAACAAAGAAACCCAGGCATATTAAACCTGCAATTTTAAGATCCACGAAGCCCGCCTTGTAGTAAATCCATGCTGCGAGCAGGCCTATAGGCGGCACCATCAAAGCCAGTGTTGTTCCCTGGGCCGTATGTTGCGATAGCCCGAATAAGAGAACCAAACAGGGAATTATGATTATTCCTCCCCCTATACCAAATAGACCGCCAAAAATACCCGTTATCAGACCCAAAAGCAGATAAAGGAATATCGTCATGATATTCAACCTTCCTTTTCTTTGTCATTTTCACACAAATGGCAGTTCACATTTTCTTTCTGCTGTATTTCTCTCGATGGTAGGCATTATAGCCGGCCTGTAACGTCGTCTGCAAGGTAAATACTTCCAAGCGGATATGCACCTCCGCCGGCAGACTCCACGCCCTGTGTCCCGAACGCCGCCGCAGGATGGCGTCGTCATCCTTGTGCATTGAGCGTTTGCACATCGCCGGGACCCGCGCCTATTTGGGCGGTTTGGTACCGTAGTTATGCCTTGCGAAGATTTCCCGGCCTTTTTCGGAGACTAAAAAGGCTACGAATTTCTCAGCCGCCTCCTTGTTCTTAGTGAACTTCAGAATGCCTGCATCCACCGTCGAAACGATGTTATTTTCGAGTGGGATTGGTATTTGGTCGCCGTACCGGCTGTAGTACCGGGCCATTGCGTCCCAGACAACAACCGCATCGAGCGAGCGGGCCTGTATCTGCATCCCTAACTCGTTGACCGTAAGGGACTGGAATCTCACATTCTCGCTGATTTGCGCCCACTCGATGCCGTTCTTGGCAAGAATCTGCACCGTGCTCCTGCCGATGGCGCAGGCATTGGGATCCCCAAGACCCACCTTAACGCCCGGCTTGAGCAGGTCTTGCAGACTGCCGATGCCCTTGGGGTTGCCTTTTTGCACGAGGATAGTCGGGGTCCAGTAACAGACCGTGCGGCGAGAGAGAATCATACCGGCGTCGTCGGCCTGATCAACGTAGTGCTTGTCCCCGGGTATGTACAGGTCGCCCCGGCGGGCGAGCTTGATCTTGGATAACAGCACCTCGCTGCCGGCGTAGTCGGGAACTACCCTGATGCCGTATTCGGCGAAGAAGGCCCCTATAAGGTCGTCGGCGGGAGGACGAATCCCCGCCCCGCAGTACAACATCAGCTCCTGTGTCCCGGAAGGTGGCCTTCCGGAATCCTTCCGGTCGCACCCAACCAGCAGAGCAACCGTCGCGACGACAATCACAAAGAGCAGCCGTTTCATATTCGGTATCATCCAATCACCTGATTCACGCCGAACATCCAAAAACAGTGTTAATCGGTGTTAATCCGTGTCTAAAAAAAGGCCCAGTCACCCCCGATGTTGCGTTGTTGGTTTTGGTCATTTGAACACTTGTGCTTTGAAATTGTTTCGGATTTCGTGCTTCGAATTTCGAGTTTTTGCGTCTCTGTGTCCGTCCACCGGATCGGTCGGTTCGAGTCATTTGACGTACCCATGCTCGGCGAATATAGCAGGCCCCTTCGCGCGGGCAAACCCAATGAACTGCTTGAGCGCGTCGGGCTGCTCCGTGTAGCTCAGGCCGATGATGTGAACGCGAGTCTCCGTGTCGTACTCGTAAGGCGTCTGCACCACCTCCAAATCATCCCTGAACGTATGGGCCACGCCGTTCCACATAATGACCGCATCGACCGTTTGGGTTTTCAGCCACGTGCCGAGTGTGCTGTGCCCTTTGGTCAGGCGGTTCTCAACGTTTTTCAGAACTGCTTCCTTGATGCCCTTTTTCTCAAGCAGCGCAAAGACCATTTCCCCGCAGGTTGAATACTGCGGGTCGGTCAGCCCCACCTTCAACCCCTCGCCGGTCAGGTCCTGTATCCTCTTTATGCCCTTTGGATTGCCTTTCTGCACCGCCAGAACCGGCGCGACGAACCCAACCTCCACCGAATCGCTCAGGGCGCCCGCCTTGCGAGTCTCATCAAGATATGGATCGTGCGTGATGAGGATGTCGCCTTTTTTGCCCGCCTTGACCAAAGGCAGGAAGTCCTCGCTGCCCGCAACGGTGGAGACAATCGCGATGCCGGTTTCGGCGGTGAACTGTTTGCAGAGCTGCTCGGCGGGATTGACGAATGAGCTGCCGCACAGAAGCACCAACTCTTTGGGTGTGCTTGGCTCGCTCTTCTTCCCACAGCCAACAACGCCCATCAAACCAGTAACGAGAAAGAACAATGATATCTTCCCGGCACACTCGTGCAGGCTCTTCATAATCTCTCCTTATCAAAAGGCTTCTGCAAAATTGCAGGTTAGGCCTACCTAGAAAAGAAAAAATCCTTTCTTGATTTTTTCTTTTCAATCGCAACGTATTGTCTCGTAATCGCTTAGGTAATCATTGAAGAAAATCATAAAAGAGATTTTCTTCAACAATATAGGTCTAACCTGCAATTTTGCAGAACTCATTCTCCTTATCAACCGAAACAGAGAACCTGCCCGTCTTCGAGGGTCACTATTACGCGGCCGTCGCGGTCAACTGCAAGGCCCCAGGTAACAGCCAGCCCCGGCAGCGGCTGACTCCACAGCACCGTGCCGTCCGCGAGATTCAAAGCAACGACTTGAGATTGGCCCGCAATGACTACGGCGTTGCTGCAAACGGCAAGGGCCTCGCTGTCCTTGCAGTCATAAACCCACACGGGCTTGTCCTTTATCCCGACTCTGCCCCAGTCAAGCTGGAATCGATTGCGGCCGTCGGCCATCCTGCTGTTCAACATCTCTCTGTCGATGCGATTGTAGCAGAAAACTTTTTTATTGTTCTGGTCCGCCGCCCAGACCACGTCCTTCTCGCCGACCGGTGCAAGAAAGACCTTCCCGAACACGGTGGCGTCGAAGACCCCGTACTGCGGGTGCGAGTAAAAGGGTTTTCCGCACGCAACGACCTGCCCGCCGAGCAACGAAAGCTCCCACCCGCGGGGGTCTTGCGAGTTGCACGCCGCCAGCGGTCCGGGGTCGTTCAGGCACTTGCCGTCGCCGGCGTTATAGACAGCCGGCGAGATGGAAGTGCCGCCCGCCATATAGAGCTTGCCGTCGTGCAGAAGTTGATGTCCCTGTACGCTCACGCCCGTGCGGGCCTGCTTATCAAGATGACCGGACGTATTGTTCTGCCATTTTATCGCGCCCGTCACGGCGTCGAGGCCATAGACGTATGTGCCGTCGTAATTGACAATACCGGCGGCGAAGTATGCGGTCCCATCCTCGACGAGCACCCCGCTTGCGGCGGGCCAGGTCGATAGCAGAGAGCCATACACCGGTATCTTTCGCTCGGCCGGCGCCGCGCGGAACCGCCACAGTGCTTTGCCGCTGGCGGCCTCGAACGCATAGACGTAGCCGTCGCCCGAACCGACGAACGCCCGGCCCTTCCATATCGTCGGAGAAATACGGACGGCTCCGCCTGTATAGGCCGTCCACCTCACCTTACCCGTCTTCGCATCCAGCGCCCGCACTATGCCGTCCGGCCCGCCGACAAACGCCAGCCCTCCCGCCGCTACCGGGGCGGTTGGAAGAGGAGCCGAGGCGGCGCGCTGGTTCTCAGGTTTGAATTGCCAGAGCAGCTTGGCCTTTTCGGCAACGGCGGCTTGCGATGTTGCAGTGCATTGGTTGTTGGCGCGGAAGGTCGGCCAATCGGCCCCCGATTGCGACAGCTCGGCGACCTTTGTAACGTCCCCGGCCGCCTTCTCCAAACGCTCGGCCTCGGTCGCCTTCGGTGTGAAGTCGAAGTCGCCCGCCGGCCCCAGGGTTGTGATGCCGTAAAGCGTCAACTGGCAGTCGCACACCGAGGGCCACCAGTACAACAGTCCGTTGGCGATGGTCACGCCGTCCTGGCACTGCGCCCGCATCGGTGAAATCCACTGCGGGCGATTCGACGCGAGGTCTAATCGCACTGATCCGTCCGCCGCACGGAAGAAAATCGCGTCGGCAGAGCCGACCGGCCGAGTGCACGCACGGCGGGATTTATCAATCTCCGCCAGCACCTCCCCGCTAAGCGCCGCAAACTTCATACTCGCGTGCTTATCGATCTGACCGCTGATGCCGTAAATCTCGTCGCCCCGCAGCACTAATTGGAAGTTGCTGTACGGATGCTCCCACAGGATATTGCCGTCTTTGGTCGAGACGGCAAGCAGCTTGCCCACCTGGGGCCCGGCGAAATACAGCGCCTTGTCGCTGCACTTTAGATAACACGTCGTCCGCCAGTTCGTCCGCCAGTCCTGGCGATTCAGATATTCGCCGAGCGACTTGAACAGCTCGGGCGCATTCTCCGGCGTCTTGCGCCAGACAACGCCGCCGTTCTTCGCATCTATGCAGGCAAGATAAGCCCCGAATCGGAAGATGTATATCCTGCCGTCCTTCATACATATCGCCCGGCCGTCAACAGGCTGGTCTTCCCGGTGGCTCCACAGGACCTTTTTGGACTTGGGATCGATGGCCAGGACGTTCTGCCCGTATCCCCACGGGTTCTCAGGCTGGTTGAAGCCCTCGGAGATCGGGTCCCACGGCCACCCATGCGCATCCCGCCTCCATCGCTTCGTCGGGTCTCTTTGCTCCTGTTCGCCCATCAGCGCGTAGAGCACGCCGTCCTCGAGCGCCATCCACTTCCAGAATGTCCCCCCGGCAACGTCCTTCGGCGGAATTATCTCGTCAACGAGCTTGCCTGTCGCGGTATCAATGACTTTGCACGATACGTCGTCCCCGACGTAAAGCAGCCTGGGCGTAGCTATCATTGTGTTGCGGTGGATCATAACGCCTTCATTGAGGTCGCGCTGCCAGAGCATCGTCCCGTTGTAACCGTTGAACGCCACTAACTTGTTGAGCAGCGGCTCTTCCCGGCTCTTGAAGGCCACGTGCCCGAACGCCTTGAATATTCGGCCCGCCGAAGCCACCGCAACCTGGGGCAGCGGCGCGTATCGCGGCTCACCTAAAAACTGCGTCAGATACGGCGCTAAAATTACTTTGTCCTCGGATTGGGGGTTGTTGTCCGGCCCATGATATGGGTGGCTCCAGTCATCGACTCCCTTGGGAAACGGCTTGACAAGGACTTTGCTTCCGAGCAGGGCCTTGCCTTCGGGCCGCAATACCCGCAGCGCCTCGGCCTGCGGAACATCGGCCTCGCTGCTAGCAACGACCGCGTCGGCCAAATTGTCGGCCACGTGCAGCTTGTTCGGCGCGCCCTGCTCGACAAAGATCCGCGTCCCGTACAGCCCTGCCTCGTCAGCGGCCCGCCGGGCCTCCTCCACGTCTTTCGCCTCCTCCAATTGAACATACAGCAGCAGCTCACTCCCGCGCGCAAGCTCCAGAGCAAGCCGGCAGCCTCTATCCCCGGGCAGGACGCAAATCCCTTTCGTCATTCCAATCTTCTCAACTATCGGCTGCCCCGCCCGAACAGTAAAAGCAAGCGGCCAAACCAGCGCAATAGTAACGGCGGTCATCATTAGACATGTTTTTCGCGTTCTCATTTTCCTATTCCTTTCTGATTTCTGCAAAATTGCAGGTTAGACCTATATTGTTGAAGAAAATCTCTTTTATGATTTTCTTCAATAATTACCTAAGCGATTACGAGGCAATACATTGCCATTGAAAAGAAAGAATCAACAGACGATTTTTTCTTTTCTAAGTAGGTCTAACCTGCAATTTTGCAGAATCCTTTATTCCTTTCAGAATTACCGGGACCCTGTCCCGACATCATAAACTTTCTCTACGCAGACTTTGGTCTCCTGTCACTTGCCGTTGCCCGCGAGGAAAAGCACCGCGTCGCCCTTGAAGGGCGCCTCGAACGATTGGCTGCCGTCCTTCGCCTCTATTGTGCCGGTCGATGCGATTTTGCCGTCGCTCGGATTAAACCATTCGTATTTGTATTTGCCCGCCTTCAGCGCCGCCGTAAAAGAAACGTTATCCGCAGAAGGGTTATAGATAAGATACTCCTTTCCCGGATTCGCAAGACAGAACTTGGTCGAGGCCAGGTCGGGACTCGGCAGCATCTCCGCCAGATTCATCTTGCCGGCGTAGTTGAGCGTGTATCCCAGGCTCTTGCGAATCGGCCCCCACTTTGCATCGAATCGGCTGCCGAGGACATCGCCGTCATAAGGATCCATAAAGAGCGGGTTGTAGCCTCTGGTGAAGCTCTTCCACACCCAGGCCTGGTTGCCTCCGAGCCCCCAGAGATGGTCGGTATCGTTGAGAATGACCTTCCTGCCGTCCGCAGCGGGCGGATCATCCCGGTACCCGCCATCGGGGTTCGGTGAAATCCAGTCGGCGGGACTCTTGAACAGCGTCTCGTTGCTCCCGCCTTGATATTGAAACGTCATCCCCAGCGGATGCTGCTTCGGCTTGCCCTTTTCATAATCCTTGATATAGCGGATGATATGATACTGCCACTCGGTCGATGGCGGGTGGTTCTCGTTCGATATCTCGTATAGCACGTTGTCGAAATCGTTGATTGTGTCGATCACCTTGCGGACGTATGCCTCCTGTATCGCGGTCACGGCTTTATTCCCGATGGTGTGTATCTCGATGCCTTTGCCGTCCTTGTCGGTATCGCCGTCAATCCCGTTCACGTTGTTCTTGGGGTTGAATGGATGTCCCTCCCAGGCGCCGGGCGAGAATTGCAGCCCCCACCCCTCAAACAGCATCACCGAGACATAGATGCCGCGCTGCCGCGCCGCAGCGATTCGGCTCCGCAGACGCTCGAAATACTCCGTGTTAAACTTCGTAAGATCGAATTTCGCCTTGCCGTCAAGCGCCTTTTCCGGCCCCGTCCGCGCCCAGGGCTGCGGCGACGCTGTATGCAGCTTGTTCTCCCCGTTCCCCTTGGTGTTCCACGTCACCAACTCCCACGTCCACAGCCGAATGAAGTTGTGATTCAGTTTCGCCATCCAATCGACGTAAGCAGTGAAGTCGAACTGCGGCGGCGGGTCCTTCGGGCCGATATCCACCAAATTCGCCCATGTGTGCGAGCCGGTCAGATAGAGCGCCTCGCCCGTCGCCGTGTTCTGAAAATAGCGTGGATTCTTAGGGTGCACGGCCAGCGGCCCCATCGCCTTTGTCCCCGTCGATTTACCGCGTCCCGCCACCGCCTGCGAGCAGGCAACAATGACAACAACCAGAACTGCAACCTTCATAACCCGCATGG
>Ga0315275_10003181_pt1 | contig 15067 bp, 13 predicted proteins | sample YL17G03_0_MG_FD_205557 | JGI IMG/M metagenome (GOLD analysis project Ga0315275, IMG submission 205557) | Sediment microbial communities from Yellowstone Lake, YNP, Wyoming, USA - YL17G03_0 | ecosystem: Environmental > Aquatic > Freshwater > Lake > Sediment | place: USA: Wyoming | collected... | reverse complement strand
ATGTGAGAATTATTAATTTCTCAAATGATTCCATATTTATATTATAGAACAACCGTGCTATTTGTCAAGTGTTGATGAAAATAGACCTCTTCATATTTGACATGGAGAGGTCGTGTAGTAAAAAAAATCAATATTAGTTACGCTTCGCGGGATTGTAATAAGCGGTAGAGGGAGCGTCTAGCCAGGATATCTGTGCTTACCATACCTCGCACTTTTTTTCCATCTGTGACGGGCATGGCAGATATTTCGTGATACTCAAGCTTACGAACCAAATCCAGGAGCGGATCATCAGGTTTGGCTGATATAACCTGCTGGGTCATGGCTTGATCGAGCGTTGTTTTTTCAATCGGACCACGAGAAGCCGCTTTGGTAATATCCCAATTAGAAACTACTCCTACTAACTCATTCCGAGAATTGATTACAGCCAGGATTGGGCAGCCTGTTTCGACGAATAATCGAGCTGCTTCCTGCAAAGTACTTGTAGCTTGAATTGTAATTATTGACTCCATTATATCCGATGCTTTTCGGTCCTTCTCCCTTGAAGTAATCCGGCTAATACTGATGCTTTCAGCTGCCTCACATGGCAGCAAATCAGGGTCGGATATTAATGAATCGATTAACTCATGCATGTTACGTTTAATTACTTCATCTCTTGCTTTTTCAGCAGCTTTAAGTCGTTTTTCTGCGAGTTGTTCAAAATCCTGAGAATGTTGAGCAAGCCATTTATTCACACCCTCAAGATCACCCAAGGTACTATCTGGGATCCGTAAGTGATTGGGTGTTTTTATTAATTGCTCCTGGGCGGCAAATATTACACCACCAGAGTTAACCAGATAATCCGTAACAATAAGGATTCCTCTCTGACGATAAACTTCGCGCTCCATGCGTGAGCGCGCATATTTTCGTTCCGGGTCTGGCGAATAGGTATTCGCGCCTTCAATGATTAATCTCCAGGTACCCATATGTGCTGTGGTCATTGAGGGATTGGTTGCATCGGTTATATCCAAATAGTTGGCGATAGGTGCAGCTGGAATAAAGCAAAAGGCTGATTCGCGCAATAAATCTTCAGGGTAGCTTGAATATTTGGTAGATAAATCACCTACAGGTACGGCGATTAAGTTATTCTGAAAATAGCTTTTGGTAACAACACCCTGCCTCAACCAGTCATTGAATAAGGATTCAACTGGTAAACCAGTGGGATCAAACAAGTATCCTGAGACATCACTGATTCCAACGATGAGTACCTCAGGTAAGCGTCGTTTTAGTAATCTTGCTCCATGCGCTCCGACCGCCCCAAAGCCTTGGATCAATATCGTGATCGAACCTTTCTCTGGAATTGTAGTTCCTGAGAATTGCGGAAGGAGCCTTAAGCGTGGCATTTCCTCTAATAAAGATTCTAAGGCAATTGCTAAGCCTCCACCAGCAGCACCAAGCTGATCAATCCTGTTTCCACCCATTTCAACCGGCTTTGACAATGCATTATCCAATCCGTTCATAACTGCGATAATTTTCATGTCGGCATCATTCGTTCCGACATCTGGTCCAGGCAAATAAATATCTCTGTAACGGTATATTAAACGCGCAAAACGTTTGACAATTTCTTGATGGACTTCAGGAGGTAAATTTGGATCAGCTACGATTCCTGCTTTTCCGCCTCCAAAAGGTAAATTGGCAGCCGCATTTTTTAAAGTCATGCCTCTGGCTAAATTGTGGATCGTATTAGGGGTAAGGTTGGGTAGCATGCGGATTCCACCCATCGATGGGCGTCCCATAGCCAGGTTATCAACAACGAGATAACCACCCACCTCAAAGGTAGGGTCTTCATCCCACATACAAGATAATACTTTCGGTCCCAAGCTATCGACTTCAATCCCAAGCCTTCCCAACCGATCGACATCCAATGGACCAAAATCCATGAAGCACTTGCCATCCTCGCATATGAGACGGTTTTTCCATGTTTGGTCAGGAATTTGTGCCCTGAGGAAAGACTCCATCTGTTTAGGAATCATAAATCACCTTATCTGTGTAAATTCTGTGCAGCTATAAATGATAACCCATTTTGGGTAAGGGCATAGGCGGTGCGGTTTGCGGACTCAAACTTATCCATGAAGTTTATCTTCAAGTTTTCCCAATCACCCGATTCGATCACCTCACTTTTATCACGGAAATAATCAAGAATATCTGATGGGTGTAAACGGGTTTGATCTATTTCAGGATCGCCACCTTCGTGTTTGGCAGAAATATTCGCTACGTGATCAGCCAGCTGGATTAACTCATCGCGTCGATTGTACGGCTGGCGTACAATGCTCTTCCAGGTTTCAGTAATGTGATGCTCAAATCTGACTACATCTTCAAAACCAAACTGCTTACGGAATTGGGCAGTGATTTCCAGAGTTTCGTTATTGACCGAATTGCTCCAATTGAAGCCGATTAAAGGTGAACTTCCATCATCGCGTGAGAAAAGCTTGGCTCCAATAAGAGTCCATAGACCTGCATACGGATTATCATTACCCATAAAAACGGAGATTTTAAATTCGGTATTTACCCCGATGCGATATAAGAAATATCCCAACAGAACTGTTCCGGGATTGATATTCAGTACCTGACGCACACCATAGTTCGTATAGTAATACAAAAACTCATCCAACCATTTCAAAGGATAATGATTTGGTTCTCCAACCCCACCAAAATAGCCTGTGATCGTCGCTGGACCACCCAGATGAATGTTTGAGCCATCTGTGCCTTTGGTATCAAGCGTCTCCACATAGGATGCACCAATAATTTTCATAGCTGCAGCAATGGCAGGCAGGTCACCGTCCAATTCTTGCTCTTTCATATTCCGGACTTTGATAAACCGTCCAGGCATCAAGAGTTGTTGATCGATTGCTTCCTGTGCAATTTCAATAATCCAGGGGAAGTACTGGCAAGCGCTTACCTCTAGGGTGACCGCAAAGTCATCTTTGAAATCTGTTGTTTCGGATTTTTCTCCCACTACTTTCTTTCGATAATCAGCTACACTGATAAATGCGGAACTGTCGCGTTGTTTCTCCAACCATTTTAGGTCTTTTAGATACTCTGGTTTGGTTAATTCGACCTTCTTCAGGAGGTTACCAAGCTGACCAGCTTGCTCAGCTTTCTGATTAATTTCTTGAGGTGTTCCATATTTATCGACAACCTTAAGAAAATCATTAACGACAGTCATGTCCGGATCTAATAAAACTGAGTTCAAAGCATCAAGTCGTGAAGGATCTATCTTTAGTAATTGACGAATATTCTCATCCATGTTGGTCTATCTCCTGAATAGCGAGCTTGGTAATTGGATATTGATTTTTCCTCGATAGAATTCATCAAAGAATTAATCCTAATCAACCGTCAAGGTCTTGCTCAGGTTTCGTGGGTAATCTGGGTCAAATCCACGGGATACGCTAACGCGGTATGCAAGCAGCTGCAGTGGGATGATTGCAAGGATAGGATTATAAATTGCACCCGCTCGAGGAATAGTGATAATGTCATTTGCATTGGAGTGTAAACGGCTATCTTCTTCACCAATAACAATTGTCCTTGCACCCCGGCAGGAAACCTCATTTATCCCACTAATGATCAAGGAAACATCTTCTGGGCCTGCGATAAATATTATTGGATATCCATTTCTGACCGCAGCCAAAGGTCCGTGTTTGAATTCAGTCGATAATAATCCTTCTGCGTGAATATCTGTGACCTCTTTAAGCTTTAGTGCTCCCTCAAGCGCAATCGGATAGGTTGCACCGTAACCCAGGCAATACGTATCATTCCACGAATCCAACGCGCTTACGAGGCGATTAATCTGCGCTTCAGAGGAGGTAAGTGTTTGGTCAATTAATTCAGGTAGGCAATTCAAGTCCGAAGAAAGATTACCCATTTTTTGAGCCAAATAGAGAAATGAAATAACCTGGTTAGTATATGTTTTTGTTGCCGGAACACTAATTTCATAACCGCAGGTTAAGGGTAGATAGAGTTCTGTGGTTTTTGTCAGAGTTGAACCAATTACATTAACCAAACCGAATGCTTGTATGCCTTTGCTTTTAGCAAGTGATAGGGCATTTAGTACATCTTTTGTCTCCCCGCTTTGACTGACGAAAATACCAACATCATCAGGATTTATTGTGGGTCCATATTGGGAGATAAATTGAGTTGCTAAGACGGGGATTGCCGGTTTTCCTGCTAGGTTAGCCATATAAATTGAGCCTAAAATGCAAGCATGATAACTTGTTCCACACCCAATCAAGTATAGGTTACGAGCTTTCAACATCCGGTCAGCCATGAGGGATAAACTTGGGAAATTATCTAACATATGGATTAATTCCCTTGCTACGCCTGATTGCTCATGGATCTCCTTGAGCATAAAATGAGAATAGCCACCTTTTTGAGCTAATTCCATGCTTTCAGTAATAAATTCAAATTTACGTTCGATGAGTGAACCATCTTTTACACTGCGCAGCTCGATTTTGTCATGTTGAAGGACGACAATTTCGCCATCTTCAATATACAAAACCTGCCTGGTGATCGGTAAGATTGATGGTAGATCCGATGACACGCAAGCTGCGCTTTCAGTCATCCCTGCCACCAATCCTGACCCCTTTTTAAAAGCATATAACTTTTCTTCACCGACCAGGCCGATTACAAATGAATAATCTCCCATCAGATCATTATAGGCATTTCGAATAGCATAGATAATATTATAACCTTTGCTTATATAACGTTCTACAGCATGGACGCAGGTTTCACCATCATTTTCGGAGCGTACAACCATTCCCTCATTTATAAATTGTTGGCGAAGCTCGAGATTGTTGACTACATTTCCATTATGGGCTCCCACCATGGTCCCTTTTGAATCAAGATGAGGTTGTGAATTTGCCTGGGATGGTGAGCCGAAGGTTGCCCAACGTAACTGTGTGATGCCGCGGCTGCCAATCATCTCGTCAAAATTAAGGAGAGGCGCCACCTCATCGACTTTACCGACATCTTTTCTAAGGTCGATATATCCATTTTGAGTAATAGTGGCACAACCCACCGAATCATAACCACGATACGACAACCTTTTTGCTGCGTTAATTAAAGTTGGACCCAATACTTGTTCTTCTTTGGTAATTATCCCGAATATCCCACACATAACATGTCCTTAATATTAATATAATTCAGTATAACAGAAAAATAATACCCATATTTTAAATGATCAATGGATGATATATATTATAGAATTGGAAACAATCTTCTGACAATATGGATTAAAAAGAAAATGCCGGTATCCGTTGATACGAACACTGGCATTCCTTTTGTAGGTTTGGTCAAATACTAGGCGTTAACAATGCAATCGACCGGGCAAACCGACACACACTGGGGTGAGTCAAAATGACCAACACATTCAACACATGTATCAGCATTGATAAAATAGATGGTATCTCCCTCGCTGATCGATTCGGTTGGGCATTCTGGAATACATGCTCCACAAGAGATGCATTCTTCAGTAATTTTCATCGACATGATAATATTCTCCTTGTTTGGGCTGAGATAAGGTAGTTTACCTACTATATCAAATTTCTCTGTATAGATTACTAAAACTCGTATGATGCGTCAAATGACAAATATCATGACTTATCAGGATGGATGTGACGCTGTAAAAAGATTATCTCGGCGATTCAGCCTATAAATTCTCTAAACAAATTTAGGTGGCTAATCTAATGTCTATTCTGGGATTCATTCCCATAATATTTATTAGGTTTTTTGTTTTTTAGATCGCTGCCTCGCATAATAGTATTTTTCCCATAACGATCCCGTAGGACATCCACAGCAGCATTTAAATTGACACCTTTTTTATCAGATATATCCCATAAACCTAACTGCCTTACTGGTTTGTAAAATTGTGTCACACCAACTCCCAATAGACGTACTGGTTTTCCATTATTCCAGGTTTTATTAAACAATTCTTTTACCGAGGTATATATTTCTCGATCGTCATCGGTTGGGTGTGGTAATGTTTCCTGCCTTGTCAGGGTGGTGAAATCATGCCAACGGAGCTTTAGTTTGATCGTCTTCCCTTTGAGGTTTTTCTTTCTTAATCGACGCCCAACACTTTCAGATAATTTATGTAGCGTCTCATATAATATTTGAACATCTGTAACGTCGCGCGCGAAAGTAGTTTCATTGCTGACTGATTTGACTTCATGACTTGTGTGGATTGGGCTTTCATCAATGCCAAGTGCACTCTTCTCCAAATACTCTCCGAATTTACCCAAATGTTTGATCAAGTCTTGCTTCGGCATTTGGGTAATATCACCAATGGTATGGATACCCAATTCATCCAAACGAGCTGCTGTTTTCGGACCAATACCCCATAATGCATTGGTTGGTAGAGGGGCAAGAAATTCTGGCTCGTGTCCTGGTGTAACAACCTTAATCGCCTGGGGTGAATTGGCAGAACGATTGGATGCTTTTCCAACATTGGTAGCAATTTTAGCAACGAGTTTACTCGGGGCTACACCTATCGAGCAAGGAAGATTAAAGTGATCTAGAATATATTGTTGAATGGTTCTCGCAAGATCTTCACCAGCGTCATGTAAATCACTCAAATCAAGGAAAGCTTCATCGATGGATACCTGTTCAATCAGTGGTGTCAGTGTGTTTAAGTAATCCATCACCTGATGAGAAATATTTCCATAATCTCCGTGCCTTCCAGATACAATGATTAAATCAGGGCATAATCCTATCGCACGTGCCATCGACATTGCTGAGTGAACTCCAAATCTGCGGGCTGCATAGGAGCAAGATGCGACAACACCGCGCTCATCTGGACGACCACCCACTGCGAACGGTTTTCCACGCAGGGAAGGGTCATTATTTTCCTCGACTGAACAGAAGAAGGCATCCAAGTCGATGTGCAGTATTTTTCGGTGCATTTATTCGTACTTTAATGCGGTTACTGGAACCATGGTTGCGGCACGTAACGCGGGATATAAACCAGAGAGAAGACCAATCAGTGTAGCAAAAATGAGGGCGAAGATAGGTAACCACAAAGGTGTATAGACTGCAGTGCTGGGTGGCGGTCCTCCTTGTTGGGCTGATTGACCGGCTAGATAGGATAATGCAAGCACATTGATTACTTGCCCTGCACTCCACCCTAATAAAACCCCACCCAATCCACCGATGAACCCAATCCCGGAAGCTTCACCTAAGAAAATGGTCAATACATCCCGATTGGTCGCTCCAACGGCTTTCATTAGGCCGATTTCGCGCGTTCTTTCCAAGATTGCCATCGCCATCGTGTTGGCAATACCAATCGCAGCCACGAGAAGAGCAATTGCACCCACACCGCCGAATATTACTTGGAGGATGAGAAAAAAGCTGTTAATTCCTTGAACATAAGATTGAGGTGTATAGGCTTGATATCCCAGCTGTGTGATTTGATCGCTGATATCCAGTACCTGATCGACACTTTCGACATTAACAACAAGCTGATTGTATCCATCACGATTGCGGTTGATCCGCCTACCCAGCATCCACTCGTTATATGATGTCACGTCTTCTAAAGACATATACACCGAATAATCGGATTCACCCTTTGATTCCTGTAATACACCAACAATCTTAAGTGGAACAGATTTACGGATTTCATTACCTTCTTGGTCGTATTTAATCAATACCAATTTTATCGTTTGTCCAAGCAAGTCAGGAGGTGTGGGCATTTCTTGCCCTGGACGCCACTGCGGGTTATAAAATGTGCTAGGTATCATGGAACCAATTACTGCCGTTCCAGGATTTAGAGTGTATTCTCCTCCCTGCAGGTCAACACCGAGATAACTCAGGTCTTCAGCACCTACTCCCAGGATACCAGAATATGTTTCCAGACGATTGTATTTTAAGATTGCGGCACCCTGGATGTAATCGCGTGGAATAACCGAAGTCACTCCTGGAATGGCTGTCAATTCAGTGATTGTGTCGTCTGTAATTAAGGTTTGGACTGGGGTAGTGACGTTCACTACACTATTTCCACTGTACGCTCCCTGTCCCATCTCATCATAGTTGGGATATACCTGAATTTGGGTCAAGTCTCCAATTCCGTAGAGCTGCTGTGTGGCATTTTTCTGTAATCCAATGGCTAAGGATACTAGGACAACCACAGCAGCAGTTCCGATGATGACTCCAACCGCAGTTAATGCTACTCGGGCTTTCCTCCTCCCCAGGTTTTCAAAGATTAGCGTGATTAAATCTATAAAGCCCATGTAAAACTACTCATAACGTCTTCATGGATTTTATGGACCTTTAAGAGGAGGTTGGATTGGAACAATGATTGGTTGTTCAGGAGAAACTGTCTCTATAGGCTGGTTATTATTCAATGATTGGGATATTATTCCACTATCAAGACCAATCAATCCTAAAATAAATCGCCAAACCTTGTGTAAGAATGTTTCTGGTGCTTGGGGAATGATATTGGTGCTACCATTTTGACTTCCATTATTAGGTGGTTCTATGATGGTTTGTTCCATAACCTCGACGGTCAGGGTTTCACTAATAACTTCTGCTTGATTGAAGTCATTCGTATAGTCAATTGTAACAATAAGATCAGTTGATCCAGGAAGATCAGGTATATAGGTAGCATCGAGAGTAAAGTAACCACCCGGATCAAGTGTTCCCACCAGGATAACATTATTACTGAATTGACCGTTCGAACCATTTACGTGCATATTCCCTAATACGACGCTATTGCGACCTAAATTAACCACTTGTAGTGGCAACGTATTAGGTTGACCCGTATAAAGCGTAGAAACATCCTGATAAAAATTGATTTCAAGGATAGGCACCCTGTACACCAATAATGTAATCACCTGGTTGTCAACAAATTCATGATTATGGTCATCGATATAAACAAAAGAGATTTTTAGGGGATATGCCCCGGGAGTCGTATTGACGTTAACAATTAGAGGTTGGTAAGCTGTCACGTTGGAACCTGGGGAAAAGTCACCTATTGATTGGACATTCGATGCTCCTATTGGAGCAAAATTTGTGAATTCTCCACCGGCTCCAGATATTCCCCCAGGTTGTTGAGTACCGGCATCACCACCAGACATACTGCTGCCACCACCAACAATCATCGTCACGTTTTTGGCAGTAGAATTTCCCATATTTTGGGTAATAATGGTTAAATTAAATTGGGTTCCCGGTTGGAGGGGAGCGATATCAGTCGTATAGCCAGTAATCACGAGCTGTGGTTTGTTCGATGGGGTGGGGCTTTGTGTTGGGGTTGGAGTGGCGGTCACTGCTGCAGAGTAAACCTGGTAAACAGGTAAAGTTATGGTGAATGTTTCGCTGTATGATGTACCGGTTTCATTGGTATAAGTCAAAACCATATTAATGGAAGCCACAGATCCCCATACATTGGTGTTTAAGTATAAAGGCTGAGAAAATTCACGGTGATTACTTGGAGCAATCTCACCCACAGCGACAACGCCACCAGTTTCCCGAGGCATTAAATCACCGGACGAAAATGTGGCAACTACATTTGTTGCGTATTGCTGACCTGCATTATATAAAGTTATAAAAAGGATAAAGGAATTACCTGGTGAGATTGTGTCCTGGTCCAGACTATATGTATCAACCACGACCACTGGGCGTTCATAATTATTAGGAGGTTCAACGGTCTGAGAGGGGGTGGCTGTAGGGGAGTCCAGGATAACAGTGAGAGCATTGGCAAGGGAAGTTGTTGATAAATCGGGATTGGTCACTGTTACTGAATAAGCTCCAATCGGAATTCCCGCCGGCACTGTTGCCATCAATGTTAAACTTGTTGAATATGAAGTAGTTAATGGACCAAATCCATCCAAAGAGACAACCGCACCAACTATTAAATCAGTTCCTGAGATGGTGATTGTGTTAATTTGATCATTTGAGATCACACTTGGAGTCACTCCACTTAATACCAATGCAGCTTTGACACCAATCGGAAATAGGAGAAACCCTATCACTATAGATGTGAGCAAAAAGATATTGATAGAAATTGAAATATTGCTTTTCATAAAACATAACCCTTTACATTATCGAGAAAATAATTGTTTCATGAGTTCTACGCCTTGCTTGTTGGCATAATAGACGCAGCATTGTATTCATCTTCACTAACAATTAATCCGTCCAAGAGATACCGGTGGTGTGTTGCAAACTGCTTCATTCGAGTATCATGTGTCACCACCAGCACAGAACGACCGCTTCGATGTAATTCAGAAAGCAATTGCATGATATTTGCCCCACTTCCAGTGTCCAAATTTCCTGTGGGTTCATCTGCCAGAATTAATATGGGATCATTTATTAAGGCTCGTGCAATAGCCACTCTTTGTTGTTGTCCACCAGATAACTCGGTCGGTCGATGTGACATCCGGTCCTCCAAACCCACTTGTTTGAGTACTTCGATTGATCGTTGATCGCGGAGACGATTTGTTGTGTGGTTAAATCGCATAGGAAAAGCCACATTTTGTTGTGCAGTCATGTTAGAAATAAGATTAAATGATTGGAAAATAAAGCCGACTGTCTTCCGTCGATACACCGCCAACGCGTTTTCGTCCAACTCGTCCAACACCTGACTATTAACTTCGATATGACCTCGTGTAGCTCTATCCAAACCTCCCAATAAATAGAGAAGGGTGCTTTTTCCGGATCCTGAAGGCCCCATCAGGACAGTAAATGAATTCTGTTCAAGCTCAAAATCGACACCTGCCAGGGCACGAACTATAGTCTGTCCCATTTTGAACTCTTTATATATCTGTGAAATTTTTACGAAAGGATCAGGCATATAAACGAATTGTGGCTATATTTATGTATTAAAAGAAAAATGGCCTGGTTATAGTTAGATTTCCTAATACGCTGCCTAAATAGGATAAACCAGCTTGAAGCACAAGAATGATAAAAACTGTTAAGAGTACTCCACCAGATGACTTGGCGGGGTTTAATCCTGTAGACAAACGCACACCCAAAATAAGAAGTAGAATTTGCCAAATAATATAAATATCGATTAGTTTTAGCATTTGACCTACAAAGAGTATCCATCCAGGATCACCCACTGGACTGAAACCAGATAATCCTGGATTGCTTATTAAATTATTTGAAATGAGCATAAATATTACTTGAACAAGCGCTCTCAATGACAAGGGTAAGCTTCCCCAGGCAACGATATTCATCGATATTGCCATACTTCCTCGACCACCAAGAAGCGTCGTGGCTAAGTGTAATATTCCCCCAAGAATTAACCACCCAATCCAGACGCCTAATAACGCTGTAACTGCAGGTAAGACATATACAAACACTGGTCCTTGGGTCGATTGAATGGCCTGTGTGTATTGAGCTTGTTGTTCAGGGGTGTAATATTGGTAATCCGCTGGGTATGATATTTCGCCCATCATGGCAGCTTGGTTTGTTAATCTTCCTGCGACCAGTATATTAATAAGTACTAAACATGAAAGTATGAGTAATGGAGTAATCCATATTGAACTTGAGGAGGCTGATATGCGTTGAAATGCCCGCCTGGGACGGAAAAGCACATCCGGGACCCATTCAAAATAGAAGCGCTTATTTTTTCCAGCGGGTGCGATTTCTGCCATGAGTACTTACACCTTGAATAATAATCTAGGCTAATGGATCGGCCTTAGGAATTAAGTATTTGTTTCTTCGTCTACAACAGACTTTTCGTTGTTACTACCCACTTGAAGAGGCAATCGCATGCTAAGCCAGACAACCATCAAGCTGACCTTATCTATGCTTGAATCAGAATCAGGGAACAGCTCAGAGAAATTATTATACAAAGCTTCAAAATCTTCACCATTAGGCCAGTGGGTAAAAAAGCCTGGAAGTTTAGCCCTGTTCATGTGAATTGGGAAAACCGGCCATTCTTTGATTGTGTCCGTGTTCAATGTGGACGTATCTATCCCCTCAGTCTCAGGATATATCTGCCAACTACGGGTTTTTAATAATGTGTAAACCTGATCCCTTAGTTCTGATTGGATTTCCGCCCAACAAGATAAGATAACCGCAACCAAATCTGGATTTTTCTCAAATGCCTTAGAAGTCGGCAAAACTTTAACCAGCGCAGGTGCTTTATCGCTATTCCTAAACCCTGGTACGGTCACACTTTTTTTTATTTGATGATTTAATTCACTCGTGAAACGATCATCCATTGTGGTTTGTGCTGAAAGTGTTTCTCGGATTACTTTCAACCTGAAATCAGGACGCATATATTCATTAATTGCATGGAAGGGGAGAAATTCGGTTTTTTCAGCCATAAGAATTTGATTATAGATATTTTTTTGGGATGTTGCTAGTATACCAAATTCTTGAAAATTTAAGCAGTGTGTAAATTATGAACATTGATTTTATAAACATAATATATGAAATGAGTGTAAGATTTTGGGATTTGATTGTACCAGAGTGATAGATGATTATGGATGAGAAATATATTCCCTTGGGAAAAACAGAGATAAAGAGCACACCTATGGGATTAGGTACAATGCAATTTGGTGATATAAGATTATCCGGTCACCCCGACACTCAAGTTGATACGGAGATTCATGAAGTTATTCAGATAACACTGGGTTGAGAGATTAATTTCTTTGATACAGCAGAGAATTGTGGCAATGGAAGATCAGAAATATTCTAGGTAAATATCTAAAAGAGGTATGCAAAGGTGTGGTCATTGCGACCCAATTCGTTAGTCTTTTCATCCGGTTGCAATTTACTTATGGACGAATGCGATTTCAGACGCTGTACCAGATGGCCTCATCCGTCCAATAGGAGTATCTAATTACTCGCCACACCAAATCATAATTGCATTCGAAGCTCTGGCCAAACATCATATACCATTTGCATTTAATCAGGTGAAATACAGCCTACTAGATCGACGTCCAGAGCGGAGTAGCTTGGCGGATTTGTGTAAGAAATTGGATATAACCATTATTAACTGATCTGTATTGAAATAGGGTATCCTTAGCGGAAAGTACGCTACGATAATATACCTATTCAACTTCGATTATGGAGCTATAATAAAACATATATGGTCAGGATTGAACCTCTCTTGGATGGACTCTGACAAATCGGTAAAGATCATGCGGGTATGAATCCAGCAAAAGTGAGTTTAAACTGGTTAATGTGTAATGGGGCTGTACCAATCCCTGGAGCTAGGAATATAAATCAAGCACAAGAAAACCAAGGCAACTTAAGATGGCAATTGAGTGATAATGAGAGGGATGTGCTGGTTAGAATTAATGAGGAAGTATCCGGATAAATTTTGAAATTCTAATTTCTTGCGGAGGAGACAATGTTAAATATAAATATAATTGATACCAATGATAAAGCTCTTGTAAAACGGTTCGTAGGAATTCCTTATCGATTATATAAGAATCATCCACAATGGGTACCTCCAATATTAATGGATGCTGAAACTCAATTGAATAGATCAAAACATCCTTTCTTTGAGCACAGTGATGCTGATTTCTTTATCGCCTCAAAGGATGGTCGTGATGTTGGTAGGATTGCTGCTCTGGAAAACAAGCGTTTTAATCAATACCATAAAACAAAACAAGCCCAATTTTATCTGTTTGAATGTGAGGATGACCAGGAAGTCGCGAACGCTTTGTTTGAAAGGGCTTTTGAATGGTCAAAAGGGAGAGGACTTGATCGTATTATTGGTCCTAAAGGTTTTGGAGCCCTCGACGGATATGGGATCCAGGTCGAAGGTTACGAACACCGTCAGATCATGACTATGATGAACTACAACTACCCTTATTATGTTAAGTTGGTAGAGAATTTGGGTTTCACAAAGGAAGTAGATTTTATCTCGTGTTATATGAGCAAAGAAACATTTCATTTGCCTGAGAGATTTTATAAAATTGTCGAAAGGGTGAAATCACGTAATAGCCTTGGCGTGCATTATTTTAAAACCAAGAAAGACCTACGTTCCTGGGCTAAGAAAATTGGAAAACTTTATAATGATTCATTTGTAAATAATTGGGAATATTATCCTCTGACTGATCGTGAAATTCAATTTCTATTGGATAATATTCTCACAGTAGCCGATCCAAGGTTAATTAAAATTATCACCCACGATGACGACGCGATTGGATTTTTATTTGGATTTCCGGACCTTTCTGCTGCAATGCAACGAGCCAAGGGGCGATTACTCCCATTCGGATTAATCAACATCTTGCTCGAGATGAAACGTACAAAGTGGGTCTCTTTAAATGGAGCAGGCGTTCTACCTGAGTACCAAGGGGTGGGCGGGAACGCTTTGTTATATGTGGAAATGGAAAAAACTCTCAAAGATTTTAATTTCGAGCATGCCGACTTAACCCAGGTCGCTGAAACCGCTGTACAGATGCGCCATGATTTGGAAAATATTGGTGGTATGGCATATAAAAATCATCGTGTTTTTCAAAAGCAAATATAATTTAGAACTAAAATTAGATTAGGATAATAGGATACTGTTACTTATCAAAATAAGTTATTCAAAATAATTATAAATAATCCTTCCAGATACTCTTTTGGAAGGTTTTTTTTATAGTGTTTTTTGTGCTAAACTAAACGAAAATAATAATTATCGACCGGAACAGGAGATATTATGCAGCCCATCCTGCGAATTAATCTTTCAAACAACACGATCGATCAATTTATTGTCCCTCATCAATGGGAAGTTGATTATTTAGGAGGGGCATCATTAGGGGCAAGATTATTGTACGAAGAATTAATCCCAAGCATAGATCCAATATCTGCTCAAGCATCTTTATTATTTCTAACTGGACCATTATCTGGAACGTCTGGTCCTGCTGTAGGGCGTTTTGTGATTTGTGCAAAATCACCAGCAACTGGTTTGTGGGGGGAATCTAACTGCGGTGGGTTTTGGGGTCCTGAATTACGTATGGCTGGATATGATGGGTTGTGGATAATTGGGAAAGCCGAAAAACCGGTTTATATTTCGATAATATACGGAAGTGTCAATATCCACAAAGCAGATCACATTTGGGGGATGGATACATATTCAACCCATGAAGCTGTAAAAGCA
>Ga0315275_10003180_pt1 | contig 15067 bp, 13 predicted proteins | sample YL17G03_0_MG_FD_205557 | JGI IMG/M metagenome (GOLD analysis project Ga0315275, IMG submission 205557) | Sediment microbial communities from Yellowstone Lake, YNP, Wyoming, USA - YL17G03_0 | ecosystem: Environmental > Aquatic > Freshwater > Lake > Sediment | place: USA: Wyoming | collected... | reverse complement strand
CATTTCGCATTTATCCCGACCGCCGATGGATCAATCCCATCGCCGATGGGACGCCTGCGAATCCGGCTGGGCCGCTGGACCTGAGTTGGAGGAGGAGCGCCGAGGGTTATCTGGACCTCGATGCTCGCATCTGGTTCTTCACCGACTACTACTCGATCAGTCCGGGAATGCTCTCCCAGACGCCGGGCAAGGGTGCCAAGTACATGATCGCGTTCACCGACAGCGCGGGCGCGCCTTTGTCCGGTGGCCGCAATTATCGCGTGAACCTGCCCGCCAACATCCCGGCCGGCAATTTCTGGTCGCTGACGCTCTATGAGGCCGAGAACGCTTCGGGCCTCGCCAACGGCCAGCCGTTCCCGTCGCTGGGCTTGCGCGACAAGCCGGCGCAGAACGCCGACGGCAGCACGGAACTCTACCTCGGCCCCAAGGCACCCGCGGGCAAGCAAGCCAACTGGCTCGCCACGGTGCCCGGCAAGGGCTATTTCGCCATCCTCAGGCTCTACGGCCCAACCGAAGCCGCCATCGACAAGAGCTGGAAGCCGGGCGACATCGAGATCGTGAACTGATCAGGACCAGCGGATAACAACCGCGCGCTGCGGTTGGCTCCATTGCAGTGCCGCCGACAGACTGGAGGTCAATCTCCCGCTCTTCGGCTGCTTTCGTGGTTTTGAACGACTGGTTCGGAGCACCCTGGTCGGCAGGTCAGGGTCGAACTCGAACGTCGAAAGGCTAGCCCAGCCGCATTGCCAGCGCCTCGATCGCCCGCCTCGTGTCGTCGAATGCGAGGCATGCGTCAGTGACGCTCTGTCCGTAGGTGAGCGCGCTGCCACCGGGTTCCTGTCGACCGCCCACCAGATGGCTTTCGAGCATGAGCGCCTTGAGAGCCAACTGCCCCGTCAATCTCTGCGCGAGCACATCCTCGACCACGTCAAGTTGGCGTTCGGGGCGCTTCCCGCTGTTGCCGTGGCTGCAATCGATCATCACGACTTCCGGCAGGTTCGCGGCGCGCAATCCGGCCAGCGCCGCCGCCACGGCCTCGCGGCCGAAGTTTGGTCCGGTGACCGTTCCGCCACGAAGCACCAGATGACAATGCGGGTTGCCGGTGGTTTCGAAGATGGCGGGCGCGCCCTCTTTGGTGAGCGAAGGAAACAGGTGACGTTCCCGCGCAGCGAGTATCGCTTCCACGGCCACCTGCACGTTGCCATCCGTGCGATTCTTGAAGCCGACGGGCATGGAGAGCCCTGACGCCAGCTCGCGATGCACCTGGCTCTCGACGGTACGCGCACCGATGGCTCCCCAGCTCACGAGATCCGCGAAGAACTGTCCCAGGGTCGTGTCGAGGAATTCGGTGGCGGCCGGAACGCCGAGATCGGCAAGGTCGGCAAGGAGCTGCCGCGCGAGTCGCAGCCCTTTGTTGATCCGGTAGGAACCGTCCAGATCCGGATCGTTGATGAGACCTTTCCAGCCGACGACGGTCCGTGGCTTTTCGAAGTACACGCGCATGACGATGCAAATTCGATCACGGACACTGATTGCCAGCTCTCGCAGACGCAGCGCGTATTCGACTGCGGCCTTTGGGTCGTGGATCGAGCAGGGGCCGACGATGGCCAGGAGCCGCGCGTCGCGGCCTTCGAGAATGGCTTCAATCGCGCGCCGCGCACCGGTGACGCATTCGCTGCCGCGCGGGGTGACTGGAATCTCCTCGAACAGGATCGCAGGGGCCAGCAGCGGGCGGACGCGGCTGATCCGAAGGTCGTCCGTTCTCACGTCTGTCCTTGATCGGTTTCGACAAAGTCACACTATAGCGCTCAAAGGGCAACGCAAATTCTCCGGACTCGGTCACCTTGTGGCGCGGCGAGAGCTCGACGCCGTCGCGTCTGCGGTGAATGCCGCGGGCAGCTGGCACTACCGCAGGCGCGCAGGGGCTCACCGCCCCCGACGAGCAATTCCAGCGTGTATCATTCTCCGCCACCGACGCGCCGTCCGCCGCATTGATCCCGGCCGGCTGGAATCGAGGAGGACACCATGCTTGACATCCTGCGCACGCCCGACGAACGCTTTGCGAACCTGCCGGGGTACGCGTTCGCGCCGCACTACATCGACGACCTCGCCGGCTATCGCGACCTGCGCATCCACTACCTCGACGAGGGCCCGCGCAACGCCGGCAAGGTGTTCCTGTGCCTGCACGGGCAGCCGACCTGGAGCTATCTCTATCGGCGCATGATCCCGGTGTTCACCGCCGCCGGCCACCGCGTGGTGGCGCCGGACCTGCCCGGATTCGGCCGGAGCGACAAGCCCGCCGACGATGCGCGCTACACGTTCATGTTCCACCGCGACATGCTGAAGAACCTGGTCGAGCGCCTCGACCTGCGCAATGTGGTGCTCGTGGTGCAGGACTGGGGCGGGCTGCTCGGATTGACTCTGCCGATGGACATGCCGGAGCGGTTTTCCGGGCTGCTGATCATGAACACGGCGTTCGCCACCGGCGACGTCCCGCTCACGCAGGGCTTTCTCGACTGGCGCGCGTACAACAGCAAGCACCCGGACATGGCGGTGGGCAAGCTGCTCGGCCGCGCGTGTCCGCACCTCACCCCCGCCGAGGTCGCGGCCTACGACGCGCCGTATCCCGACGCGTCGTTCAAGGGCGGGGTGCGCCGCTTTCCGGACCTGGTGCCCGACCATCCGGATGCCGAGGGCGCGGCACTGTCACGCCGCGCGCGCGACTGGTTCCACGCCGAATGGGCGGGCAGGACGTTCATGGCGGTCGGCATGCAGGATCCGGTGCTGGGCCCGCCCGTGATGCGCGCGATGGCGAGAGTGATCCGCAACTGCCCGCCGCCCTTTGAAGTGCCCGAGGGCGGCCACTTCCTGCAGGAGTGGGGCGAGGAGGTCGCGCGCGCGGCGCTCGCGGTGCTGTAGTCGTTTGCCCGCCGCCAGGCCCCTCGTCCGCGATCGCGTCCCCACCGATCCGCGCGCACGGCGGCGCGATGACGGGGTCGCGGCGGGTGCGCGAATTGCACATCGAATCACCGGGCGCCGGTCGCAGCCGCAAGCGCGTGCGCAGCGCTTGACCTGCGCACGGACGCCCCGGTACCATCGTTGCACCTCGCATACCAAGTGCAGTCCGATCGGCGCAGCTGTGCGCGCGGGAGCGCCGCCCGCAGTCCCTGCTCGAACGACCCGGACACGAAGGCACGTCGAGCACGCCACCCACCGGGAGAAACCATGAAAGCCCTCGTCCGCTTCGCGCTGGCCGCCTGCGCCGCGAGCATCTTGTCCACGGCCCCTGTCCACGCGGCAACCACGCTGCGCTTCGGGCACGCCAACAGTCCGGGTGAAATCGCCCACGACCTGTTCGCGGAACTGGCCGATCGCGTCGGCAAGCGGACCAACGGCGAGGTCGTCATCCGGGTGTTCCCGTCCGAACAACTGGGCAAGGAAGCGGACCTGCTGCAGCAGGTGAAGTCCGGCGCGCTCGACATGTCGGCGCCGTCGCTGCCCGTGCTGTCGTCGCTGGTGCCGGGCCTGGAGATCGCGAGCGGCCCGTTCATCTGGAACGACTGGAAGGAAGCCGAGGCGGTGATCCGCGGCCCCGCCTTCGAGCCCATGTTCGCCGAGCTCGCCGACAAGCACAACGTCGCGATGGTGAGCAAGATCTGGTACTGGGGCTGGCGCAACTTCACGTTCGGCACGAAGGAGGTGGTCAAGCCCGAAGACATGGCGGGCCTCAAGATCCGCGTGCCCGAGTCGCCGGTCTGGGTCGAAATGATCAAGGCGCTCGGCGCCGCGCCCACGCCGATTCCCTTCGGCGAGGTGTACACGGCGCTGCAGCAGAAGACCGTCGACGGCCAGGAAAACCCGATCCCGACGATCTTCGCGCGCAAGTTCTACGAGGTGCAGGGCTACCTGACGATGAGCCGGCACATGCTGCAGAACAACACCATCGTCATCAACAAGCGCTCGCTGGACAAGCTCACGCCCGACCAGCGCAAGATCCTGCTGGAGGAGGCCGCCGCTGTCTCGGCGACGAACACGCAGCAGCAGCAGGGACGCGAATCGTCGATGCTCGAGGACATCCGCAAGAGCGGCAAGACCAAGGTCGTCGACAACCCCGACCGGAAGGCCTTCGCGGCACGGATGGACACGGTCTACAAGAACCTCGAAGGCCGCTGGGGCGCGGACAACCTGAAGCGCGTGCGCGCTGCCATCGACGCCGGCCGCCCGCGTTGAGCGGCCCGTCGTGGGCCCGCTAGGCCGCGCGCTGATCCGCGCCGACGACGCGACCGCGAAGGTCGAGGACGCTTTTCTGGTCGCTGCGCACGCGGTGATCGCCGGCCTCGTCGTCGCCGCGGTCGTGGCCCGCTATGTCTTCCGGGACCCGTTGACCTGGGGCCAGGAATTCATCGTCGGCCTGTTCACCTGGCTGATCTTCATCGGCGCCGCGGCCGCCATCCGCAGCCGCCTGCACATCCGCATCGACGCCATCGGCGGCCTCTTTGCGCGCCCGGCGTGGTCGTTCATGAACGTCGTCAGCGTGGTCGTCGGAACGATCGTCATCGCGGCGTTGCTGTGGGCCGGCCTCGTCAACGCGGTCGACATCGCCGGCGTCAGGACGCCGATGCTCGATGTCGCGCAGGTCTGGTTCGATGGCGCGCTTCCGGTGGCGCTCGCGTTGCTGCTCCTGCATGTTGCCCGCATCCTGGTCGAGCGCGGCGCGGCGGCCGTCTTTGCGGGCCAGCTCGACGATCTCGAATGAAGTCCCGGCGATGATCCTGCTCTTCGTCGCCTTCCTGCTGCTGCTCGTCCTCGGCCTGCCGATCTTCATCGCGATGGCGGGCTCCGCGATGGCGGTCATCGCGTACGACGGCATTCCGCTGGGGGTGGTCGCGCAGCGCATCATTTCCGGCGTCCAGTCCTTTCCGCTGCTCGCTGTCCTCCTGTTCACGCTGGCCGGCTCGCTGATGAACGAATCCGGCATCAGCGATCGCCTGTTTTCTTTCACGCGCGCCATCGTCGGCCACATCCGCGGCGGCCTGGCCCAGACCGCGGTCATCGGCAACGTGTTCCTGGCCGGCATTTCCGGGTCCTCCGTCGCCGACTGCGCGGCGACGGCGCGGGTGTTCGTGCCGCAGCTCACCCGTGCCGGCTACGGTCAGGGCTTCGCCGCCGCACTGTCGGCGTCGGTGGCCACGCTGGGGCCGATCATCCCGCCGTCGATCCTGATGGTCATCTACGCGTGGCAGGCGAACATTTCGCTGGGCGACCTGTTCTGGGCCGGCGTGATCCCCGGCCTGGTCATGGCCGCGTCGATGATGGTCGCCACCGGCATCATCGCCGCGCGCCGCGGTTACCCCAAGGATTTCGCCTTCTCCGGCGCTCGGCTGTGGGCGGCGTTCAAGCACGCCGCATGGGCGCTGCTGATGCCCGTGCTGATTCTCTCGGGCTTCCGCGCCGGGGTGTTCACCGCGACGGAAATCGCCGGCGTGGCCGCCGTTTATGCGCTCCTCGTGGGCAGCATCATCTATCGGACGCTGAAATGGAGCGTACTGCCGCGCATCCTGCTGTCCACGGCGAAGGAGACCGCGGTGATCCTGGTGATCGTCGGCGCCGCCGCCCCCTTCAGCTGGATCCTCGGCATCGAGGAGGCGCCGCGGCTGATCGCCAGCGTGGTGAAGCAGCTGACGAGCGAGCCGTGGGTGATCCTGCTGCTGCTCAACGTGGTGCTGCTGATCCTCGGCATGTTCATGGAAACGATCGCCATCATGATCATCCTGGTGCCGATCCTGATCCCGCTGCTGACGTCCTTCGGCATCGATCTCACGCATTTCGGCATCGTCCTGCTGGTGAACCTGGTCATCGGCCAGCTGACGCCGCCGGTGGGCGTGCTGCTGTTCGTGTCGAGCTCGGTATCGCGGACGCCGCTGTCCGCCATCCTGCGCGAGATGACGCCGTTTCTGGTCGCGCTGATCGCGACGCTGTTTCTGCTCACCTACCTGCCGGCGCTTTCGCTGTGGCTGCCGCGCTTCCTCAACCACTGACCCTCGACATCACGACATGAGCGCCATCGTCCGGGTGGAGATCCACGTCTTCGAGTTCGAAGCGAACAACCTCGCGCGCGACGGCGTCGCGCAGACGATCACCTACTGCAAGGGCTCGTCGATCCGCGTCACCAAGCACGCCATCGTCATCCGGACGGCGGACGGCGGGCGCGGCGAGTACGTGACCCACTGGGTCGCCACCGCCGCGACGCTCGGCCAGATGCAGATGCTGGCGCCGCGCCTCGTCGGCAAGGACGCCCGCGAGCGGATCGCGATCTACGAGGACCTGAAGCGCGACATCCGCCAGTTCGACCACATGGGCCATGGCCCGCTCGACATCGCGCTGTGGGACTGGGCGGGCAAGCGCTACGGCGCGCCCATCTACGAGCTGCTGGGCGGCTACCGCAAGCGGCTGCCGGCGTACGCCAGCACCTATCACGGCGATCGCGCCGGCGGGCTCTCGTCGAAGGAGGCGTTCGCCGCGTTCGCGCAGACCTGCTACGACATCGGCTATCGCGCGTTCAAGATTCACGGCTGGAACGACGGCAACGCGCGCGAGGAGGCGGCGAACGTGCTGCACGTGGCGCGCGCGGTGGGCGACAGAATGGTGCTGATGCTCGATCCCGCGTGCGAGCTGCGCACCTTCGCGGACGCGCTCTACGTGGGGCGCGCCTGCGACGAGGCCGGCTACTTCTGGTACGAGGACCCGTTCCGCGACGCGGGCACGTCGGCGTTCGCGCATCGCAAGCTGCGCGGCATGCTGCGCACGCCGCTGCTGATCACCGAGCACGTCCGCGGCGTCGAGCCCAAGGCCGACTTCGTGCTTGCCGGCGGCACCGATTTCGTCCGCGTCGATCCGGAATACGACATGGGCATCACCGGCTCGCTCAAGATCGCGCACATGGCGGAATCGCTGGGGCTCGACTGCGAGATCCACGCGAGCGGGCCGGCGCACCGGCACCTGATGGCGGCGTTGCGCAATTCCAACTACTACGAGGTCGCACTGGTCGGCCCCGACTGCCCGAACGTGATCCCCCCGGTGTACGCATGCGGCTACAGCGACCAGCTCAATTGCATCGGCGCCGATGGCGCCGTGGGCGTGCCGCAGGGCCCGGGGCTGGGCGTGACGTACGACTGGGACTTCATCGACCGGCATCGGGTCGCGCGCCATGTCTTCGACTGACGGGGCGGGCGATTTCCGGGAGGCGTTCGACGAGTTTCGCGGCCGCCGCGTGCTGGTGACCGGCGCCAGCAGCGGCATCGGCGCCGCCGTCGGTGCCGCGCTCGCCGGGCTGGGCGCGCGCGTCTGCCTGCACTACGGTCGCCACGCCGACGCTGCGTGGAGCCTCGCGGCGACGCTCGCCGAAAGCGGCTGTGTGGTGGTGACGCAGGGCGCCGACCTCGCCATCCCCGGCTCGGCTCGGCGCCTGGTGGACGCCGCGGCGGCGAGCCTCGGCGGCCTCGACCTCCTCGTCAACGTCGCGGGGGCGCCGCTGGGCCGCTACGCCGCCGAGACGCTCGACGACGAGACGTGCGACGACATCCTGCAGCTCAACCTGCGCGCCGTGATCGACGCCAGCCGCGCCGCGCTGCCCTACCTGCGGCAGGCGGTGCATCCGGCAATCGTCAACACGAGCTCGGTCGCCGCGCGCTCGGGCGGAGGCCGGGGCGTCTCGGTGTACGCGGCGGCCAAGGCCGGCGTCGAGGCGCTGACCCGCTCGCTCGCCAAGGAGCTCGGGCCCGCCGGGATCCGCGTCAATGCGGTTTCACCCGGCTACGTCGTCACGCCGATCCACGACGGTTTCAGCTCCGACGACGAACGCCGCGCCTACGTCGCCGCGACGCCCCTGGGCCGCGGCGGCACGGCCGACGAATGCGTCGGCGCGTATCTGTTTCTCGCCTGCCATCGCCTGAGCGCCTTCGTCACCGGGCAGACGCTCGGGGTCAACGGCGGACTCGCGCTCAACTGACTCGCAGCGGCGTCGCGGAGTTGTTCCTTGCGTCGCTGTCGGCGCGCTTCTGCGGCACGACGTCGGCCAGTGCGGCGAGCGTCCGCGCCGGCGACGCCGGTCTGCCGCTAGAATCGCACGTTGGTCCGACCGAGTGCCCGGCCTGCTGCCGTCCAAAGCGATCTCCGAGAATGAGTCACCTGACCCATCGCCTGTGCGTCGCCCCGATGATGGACTGGACCGACCGGCACTGCCGGTACTTTCTGCGCCTCGTCACCCGGCACGCGTGGCTTTACACCGAGATGGTGACCACCGGCGCGCTGCTGCACGGCGACGTGCCGCGCCATCTCGACTTCGACCCGGCCGAGCATCCGGTGGCGCTGCAGCTGGGCGGCAGCGATCCGGCGGCGCTGGCGCGCTGCGCGCGACTGGGCGAGAACTGGGGCTACGACGAGATCAACCTCAATGTGGGCTGCCCGTCGGAGCGCGTGCAGACCGGCAGTTTCGGCGCGTGCCTGATGGCGGAGCCCGCGCTCGTCGCCGATTGCGTGCGGGCGATGCGCGGGTCGGTGACGATTCCGGTCACCGTCAAGCACCGGATCGGGCTCGATCGCAACGAGGATTACGGCTTCGTCCGCGATTTCGTCGGCACCGTGGCGGCGGCGGGCTGCGATGTGTTCATCGTGCATGCGCGCAACGCAGTGCTGAAGGGACTCTCGCCGAAGGAGAACCGCGAGGTGCCGCCGCTGCGCTACGAAGTCGTGCACCGGCTGAAGCGCGACTTTCCCGCGCTGACCTTCGTCACCAACGGCGGGCTCACGCGCTGGGACGCGATCGAGCGCGAGCTGGCGCAGGTCGACGGCGTGATGCTGGGCCGCGCCGCGTATCACGATCCGTGGCTGCTGGCGCAGGCCGACTGGCGGGTGTTCGGGGACGACACGCCGGGGCGGTCGCGGGCCGAGGTCCTGCGCGCGCTGATGCCCTATGCGGAAGCGCAACTGCAGCGCGGCACGGCGCTGCGCGCGATCGCGTGCCACGTGCTGGGCCTCTACCACGGGCAGTCGGGCGGCCGGCGCTTCCGGCAGATCCTGTCCGATTCGGTCAAGCTCAAGGGATCGGGCCCCGAATTGTTTCTCGAGGCGCTGGCGGCCGTCGAGCCGGTGACGGCGGATGCGCTGGCAGGCGCGGCGTGATTCGCTGGTAATCTGGCACCCTGTGCCCACACTCCGGAATGAAGATCAATCCATGAACAGACGTCGCCCCAAGGCCGGCGCTGCTGCCCGGCGCGTTTCCGCGGAGCACGCCCTTTCCGATTTCGTGCCGCGCTATTACCAGGTTTACGTGGTGCTCCAGCAGCGCATCCGCGACGGCGATTGGACTGCCGACGCCGCGATGCCGACCGAGCAGGAGTTCGCGGCCCGGTTCGGGGTCTCGCGGGTCACGATCAGGAAGGCGCTCAACATGCTGGAAGAGGAGAAGCTCATCCTGCGCCAGCAGGGGCGCGGCACGTTCGCGCTCCCGTCCGCGCGCACCAACACGCGGGCGAACTTCAGCGGCTTTCTGGAGAGCATCGTCGATGTCGAGAAGCGGACCAAGGTTCGCGTGCTGCAATTCGAGCAGGTCGTGCTGCCCAACGATGTCGCCGACCTCCTCGAAAGCCCGCGCGGCGCCCGCGGCCTCAAGATCGTCCGCATACGCATGGACAACGACGCGCCATTTTCATTCTCCACGTGCTACGTGCCGGAGCCGGAGGCGGGGATGATGACGCAGGAATCGCTGGGCAATCGCACCGTCCTCGCGACGTTGTCCGCCGCCGGCGTGGTTCCCGCGATCGCAGAGCAGCGTCTCAGCGCCGTGGTCGCCGATGTCGACGTGGCACGCCACCTGAAGGTCGAGGTGAGCGCGCCGCTGATCACGCTGACGCGCGTCGTGCGCAACGAGGACAAGCGCCCGATCGAGCTTATCCGCGCGTTTTACCGTCCGGACAAGTACGAGTACCGCGTTACGCTTTCGCGCGACAGCGGCGGTGAGGCGCCGCGGTGGATCACGACGAGCTAGCAAAGGTCCCGATGGCGGCGGTCAGCGCATCGAGGGTGGTCGCGACGTCCTCGTCCGTGTGCGCGGTGGACAGGTACATCACGCCGCGCGGGAGGGTCGCCACGCCGTGGCGCAGCAGCAGCGCGGTGAAGTCCAGCGTCCGTTCCTTGTTCACCCTGGGGAGGTCGGCCAGCGCGGGCACGGCAGCGGCGCCGGCGAACAACTGGACGCAGGGCCCCACGCAGTTGGCCGTCAGCGCCACCCCCGCCTGCCGTGCCGTCCGGCGCACGTGTTCGGCGATCGCCAGCGCATAGGCGTCCATCCGCGGAAAGCACTCGCTCGCGTGCGCCGACAGATAGTCAAGACACGCGACGGCGGCTGCCGTCGCGATCGGGTTGCCGTTGTACGTGCCGCGGTGGTTGACCGCGCCGGAGATCACCGGCGCCATCACCGTCGCGCTGCCGGTGATGCCGCTGATCGGCAATCCCGCGCCCAGCGCCTTGCCGAGCACGGTCAAGTCGGGCGTGACGCCATAGCGCTGCTGCGCGCCGCCCAACCCGAGGCGGAAGCCGGTGATGACTTCATCGAAGATCAGCACGGTGCCGCTGGCCGCGGTCAGCTCGCGCACGCGCTGCAGCAGCCCCTCCGGCGGCGCGAAGCAGCCGGCGTTGATCGCCGCCGGTTCCATGATCACCGCGGCCACGTCGCCCCGCCGCAGCAGCGCGGAGAGACCGTCGACGTCGCCCCAGTCCAGCACCGACATGTGGCGCAAGGCATCGGGATCCTGCCCGCCCGTGGCCGGGCCGTCGCGACCGGGCTCGGTGGCGAGATGGAGTTCGTCCGACCACCCGTGGTAGTGGCACCGGTACTTGACCACCTGCATCCGGCCGGTGAGCGCGCGGGCCACGCGCAGGGCGACCTCGCAGGCCTCGGTGCCGCTGCTGAGGAATGCGCTCACCCCGGCGCCCGGCACCATCCGCGCGAGTCGTTCGGCGAGTTCGACCTCGGTGCGATGGACCGAGCCGACGCGCAGTCCGGCAGCCATCTCCCGCTGCACCGCATCGATGACGACTTGCGGGGAATGCCCGAGGATCAGAGGTCCGTAGCCCAGCGCGTAGTCGATGTAGGTGTTGCCGTCGACGTCGGTGACGCGGGCGGCTTCGGCCCGGGCCAGCACGAGGGGCACCGGCCGCTGGGTGGCCCGCGGGGACGACGAGACCCCCCGGGCGAGCACGGCCACGGCGCGCTCGCGATGCGCGAACGAACCGGCGAACGCGATTTCTGCTGCGGGCAGGGCGGCTGTCGTCGCTGTGGTCCGGTCGCTCATCGATGCGTCCTCTGCGCGGGTTCCTGGCTGCCCCGTTTCCCCGCGGACAGCGCGGCAATCGGTGCGTGGCACGGGCTTGATGGCACGGATTCGGGGCGCCGCGCGCTAGCCGCGCAGGTGCGCCGCGAGTTCGGGCGCCGTGCGGTCGAACCACGGCGACCTCGAGCGCTGGGCCGCCGTTCGCAGCAGCCACCACGCCGAACACAGGTTCGACGACAGGATCGGCTTCGTACCGGCGTGCCGCGCGGCGAGAATCGCCGGCAGCGTCAGCATCCCGGTGCCGCTCATCACGGTGGCGTCGACGCGATCGTGGTCGACGCCGGCAAGGGCAGCGGCGATTTCGTCATTGGTCAGCTGATACGCGCGAAAGGTCGCCGAGACCTTGATGACCTGGACGACCTCGTGTCCAGCGTCGCGCCAGTAGGCGGCGGCTTCGTCGGTCAGCCAGTCGGGGTATGGCGAGAACAGGCAAAGCCGCCGCGCGCCCAGCGCGGCCAGGGCCAGGGCGATCGCCCGGCTCGCCGTGGTGACGGGGGTGCCGCCGGCGATCGCGGTCAGCTCGCGCGCCAATTCGATGTCGCCCGCTGCGAGCAGCCGGTACGACGGTCCGGTGAGCCCGATCACCATTGCGGCGAGCCCGAGATCGCCGAACGCGGTCACGGCGCTGCGGTACTGCTCGAGGTAGCGCCGGTTGCGCTCTTCCAGCGTGGTGCCCGGCATCACCGCGAAACGCGCCGCGTAGAGGGTCATCACCGGCGACAGCAGCCGCTGCAGCTCCGGCTCGACCGACGGGTTGGCGGGCGGGACCAGCACGCCGGCCCACGGTGCGGGACGAACGGGATCGAGGTCGATGGGCATGACTGCCTTGCCGTCAGCGGGAGGCGGGCGGTGCTGCGGTCATGTCGAGCATCGCCGTCGTGCGCAGGTACGCCAACGCCTGCGCGGGATCGGCGGTCATCGAACGTACCTGATCGAGCCACTTCTCGCCGCCCGCGACATTGCGATCGGTGCGCGGAATCAGCATCTCGGTGGCGACGTAGCGGCGCAGGTCGGCGGCGGCCGCGACGACGCCAGGACCTTCGCCGTGCAACGCGCGGACGATGGCGGCCGCGATCGCGAACGCGTCGTGCAGGCCGCAGTTCATGTTCATCCCTCCCCGCGTGTTGGTGACGTGCGCGCTGTCGCCCGCCAGGACGACGCGCCCGGCGCGATAGCTCGCGGCCACCCGCCGGCTGACGCCGTAGATGTCCTTGATGACCACGGCCGGCAGGCGCTCGCAGTGCGGAATCACCTCGCGCAGTCGCGCGAGAATCCAGTCCGGGGCGAGGGCGGTCGCGTCGTCGACGTCCTTCGCCACCCGCAGGATGATGCGCCAGCAATCGCGCATGCGCAAAAAACTGACGGACTTGCTGCCGTTGAAGAGATAGGTCACGGGCGCGATCCCCGGCAGCAGCGCATCGAGGTCGTCATCGGTCATCACGCGCAGGATCTTGTCGGGATAGTCTTCGCCTTCGAAGGCGATGCCAAGGGCCCGGCGGACGTCGCTGCGACTGCCGTCCGCGCCGACCAGATACGCGCCGGCGATCGTCTCGCCGGCGCCATGGCGGAGGATGCGGGCGGTGACGCCATCGCCTTCCGGCACAACGCCGAGCAACTCCGCATCGAAGAGCGCGCGCGCGTGGGCGTGCCCCCGCAGCCGGTCGAGGAGGAGCGGGGTGACCTGCGCCTGCTCCAGGTGCAGCCGGTACGGGAAGTCCGTTTCGCCGCGCAGCGCATCAAGCGAAAATTCGGCGAAGATGCCGTCGGTCGCGGTCCGGTATTGCAGGCGCCGGACCACCTCGCCGCGATCGCGGACGGCGTCCAGCACGCCCAGATGGTGCAGGATTGCCAGCGTTGGCGGATGAAAGGTGGAAGCCTTCGAGGCGGCGCTCAATTCCGGGCGCTTTTCGACCACGGTGACGGGGATGCCCGCGTCGGCCAGCAGCAGCGCTGCGGTCAGCCCGACCGGTCCTGCGCCAGCGACGATGACGTGGTTGCGGGAGGTCATGCGCTGATCGTCGCTCACGGCGCGTCCTTGGGACCGGAACCGTATTTCCGGTCCAGCGTGTCGGCGGTCAGCAGTCGCTGCTCGAGCGCGCGGGCGCCTTCGTAGTCCATCAGCGCCATGATCGTATCGATGCCGGCGAGGAGATCGGGCCGGTCCATCGGTTCTCCGGTCTCGATCACCTGCCGCATCAGCGCCAGCGCCGCGGTCATGCCCTGGATCGCTGCGGCGGGCAGCATGCGCGGCAGACTGATGCGGCGCACGCCGAGCTGCTTCAGGCGGGGAATCGGAATGAGCGGTGTCGTCGGCCGGGCGCGGATGCCGAACCCCATGTTGATCGTGACCGGAACACCGGCGGCGTCGATCACGCGCCGGATGTCGTCCTCGGTCTTCACCGCGTCCGGAAAGATCATGTCGGCGCCGGCGGCCGCATAGGCGCGGGCACGGGCGGCGGCGCCCTCGATGCCCTCGACGGCGAGCGCGTCGGTGCGGGCGATGATGACGAAATCGTCGTCGCGGCGCGCAAGGCACGCCGCTTCGATCTTCTTCACCATTTCCGCGACGCTGACGACCTCCTTGCCCGGCATGTGCCCGCAGCGCTTCGGCACCACCTGGTCCTCGATGTTGACGCCGGCGACCCCGGCTTCCTCGAACAACCGCACCGCGTGGTGGACGTTGACCGGGTTGCCGTAGCCGTTGTCGGCATCGGCGGTCAAGGGAATGTCGACGCAGCGCGCGAGGTTCCGGCAATGGTCGACGTTTTCGGAGAGGCCCATGACGCCGATGTCGGGGAGGCCCAGCAGCGCGTTGGACATGGCGGCGCCGCTGGTGGCCGCCGTCTTGAACCCGGCCTGCTCGACCAGTCGCAGGCTGTACCCGTCGTAGACGCCCGGCGCAACGATGAACTCGCCGGAGCGCAGAAGCTCGCGATAGATCCTGGCCTTGCTGGTCATGCCGGGCTCCGTTTCGGCGACGCCGCGCCGGGGCAGGCGGCGTCGATTCGTTGCTCGCTCATTAAGTGTGATGTATCATACATCATACCATATGGCCCGGGCAACCGCGGGGCCTCGCGGACAGGGGAAGGAATGAGTGTACGGAAATGAGCGTGGCGGGCGAAGCCAAGGCCCGCAGGGCGCGTCGCCGCGCGATTGCGCTGTGGCCGACACGCCGGCGCACGCACGGCAACGTCGGGGCAAAGAGGGCTGCATGAGCGCACGCGCGGTGGCGGTGCCTTGGCGCCTGCTGAACATCGGCGCGCTGCAGGCGCGTTACTGCAGCATCGGCGACACGCTTGCGGCGCTGGGCGGCGATGTCGCCGCGCTGCCCTATTCGCTGCGGGTGCTGGTCGAGAACGTGGCACGTCATCTTGGCACGACCGGGTCCGACGGCGAGGCGGCGCTGCGCGCTCTCGCGCGCTGGCCGCTGGCCTGCGGCACAGCGCTGCCATTGCACGCGGGCCGGGTGATCCTCCCTGATTCGAGCGGCCTGCCGGTGCTGCTCGATCTCGCCGCGTTGCGCGACGCGGTCGCCCGCGGCGGCGGCAATCCCGCGCGCGTCGCGCCGCGCGTCCCGGTCGATTTCATCATCGATCATTCGCTGCAGGTCGATCACGCCGGCGTCACCGGCGCTATCCGCCTCAACCTTGCCCGCGAATTCGAACGCAACGACGAAC
>Ga0315275_10003174_pt1 | contig 15092 bp, 14 predicted proteins | sample YL17G03_0_MG_FD_205557 | JGI IMG/M metagenome (GOLD analysis project Ga0315275, IMG submission 205557) | Sediment microbial communities from Yellowstone Lake, YNP, Wyoming, USA - YL17G03_0 | ecosystem: Environmental > Aquatic > Freshwater > Lake > Sediment | place: USA: Wyoming | collected... | reverse complement strand
ATGATGGGTCGGTCACGGAGCAGGGCGCGCTGGAGCGGCCGCAGTTGCTGCTGCAAGAGGGAAGGCCGACACATCTCTTCGCCGCCGCCGGGGACGGCCCGGGCGGCTTCGACCACTGCACTCGCACCTGGAACCTCGTGATCCCACTCGCGTCGCAGTAGCAACGGGCCACCCACATGAAGCGACGCGCACGCGCAGGGCTGGCAGACCAGGGGCTCATCGTCGCATTGTTGTGCCTCACTGCCATGGGGGCGGAGAGCGTGGGCGGCCCGGCCAACGTGCGGGAGTGCGGCCCTTCCCATCCTTGCCAACCGTCCGTAAACCAGGCCTGAGGGCTGTCCCAGACCGGCTGCCCCCTCGGCTGGGAGTCGCCGCTCGGGGTTCGGTCGCGGCTGGACGCCGCCCCCGGCTGATGAGCTTCCCGCGGTTGGCGCCTCTATCACCTAAGCGCCGATCACGGGGCGGGGACGGGAGGGGCGCTCCACCAAGGTCCGTTATCCCGGGTGCCCGCAGGCGGCGCGCCCGGGGCGGGCGGTGCGATGAGCAGAGCGCCACCCATCTCGTACTGCCAGAGCTGCACGCCTTCGGAACTGATCGTGGCGAACGTATTGTGCAGTGGCGCCGACTGGTCATGCGGATCGGGAGCGCGCCAGCTTCCGACGTCCACCAGCCGCGGCCGCGCAGAGGCGGATGCCTCCATGCGTGGCTCGTGGAAGTGGCCGATCAGACACCACTCGTACCCCGCCGGTTTCACCGGCGCGTCGCCGCGTGCCTGCGCCGCCAGTGACTCATGCTTGGCGAGCGTGTCGTGCAGAGGGAGGAGATAGCGGATGACCTGGCCGAGGTTTTTCCGCAGATCCCCGGGCGTGCTGCACCTGAGGTACCGGTGCGACAAGAGCAGGTAGACCAGTCCAAGCACGATGATCAGCGGGAGGCCGACCAAGAGCCCGAGTTGGGTGACGGCGTTGGCAAGCAGTCCGATGCTGGTGATGCGAAAGTGAGCGGTGAGCGTGCCTTGCGGGCCGAAGAGGACCTTGATGGATTCGTAGGAGCCGAGAGACACCGCGAGCGCCACCAGCGCGGACAGGCCCAGCGACCATCGCGGCCCCAGCGGGGAGAAGATGCCGAGCCGCAGCCAGCGCCCTGTCCCAGAGGCGATGATGCCCAGGCACCACAGTATCAGAGATGCCACCCCTCCGCCCGTCCCCCGCCATGCTCTGCTCAGCCGGTCACTGCCGGTCCTCCGGCCTCGGTACGCCAGGACCCTGCTCAACAATCGGCGGGCCACGCGCGAGCCGCAGAAGGAGCCGGCCAGCCGCGGCAGGGCCCCGGGATCGCTCCTGAACAGCCCATTGGCGGCGCTGATCGTCTCCTCATCCTGAGACGCCACCCACAGCTCGAAGGCCTGGTAGATGTCCTCGCAGCTGTTCTCAAGTGGGGAGCGACCGGCATCCCGGCCGAGCAACCAGAAGAGCGGACGTGCCAGCCAATGAACCGGTCTCATGAGTATACACGCGCGGTAGATCCAGACTACGTGGTTGAGCTCGTCGCCATGGAAGATGAGCACCGGGTGTCTGCCGTCCACCTGGTCGCGGTAAGTCACGTGGAGGTAGCCCCGGCCGAAGCGCGAGAGGGGGCGCCGGCAGTAGGGCTGCATCTGGTCCCTGATCTCCTGGGCCGTGTACTGCCGCATGGACCGGCTCCAGGGATGCTCCCGGCCCACGCAGACCCGGCCCGGCATCTCCTCGAGCAAGTAATGCAGCCCGGCTTCGTGGTTGCCGATCGAGTAGCAGACGTGCATGCCCTGTGCCACCAGAGGCGCCACGTGCCCTCGCAGGAAGGCCGCGCCCGCGGCCAGCGCGATATCCTCCGCCTCTAGCTGGTAGTCAACGATGTCGCCGTTCAACACGAGGTGCACCTTGTCCATGGACACCTCGCGACCGCCCAGGCAGGAAGAGAGCACAGCAGGGAGTTCGCAGAGGAAGGCCGCGAGATCCGGATCTGATCCTCGCACGTCTCCCAGGTGCACGTCCGAGAGAACGACCATGACGTCTTCTTGATCGAGCTCAATCACATGTGACGGCGGCTCTTCCTCCGCGGGCTCGGCGTACTCCTCCTGAAGCTCTCGCATCTCGGACATCCGTGCCTCCTCCCTCCGCTGAGTTCGTCAGCACCAATGTGGTTGGGACGGGAATGTCTACTTGAGCAGGTCCGCGACCTTCTCGCCGACGCGTCGGACGATCGCCTCCGCCCCGCGCCGGCCGAACGCCGCGGACGCGTATTCCCTGGGGTCTCGACCCCACACGCCGATGAGCGCCTCGGGTCCGCCTGCTGCGGGCAGCCGGCTCAGGTCTACCAGGTCCGGTCGCAGCGCGAGCATCAGGGAGGTCTCCCAGGCGGCCGCGTGGTCTCCGGCCTCCGGGATCTCGTCCTCCACCAGTTCGTACCCGGTGCAGGCCCACGCCCGCGCGCTGCCGTGAAGGCCGTAGAGCTCGACGGCCGCCCTGGCGTGGATGAGAAGGGGGTAATGCCCTGCCATCAGCACGATGGCGCGGAAGCCCAGGCTCTGCATCTGGAAAAGCACGTGCACCAGCAGCCGGACGTAGCGCTCGTCCTCCTCGAGCCCCGAGGCGTGCATGTAGCCGGGAGCGAAGCTCTCAGGCGGCAAGCCCATCTTCGCGGCGATGCGGCCATCCTCGTCGTGGTTCGCCTCCATGAGCTTGCTCTGCCGCGGCTCCCCGAAGAAGAGAGGGGGCATCACCAGCCCGCCGCTCGCTTCGGCACACCTCATGGCCAGTGCGTGGATCTTGACCGTGTCCAGCCCCACGCAGTTGTGCTCCCCATGCCACTCGACTCCCCCGAGCGGGACGTACGCGACGGGGCACGCACCACGTGCGGCCACGATCTCGTGCGGCAGCATCTCCTCGTAGCGGACCTTACGTTCCACCACTCAGCCTCCTCTGAGGGACCCCGGGGCTCGGGCTGCCACCGCGCAGCCATTCCGCAGCCGGCATCCACGCCAACGCTTTCGGCCGCGACGGGCCGGCCGTCCTCCGCGCGATCAGGCGTTCCATCCAGCCTCCTTGAGGCACTCGCCCAAGGCGAAAGGGTACGGCGGACAGCCGCTGACTCGAACCTCCGCCTGGAGCCCATCGGGGCAGCAGTTGCCGAAGGCGATGCAGGAAGCCTGTCCGTTCCCGCTGCGTGCCGCCTTCGTGCCCAGGTACACCTCCACCTCGCGCTGCGGCGGGTCCTGCAGCAAACGCCACGAAAGCAAGAGGGCACTCATGCACGCACTGCACGCGCCGGCCTCGCGGAGCAGCCTCACCAGCGATGCGGTGAGACCGGGATGCGTGAACCCCTCTTCGGCGTTGAGGTTGGGCTTGATGAGCGCCCGGTCTCCCGGTGTCAAGAAGGCCCCGAGGCCGCCGACGAACTGGAGGGCCGTCACCGGGCCCTCCTCGATGTTCGGATCCGATCGAGCGATGCTGACCAGAGGCATGTGGGCACTCCGACCTGAAGCCCCCGCTCCCGGCCACTCACCCGGGCGCCCGGCGCGGAGGGCCCCGGTGCGTGGCGGCCTTCGCCGAGGACAGATTCGCGCCTTCCGCAAGACACCCACAGGCGCCGCTGCTGCCACGTGCAGTCGTCAACCGCCCTTGAGGCCGGCCTGGGGGCCCCTCGGCTCGGGAAGACCCCTGTTTCGGTGTTGGGTCAGCCTGATCGACTCGACTGACAAGTTGCCATTACACAGGCGGGCTCGTAGAATGCACGCGACAGCTGGCGCGGAATGCCACCTCGCTTGGGCACCCCGTCCCGTGCTCACAGACCAGGAGATGCCGTATATGGGCTTCACCGAAGTTACCGTGCACTGGCGTCACTGGCTCGACCGCTGGCGGGGCCGTGCAGGACTGCTATGTCCCGCAACGGCGACGGCGCGGGACCCGCGGAGCAGAGGGGAGACGAGATGAGTGACATCGGTCTCGCGCGACGAGTGGAGGAGACGGCCTTGGGGGAGGGCGCGTCGCTGGTAGGGTTCGCCTCGATGGCTGGCCTGGCCGAGCTGCCTCGCGCTGTGGTATTCGCGGTCCGGCACTCGCCAGAGGTGTTCGGTGACCCGGACGAGATGCCGACCCCAGGGTACTATCAGGAGTACCTCGAGTTCAACAGCCGCCTGGACGCCACCGCCAGGAAGGTCGCGGACCTGTTGCGTGCCGAGGGGCACTCGGTCCGAGTCAACTGCGCCACACTCGGGCAGATCGACCGCGAGACACTGGCCGCCCCGTTCTCGCACAAGATGGCGGCCACGCGTGCTGGTCTGGGGTGGATAGGGAAGTCAGCTTTGCTCGTGACGCCACAGTTTGGGCCCGCGCTCCGCCTGGTCAGCCTGCTCACCGACGCTCCTCTCAGCGTGGGCGAGGCCGTCACTGAGAGCGAGTGCGGTGAGTGCACCGCCTGCCGGACGGCCTGTCCGGGCAGGGCGATCACTGGCGAGAGCTGGCGCGCAGGGCGGCCGCGGCACGAGATCTACGACGCGTTTGCCTGCCAGAAAGCAGCGCTGGAGCGCGCTGCACGGCTAGGGGTTGAGACCACGATCTGCGGCGTCTGCATGGCCGTCTGTCCTCGACGACCAAGGATGCGACTTCCGGCGTAGCTGCTCCGAGACGCCCAGGCCTTCGCCGCGGAAGCGGAGGCGATCTTGCTCAACGCGGCTGGCGAGCTAGCTACGGGGTACCGCCGCTCAGAGATGCTGTGGTGTTGCACAAGCTTGTGATACCGGTTTCCGGGCGGACGTGGCTGTGCCGGCCTGAGAGACGGGAGCAGGGGAACGACGCAGCGGCGAGCTTGCAGCCAGACGGAGCGTGGGTTGGCAACCGCAACTCCCTAGTCCAAGTGTTGCTGTCATCGAAACGTCGTCCGATGGCGGAGAGAGTTCGGTGCTGAGTAACGCTTCCTCCGCCATCGTTCTCAGGTGGAACCGGCTCTCTGCGTTTTCAGGCGCTTTCGGACAAGGGCGCCTTCTCGCTTTTTGTGGCGTTTGTGGGCGTGTCCTGGCGATTCGGCACTTTCGCCGAACAGCGGACGGGTTTGCCTGTTCGGCCGCGTTTTCGCACCAAGGCGGCCTTCCCGGCCTCCCTTTCTCTGTTTGGTGCGGATTTGTCGAATCCGTCCGCATCTCAAGCTGTTTCATAACCCCGCCGCAGGCGGGCTATGAAACAGCCGGCCGGCAGCGTCGGGTCTGTACGGGCGCATTTCATGCCCGCGCGCGGTGGGGGAGCAGGTTTGAGGTTAGGAAAGGCGCTGTAGTGAAAGTTCGAGATTCGTATGCTTCGCTTCGCGGAGGGGGGCAATCTCACCCCACTCCCGGACGAAGGGCAAGATCGAACGCATGCATCGCACCCTCAAGGAGGAGGTGGAGCTGCTCGCACCCGCTGCGCCGAGAGAGCAGCGAGAGACCATGGGCCGGTTCGTGGCTTACCCCAACAGTGTGCGGCCATGAGGCGCTCAAGAACGTGCACCCTGGCGACGTTTGCTTCGGCCACAGGGAACAGATCCTAGCCCGGCGAAAGGCCTTGCAGATCCGCACCCTGGTGGCGCGCCGGGAACGCTACCGCCGGCGGAGGGGCCAGCGCAAAGATGCAGGGATAGGAGCATCGGAGGTGTAACTTGTCTTCTCCCTCCCCTTCTCGCAAAATGCTTCTATCAGCAGCACGCAGCACCCCACAGCAAGAGCCATGCTCGATTCCGTGCAATCTGTGCGGCGGTGCTGAGGTATCCACGCTGGCGACCCGCGGCCGCAAGGGGAAACCGCTGAGGACGGTGATCTGCCGTCACTGCGGCCTGGTGTGGTCGGACCCACTGCCTTACGATCCTCGCCATTTCTACCAGGAAGACTATCGCCTGGCCTACAAACGCACATACCAACCGGAACCGAAACACATCTTGCGTGCCGGCCAAGGCTCCATATCGCGCCTTAGCTGTATAGATCATCTGCTCTCGGAGCCAAGAACCATTCTTGACGTCGGCACGGGTGGCGGCGAGTTCGCCTACCTGCTCCAGTCGCTCGGGCATGATGTGAGAGGTGTCGAACCAAACAAGGGCTATGCTGAGTACTCGATTCGCGAATACGGGCTTGACGTCTACGTCGGTTTCATCCAGGATCTACCCCTTCCACCCGACACGTTTGACGTGGCAACACTTTGGCACGTGCTGGAGCATACTGAGGACCCCCACTCTGTCTTGGCCAAGCTGCAGGCCCTGTTGAAACCGCAAGGCGTCCTCGTCGTCGAGGTCCCGAACGTTGAGGCAACATGTCAGTCACCAAGCAACACGTTTCACGAGGCCCATCTGTTCAATTTCAACCCGGTTAGCCTGCGAAAACTGGCGGAGAGGGCCGGTTTCGTCGTAGAGGAGGAACGCCTCTCGGCGGACGGCGGCAACATCATGCTATTTCTCCGGAATCCTTCCAGCGCCGCGCCAGTGTCAGGCTCATGGGCAATTCCAGGCAATGCCGAACGCATCATGGAAAGCATCCGAAATCACACGTTACTCAGGCACTATCTGTCGGCCCATCCCTACCGACGCCTCCGTTGGCGCCTTTTTCAGGCGCGTCGCGAAGGGCGCGACACCGCAATTCTCGGCACCGGAAAGCAACTGCTTGACCAGCTCTATTCTCAACTTCGCAATAGCCGCGCCACTGGCTAGGTCCCCTTCAAGCAAGGTTCGCCCCACGACTAGCCCTGCCAGGATGTCCGAGCTCAGCGGCAACGCCAGGAGTTTCTTGAATCATGGGCTACTACTATGATTCAAGAAACTCCATAGGTTCGTGGATCTGCCGCTGACCATGTGCGAGGGGAAGGAGATGGTCAAGCCGGAGGTAGCCGGCCTCATGGCCTCGTGGCTGCGGATCAGGTCCGAGACATGCCCTCAGCTAGGCGAGGAGGAGGCGCTGTTCGTGACGCTGGGGCCGAACCAGTGGTCCCGCCTGACAGTGAGAGGAGAGGAGCTGGACCCGCATTCCCGCTCCGCCGGCGAACGCGTCAAGACCGACGCGGTTCGCGTGATCCTCAAGCGGGTCGCGGCCAAGGCCGGGGCAAACCCGAAGCTCGTCACGCCCCACCGGCTGCGTCACTACTTCGGCCTGACCTCGGCGATGGCCGGAGTGCCGACCACCGCGCTGATGCGCGCCATGGGCCATCGCAGCCCGATCATGACCGCCCGCTACTCGGAGTTCGCGGACTCTCAGCGGAGGTGGGCGTTCGCCAAGGCTGACATCACCAAGGGCATCAGCCTGCCCAGGCACTGACAGTGGCTACCGGACATAACGCCAGTACGCGTCGTCTCGGCTTACTGTCCGCCGCGAAATGCGCTTAGGGTCGGCTTCTACCGCGGGCTCCCATCGTCACGTCGAAGCCCCGCCAGGTACCGGCGGCAACAGGCTAATCCGCCTGTGTTGAGCGGGATTCCCTGAGCCCAGCACGAGAAGGTCTCGTCCAGCAAGCGGACGGCCGACACTGCAAGCCAGGAGTCGCCCATGCGGTATCGGAACTGAGGTACGCGGTGCCCTCCGTGTAACGGATTTGCGCATGGCACAAGATGGTAGCGTCGTAGAGCATTCCAGGTGCCGTGGACGTTCCCGCTGTATGGCTGATACTTGAGCGTGAAGATATGGCGACAGTCGCACTCCTCGGCCATGTCTCGTACTGTCTTAGGGAGCGACTGCCCAAGGTCAACTGTGAGCAGATGGGGGTAGCGTTCCCGCGCGATCATCTCCTCAAACTGCTGTAGGCCCGCCTTCCACCCACTCGAGGCATGCTCAGGCGTGACGGAGCGCAGATGCTCCAAGAGGAGCTTGTCCTGCCCTAGGCCGTACTCGACGAACTTGTCAAAGTGCTCGGCCTGCCCGAATCTGCTAAGCCATGCTATCGCAACATGAGTCTCAGCCATGCATCTTAGCAGGATGTATCCGATGTCGACAGCCCATACTCCAGGTTCAGTTGCCAGCGTGCAGGCTAGCGCCGCCTGACGCGCGAGAAGGCCCCCTAGGACCTCCGCTCGGCCCACACCTGCCACGCAGATAGCGGAGACATGTTGGCTCCAGATCCTCGACAGCTCTTCGGCCAGTGATGCTGCGAAACGGCGTCCTGATTGCACGACACTATCAGAGTCGATTCCTTCCGATCCATTGCCTTGCTCAACACTGGGGAGTTCGCAGAGGCTGATTCGCAAGCCTTGCTGCCAGAAGTAGCCAACCCAATCTACAGGCGGAGCGATCATCGCACCACTACCGAATACATTCAGCATAGCGCGTAAGCTGCTCGCAGTTCTCCGGCTCTCGGGAGCGTCTGGTTCGCGCAGCATGGCGTCAAGATCGCCCGGCTGCGTACCCTCCATGAAGAATAGCTTACCGCTCCGAACTGCGAAGTAGGCCGCGGTCGCCTGGACCTGAAGGGACTCCTGACTGGTCTTCGGTACGAGCTTGCCAACCACTCGTCTTAGGTACGGTACCTCGATGTCCGGGTCGCAACGGTGGTCGCGACGCCAGCTGTCGTCGCAGATCGGGCCCAACGGGCACTCGGGGTAGAGGCCCGCTAGAGGCCAGAGTGCGCGTCGGAGCGACAAGAGATCGGCGGGCCCGAGAGACCTTTCGATCTCTGCCCACGCCTGCGCGTCCACATTCGCGTAGTCCGAAACCCTTACGAATAGCACTCTGGAGTTGGGTACCGCCGCATGCGCCGTTCTGACGAGCTTCGAGCCCACATCCGCCGCAGCGCGCAATCCCAGAGACTCATGCAGAAGCGCCACCCACAAGAACTCAGGAACAAGAGTTCGCAGCCATCCGACGTCCTCAAACGAGCCCACAGCCGCAAGAAATGGGGGCACAAGCTCCTTCCCAATCCGCATGTGGTCGGCCAGGACACCTCGGCCTTGCGCGGTGCTGTCTAGCTTCTTGCCGCTTGACTTGTTTCGACTAGGTCGCTTGCGTGGCATGCGGATCCAGCCTTCTCACCAGATCGCTCTGTGCCCCGGCCATGCCGGACTGGGGCGGGTCCCAGCATCGTAGCAGGAGCGCCCGTGTAGCTCAAGCAGGGAGACAGGATGGAAGATGGGTCAGTCAGCCCTCCTCCAGATCGCTAGCCGCCACCAGCTTTGCCCGATGGACGCGCGGTCATTCCGCGCCCATCGAACACTACCACGACGTCCCCTCCCGCCCTGCTGACAGCCTCGCCCATAGATGCTAGAATCGGTTTGTTCTCAGCCAGTCAGGACGGCTTGAGCGCGACCAGCTGAGATTCGCATACCCGCTCTGCGCCCGGAATGTGACCGGAAAAGGGCGGCTGAGGGGCGCCGGTGTGCGCTTCTCAGGGCTGTCTGTACCTTGTTGTCTTGCGAAAACGGACCTTGTCGGATGCGGCGCCGGCGTAGCTCAGTTGGCGGAGCGGCTGATTTGTAATGGCGCTCTCTGGATTCCCCTGAACCTTCGCCACTGCCGCCGTTGGATGGCCGGCAACCCAAGACCGCCTCTTGTCCCAGTTACGCTGACGCCGGACACTCTGGCCTGTGTCGGCGGAGCCTGAGGCGATTCGACTTAGTGGTGATCGAGGCCGAGTGAGGGCATCAGTAACTGGCGAGACGCGGCCGCCTGTTGCGCACAGCGCGCTTGGCGCTTCTCAGCCCGAGCGACTATCGGTGTGGAGGATTCGTGATGGCACGGGAACTCGTGGTCTGCGCGGTCGGCGATTTCTGCCCACAGCCTCGGTCGGGCAAGTCGGCGGCACAGGACCTGTTCGCAGATGTGGACGACCTGCTGAGCAGGGCGGACCTGAGAGTAGTGAACGTCGAGGTGCCACTAACAACCAGCAGACACCCGATCGTCAAGTCCGGACCTCACCTGTCGGCGCCGCCCGGCGTCGCCGACCTGCTCAAAGGCCGCTTTGAGATCGCTCTCCTCGCCAACAACCACATCCTCGACCATGGCCCCCGCGCGGCCCTGCAGACCATCAATGCCCTGCACCGCCGCGGCCTGCGAACCGTAGGCGCAGGGAGGAACCACGAACAGGCCTCCCGGCCGCTTACGATCGCGGCCAAAGGGTTCTCCATCGCGATCCTCAATGCGTGCGAACACGAATTCGGCGTAGCGGGGCGGAATTCCGCGGGCGGCGCCGGGCTGGAGCCTTTTGGCATGATCCGTCAGATCATGGACCTGCGCTCCAAGCACGACGTAGTCTTGGTCTTCACCCACGGCGGGAACGAGATGAACCCGCTGCCCAGCCCTCGGGTCATGGCGATGAACCGCGCCTTCGCCGAAGCTGGTGCCAGCGCGGTGGTCAACACCCACCCCCATGTCCCACAGGCGATCGAGACCTGGGAGGGCACGCCCATCGCCTACAGCCTTGGGAACTTCGTCTTCGATAGCCGCATCGTCGACCTCGACAAGCATGACCCACTCTGGTGGGTGGGGATGCCGGTCTTGCTGACGTTCGCCAGGGCGGACGGCAGAATCAAGGCTTCGATGATGCCGTTCTTCACCAGCCTCGACTATGCCTCAGGCCGTCTTCAGTTGGTACGAGGCAAGGAAAGAGCACGCCTTTCGAAGTGGCTTCGCGAGGTCTCCCACGTCCTCAAGGACGAGCAGTTGCTTCAGGAGTACTTCGACGCTTGGACGACCGTGCACGGCGCTGCCTACTATGGCGGCATGAAGCACCATGCGGCCGATGTCGCCACTCGCCGCGGCCGCAGTGACTACGCGGGCTACCGCAATCTCTGGACCTGCGAGGCACACAACGAACTCATCCGCACCTTCGCCGAGCTGCGCTTCGACGGCCGGCTCAAAGCAGCCCGCTCTCGCCTCCCTACGCTCCGACGCTGGATGATGGGCAAGAGTGCCGCGCCTCCGAGGTCGAAACTACGACAGAGATGATGCCGCGATCAACACGCCGTGAGATCGGTGCCCTCGTGCTTTGCACAAGCAGCCTGTGTTGTAGCGACATGGGCGACGGGTCGTCGCGGGACTGAATGGTGATGGCGAGCGCCGATAGGACCGCCCGCGACTGGGCCCATATGTCGGAATCCGTCGCCGCCTCCAGACGCATTGGCGAGTCTGTGACGATACCCGGACGCAGCGGCCGAGGGGCGCCCGTAACAGTCCCACCCATTGGAGTGCGCTAACAAGGTGTCCAAGCCACGAGGCCCTCTGAGGGTGTGCCGTTGCCGTTCGACAACCGCAGGATGTCCAGGAGTTCCAGGCAAGTCTACAGGCCTGTTTCAGGTGTCCCATTGCCGCTTGGCAGTCACAATCCTGATCCAGTTGCCGAACACTGCTGACAGGGATGGAAGGAGCACCAGTGGTGACTGACGTCATTGCCGAAGTCACAACGATGGCAGAGCAGCTCTCGAGGCTCCTGCCGCACAGCTTCGAGGTCATCACAGCATTGCCCGATGGTACGCCCATCCCCGTGGAGGCGCTCAGCGATGATCATACCGTGGGTCCATACGGCAAAGAGACCCCTCGGAAGATGCGAGAGAATGCGGGCGGGCTCCGGGAGATCGAGATCGCCGACTTGCTGCCACAGATACAGCCTGCCGAAGTCGCCTGAGGTGCAGCTATGTGATCTCTTCGGCAACCCGCGTGCCGCAGGAACGGCCATCGACAACCATGTGAGCTATGTGGTGCCCACGCAGGGGCTGGCGAAGCTGCAGGCGGCCCTGGGCGTGCAGTGAATGCCTATGAGGACACGCGGATGGAAGATGCACGTCCGCGAGGAGGAGACCATGGGTCGTCCGCTCTGGGTCGTCATGCTTGGCGTTGCTTCTCTCCTTGGAGGCTCTCGATCGGTGTGTGCGGCGCCTCCGGCGGTGCCCCACATCGATAGCGTGGTGATGGTTCACCCGCAGCCCCAGGAGACCGCGCGTGAGGTGATCTGGTACGATGACTTTGACGGCCAGCCTAGGCAGTACACCGAGGCCGAGGGGCCAGCGGTTCCTGACCAGGCGTTCGGGGGCAGCGGCCAGTCGCTGCTCTCGCATTACGGCAAGGGATCTCGGGGCGTTGGGAACCGGAAGGTCTTCTTCGGCGACAGCCCCACGGGTCGAGTTGTGAAGCCGGGAGAGAGCTATCAGGAGATCTACTGGCGGATCTACGTGAAGCATCAGCACGGCTGGACAGGAGGTGGACCGGCGAAGCTCTCGCGAGCCACCTCCATCGTGAGCGGCGATTGGAGACAGGCGATGATCTCGCACGTGTGGAGCAGCGACGATGCGTTGACGCTCGACCCGGCATCGGGGGTCCGCGGCGATAGGGTGGTGACGACGCAGTACAACGACTTCGATAACCTGCACTGGCTGGGCAACCGCCCGCCCTCGCAGACCAAGCTGTTCAGCCCCGAAGAGTCGGGACGCTGGGTGTGCGTTGAGGCGCATGCGAAGCTGAACACCCCCGGCGAGAGCGACGGGGTCAACCAACTCTGGATAGACGGCAGGCTGGAGGCTGAGAGGACGGGATTGGACTGGCGGGGGAGCTACACGGGGCACGGCATCAACGCTGTGTTCCTCGAGACCTACTGGAACGCAGGGTCTCCAGTCAGCCAATCGCGCTGGATCGACAACTTCGTCATCTCAACCAATCCCATCGGGCCAGTCGTGGTGCCACGGAACCCGGTGCTGATCAAGACGCCGTACTACGGGCCCGGAAGCCAACAGGCTTGGCAGGTCGAGGTGTCGGCCGACGACCGCGGCGCATCCGTGGTATGGAGGTCAGGCAGCATCACCGCGCCTGATCGAGTGACGGTGGACGCGGTGACGGGACGCTTCGTGGGAACATCGGCCGGGAAGACCCAACTCGACGGAGGGAAGGTATACTTCGTCCGCGCCCGCCAGCAGAGTAGGAGCGGGGAGTGGTCAGCCTGGAGCGCGTGGCACCAGCCGGTTCGGACCCAGGGATGAGGTGGTTTCTGCTGTCATATGCCGGACATGCCATTGAACCCCCGACCCCAACGGTCCGTGAGGCCTGCCTGAAAGCATCCCTAACGAGTTTCGCCCAAAGAAGTAAGGGCGAAACTCGTCAGAACACCAGCAAATGCCTGGAGAAAGACGTTCGCGCAATGTTACTTCATTGCGCGAACGTCAGTAGGTGTCCGGGAACTCATCCGTGCTTGAGAGTGCCCTCAAGGCGGTCTCATGGGTGCCCGACACCCACATGTTCAGCCAGGATGGAGTGCCCACGATCTACCAGGGGATGCCGTCAGAGCAAGGCTAGGGCGGTTCTACGGCGAAGTGACCACTACAGTCGCGCCGGATCGTCGAGCGCGGAACAGTGGATGACGTCTTTGACCGTCCACGGGAGCCATATACCCGGCAGCTGCTGGGCGCCATTCCCCGCTTCGAGTTGGGCCACGGGGAAGCGGCAGCCTGACGGGCGCCGCTGTCAGCGATCATAGGATGGTCCCCTGCCGATGGGACAGGCCAAGTAGGCCCAGAACGGCACTTACCTCTCTATGATGGGCACGACCCTCTACGCGGTTGGCGGCGGTAGGGTCGAAGGCACCGCGCGTGTTGCCAACGGAGGCGGCCATGGACCTCTGGGCGCATAAGGAGCGTTCTGACGCGCGGCCCAACGCATTCCCGCTGAGACGCCCCCAGACCCACCATTCTGGGTTCTTGACGAGAGTGCACTGGCGACTGGAGCAGTAGGAACGGTCGCCCGGGTGGAGAAGACTGGCCGCATCACCGAGGGGCTCGCCCATGCCATCGTCGCCAATCAGCCAGTACCTGACACGCCTCCGCCAGGACTTCCGGACTGGCAGCGCCACCGAGCGCACCTACTACGGGGCTCTGCAGGACTTGGTGGAGGCCGTTGAGCCTGGCGTCAGAGCACCGTTCGAGCAGAAGCGCATAGACTGCAGGGCGATAGACTTTCACGTGAAGCGCCGCGACCTCACCATCGGGTACATGGAGGCCAAGGACGTTGGCGCTAGCCTTGACGAGGCCGAGAGCAGCGAGCAGCTCAAGAAACGCTACATCCCGAACCTCCCCAACCTCATCCTCACCAACTACCTGGAGTTCCGGTGGTACCGCAACGGCGCGTTGCAGCGCACCGCCATGCTTGGTCGCGTAGACGCTCACGGCATGATCAGGTCCACCCGCCAGGTCGAGGATGATCTCCGTTCCTTGCTCAAGGACTTCCTGGCCGTCGCTCCTCAGGGCGCGGCCAACGCTAAGGATCTTGCCACCCGCCTTGCGCACTTTGCCCACGAAATCCGTATCGTCATCGGCGAGTCTCTAACCCAGGGAAGGGCTTCGTCCCTGATCACGGACTTGCGCGACGCCGTGCACAAGCAACTTATCCCCGATCTCACGGACGCGCAGTTCGCCGACATGTTTGCCCAGACCCTCGTCTATGGCTTCTTCGCCGCCCGCTGCAACCACAAGGCTGGACCCTTCCAGCGCCTGGGGGCCGCCGGGGAGATCCCCAAGACCAACCCATTCCTGCGCCAGCTCTTCGAGGCCATCACGGGCCTCGCTCTCAACGATGAACCTTTCGTCGGATACGTTGACGACGCCATCCAGCTTCTGGATCGTACCGACATGGCCGGCGTGCTCGCCGACTTCGGCAAGCGGACCGGCCGCGCAGACCCCGTCCTTCACTTCTATGAGACCTTCCTGAAGGAGTACGACCCGAAGGTTCGCGAGCTCCGCGGCGTCTACTACACCCCTGAGCCGGTCGTGTCATATATGGTCCGCTCGGTAGACCATCTCCTCCGCACTCGCTTCAAGTGCCCCGCGGGCCTCGCGGACACGAGCACGATCAGCTACCAGCGCAAGACGGAGGACGACACAACCGAGACCGTCACATCGCCTCGCGTCCTCATCCTGGATCCGGCCGCAGGCACGGGCACGTTCCTCTACTGGGTGGTTCACCTCATTCGGGAGCAGTTCCGCCATAGGCGCGACGCGGGCATGTGGTCATCCTATGTGCGCGAGCGCCTGCTGCCACGGCTCTTTGGGTTTGAATTCCTTATGGCTCCGTACGCGGTCGCGCACCTGAAGCTGGGACTTCAGCTTGCCGGACACGACTTGAGCGCAGCCGAACGGCG
>Ga0315275_10003168_pt1 | contig 15101 bp, 12 predicted proteins | sample YL17G03_0_MG_FD_205557 | JGI IMG/M metagenome (GOLD analysis project Ga0315275, IMG submission 205557) | Sediment microbial communities from Yellowstone Lake, YNP, Wyoming, USA - YL17G03_0 | ecosystem: Environmental > Aquatic > Freshwater > Lake > Sediment | place: USA: Wyoming | collected... | reverse complement strand
TTCTCAACCGCAATATTGACACGCTCATCCGCCGTTACTGGAACTCCACTAGTCGACATGGTTAGGGCAATCAGGCGAGCGTTATACTGCTTTGCCAATAAGGGCACTTTTTCCAATCGTTCTGGCTCATCCGAAACGGAGTTGATGATCGGCTGGGCTTTGGTGACTGTCTTCAAGGCTGCCTCGACCCCCAGGATATTGATTGTATCTATGGAAAGCGGCACATCCACAACAGCTTCCACAGTCTTTACTATCCAAGGGAACATATCCATCCAATCCGCTTTGCGGGGGCCTAAATTCAGGTCCAATGCTTTTGCACCTGCCTCCACCTGTTTGACAGCCAGCTCCTGAAAGAATTTTGCGTCTTTCACTTTGATGGCTTCTTTAACCTTATCTGAAAGAATATGGATATTTTCACCGATGATATACATTTGACCTCCTTAGACTTTGGTTGTTTAAGTTATGGTTTTATTTTCTACTGCGGCTGCAACACTTGGAAAACTAGCCAAATCGGTGTGTGGCAAGAACATTGCAGACATAAAGGCATCATAAAATGTGTTATCAGCCGACAATTCAATATATGTCATTTGTGAAGCAATATCTCGGATGCGATCGCGATTGCGCCAATCTAGTAGAGCCAGATAAGCACCTTGCACGGAGGTATTGCCCAGGAATTTAAAACGGTCCCAGGGCATATCGGGTAGTAATCCAATTTGCACGGCTTTTTCAACATTAATATATTTGCCAAATGAACCACCAATCAAGATTTGCTCAACCATTTCCAGTGGCACGCCCACACTTTGCGCCAACACGGTAAAGCCTGCATAAATCGCTGCTTTGGCGCGCTTCAGATTATCAATGTCGACATTATTAATGGCGATATCCTTTCCACTTTCAGTTGCGCTTCCCCAGGCGACCACGTATTCAGCTCCATGCTCTCCTTCCCTGATACGTGAATTGATTCCGGCTAGAGCCAGATTGATCATCCCGCCTTTATCCACAACACCTGTCAGGAACATCTCAGCCAGCAACGAGATCAACCCACTTCCACAAATGCCGCGGGGCTTGCTATTTCCGATGACTCGATAGGTAGGCTCAAATGGATGGGTGGAGCTCTCTCCTGATATCCAGCACTCTTCAATGGCACCTTTGGTAGCCCGCATGCCATAAAGTACACCTGCTCCCTCAAAGGCTGGTCCGGCGGAACAAGCACAAGTCACCAGCCATTCGCGGCTTCCCAATACAGTCTCTCCATTGGTGCCGACATCCAGGAACAAGGTAAGCTTCTCGGTTTCGTCCATCCTGCATGCAAGGACGCCCGAGCTGATATCAGCTCCCACATAACTGGCAACACCGGGTAGGCAATCGACCGTTGCTTCAGGGTTGATTGCCAAACCGATCGAACCTGCAGTGATAATGGGTGGTTGGTTTACTGCGGTGATAAATGGAGACAATCGGATACTTGTAGCCGGGATGCCCAAAAACAGGTGGGTCATCGTGCTGTTTCCCGCCACCGTAGCTTTGACGATATCCATGGGGGTTGCCTTGGCTCGTTTGCATGCCTGCTTGATAAGCAGGTTGATGGTATCAAGCACACGATTCTGCAACTCCTCACGCCCACCGTTTTTACTGGAAAAGATGATGCGTGATATGACATCTTCACCACGGCTGATCTGACCATTGTATTCTGAGACCTGTGCTTCGACTTTGCCTGAAATCAGATCGACCAGCCAGACAGTGACTGTGGTTGTACCAATATCAATAGCAATTCCGTAAATTGGATCGTCAACAGGCACGATATCCGGAATTAATGCCAGCAGGCGTTCATCCGTCCGGTGACCGTCAAGGCCAATATGTGCATCCATGAGAACGGTGATCTGCCAGTCATTTTCACGTAATACGTTGCCCAATTTTTGTAACAAGCTTAGCGATATGCGGATATCTTCTATTCCAGCTTTTTGGCGAAGGGCAGTTTTTAGACGACCCCAATCGTCGGTCTGGTCATCCATGCGGGGTGGGGATAATCTTAGGCTGATACGGCGGATAGTTTGAGCATAAAGCGGATCATAATCGGTTGGGACAGTGACCTCAATCGCGGTGCGATCCGTTGTCAAGCGCCGTTCAATTTTTTCCTGAGGTGGGACAGTGACAGAAACATCACCTTCGATGACGGACTGGCATGCCAGCGCAAAACCCTGAGCTACATCTTCTGTACTCAGCCGTAAGGAGCTGCGCCGGCGTACATCACCTTTGATGACCTGGACCGCGCAACGACCACACCGACCTTGCCCACCACAAGGCTGACCAATATCCACACCAGCCAGGCGCGCTGCCTCACTAAGTAATGTGCCCGTGGGAACGCGCACTGGCTGTTTTGAGATATCAAAGGTCACCGTGTGATCAGTCATTAAGGTTATTAACTACAACTCTCGCGAGGTGAATTTATAAAATCAGGCATCCACCAGCCCTAACCAATGAGGTTATAGCGCATGCTTCATGAAGGCTGGCAAGTCAACTGCTTCACGTGGACCGACCCGGATCTCCCAATCGGGTAATTCACCTTCCAGCTCACCTGAAAGGACAGCTACATGACCCGGTAAGACAATGCGTTTACGTGAGACTTTATCAGCGACGTTGAAGCCCTTGACAGCCTTCGCGATTCTTTCTGCATCGAATTTGCCTGCAGCCCAGGCAGTTAATACGCTCATTCCTTCAGCATCCGTTACCAGAAGCCAGGCAGGTAACCCTGATCCTTCAACCTCATTCGCCACGCTGAAGTACGTGATACTGAAGTTGGTGGTGACCAGAACTGGATCTTCTGGTTTTGGAGCGTTGATTTCGTAGATGCCGGGTTGAACCTGGATTGGTTTTTGTGGGTCCGTATAGATATTCTGACGCAGGACGAGTAATGGATAGATTGTTGATGGGTTGAAATGATCCAAAACAATAAAACCAGCATATTTGGTAATTGCCTGTGCGGCATGCACAGCTTCTAGACCTGGATCACCTACCTCTCCTGGGAAAGTGATCACTGGAAATCCTAGGGCGCGGAAATTTTTCTTGATCGCAAGGCGGCGAACAGTTGTGCCAATCGCCAGTCCGGCCCCCAAGTCACGTCCACCTGGATCGATCACCAGGTCTTCGACACCCTTTGCCTTAATTTTATCGGTCAATTCTGCCATTTCAGCCAGTGATCCGGCTATTATCCCAAGGGCAGCCTTGCTTTCCTTCGCCAGATCTGCAAAGCCTTCCCAATTCTTGGCATCCGCGCCGTAGATCAGGGGGGTTTCAGCCTGTAAGGCTTTCACACCAGCTCTTGCAACGGCAACGTCCCGGGTCATCAAGATCACTGGGCGTTTGCTGGCTGATCGAACCGCTTGAACTGCAGTCGTGAATGCATTTGGGTCGCCAGAAGAGGAAGCTACAGCAAAACCGTCCACGGTCAGGTCCATCCCAACATAATTGACCGCATATGCATTTGCTTCGGTAACCAGTGCCTTAATGGTTTCTGCAGGCTGGGAATCATAGATACGGATAAATAAGCCTGGTTTGTTATAGAAGGTTTTCTCGTGCCGGAATAAGACAACCTCATTGCCAGCTTTTGCCTCATACCCGTCAGATTTGAGGGCGACTAAACGGATGGGTGGTGCAGCCGATTCTGCCAGTTGGGTCTTGGCTTCAGGTGTAACGTATGGGCAGGCAGATAATTCAACTTGCTTGGCAGACAGCTTCATGGCAAATGCCAAACAGGTTGGATAACCACACTCCTTGCAGTTGGTTTGAGGTAGTAATTTATATATTTGAATGCCAGTCAGAGCCATATTCCATCTCCGTAGTTATCTTATGATTCTTCTTCCATTGGATCAGGCAAGGGTGTAAGCAGCAGCCATTAGATCTGCAATTGCTGATTTGACCCGCCGGACACTTTCCGCATGACGCAGGACGACAATATCCGCACCTGCTTCAATCAATGTCATCGCAGTTAAAGTTTCCCAGTTGATTGACCGTTCCAACCAGTCACCCCAAGCTGCTGGAACACCGGTGTTAACTTTAGCTTCCTTGGTTTTCCAGGCCTCAAAACCAGGGGTGACGAGCATAGGGAGCTGGGTCATGGCATCACCTTGCAGGGCAGCCTGGCGAAGCCTTTCCATGGCTGAGAAACCGTACTCGATCCCATACCCAAGTGCACCTGTAGTTGGATCCATCAAGACACGATCGAGTGGCATTCCCATATCGCTGATCAAGATATTCAGCTGCTTGGCAAGGTTAACATCCATGGGTGAGCGTGCATTCACCAGGTGTCCATTAGCCATGGCAGTGGCGATAATGGTGCGATAATTTTTATCTTCAGCAATCCCCAAGACCAGCCTTTCCCCCTTGGTAGCTTCAGCGACTGCAACCAATAAGTTATTATCTACCTCTGCCTGCCCTGGACCGAATACAATGAGAGGTAAACCAGTGGCAGCCAGGACATCTTTAACTGTTTTTACAGCTGACTCTGGGGTTGTGGGTTTGCCATCTTTATCTGTCAGAGACAGCGAGAGTTGAATCAGATCAGCACCTGCAGCTTCAGCAGCTGTAACCCATTTTACCGGGTCATTCACGTCTTCCCCCCAAGCTTCCAAAAGTAAAGATGACCAATCCTCTGGACGATGGTCTTTGATTTCTATAGCCACCACCGGCCGGTTGGGAGCTTTGGTTTCAAAATGAAGGAAGGGTAGATTTTTTTCACCACCCACTGTAATGGTGGATGTGCGTGTACCACCATCGGCAGCACTTGCACCAATGGTTACAGTACGGACGGTGCCAGGCCAATTATCCTTAGGTATATCTATAGGCATATGTCTCACTCCTTTTTTATATCTGAATTGACTTTAGAACATTGGCTCCATCGTCATAGCGGGATGTTCATGTTCCGCTAACCAGGTCAGGAGCTCATCAACTGTAGTCACGTGACGCTCATCGGCGATCTTTTCAAGCAGATCAGGATCACCTTGGCGTTCCGCCACAACCATGAATTCATCTTTCATCATCTCTTTCAAGACGCTGCTCATCCATACGATGCGCTTAAAGCCACCATCAGCAGTGATGAATTTTGGGCTGGTAAGATAAAACTTTCCAACACCCATAACACCTGGTGTTTGCAAGCCACCACCCGCAATACCTGCCAATGTGCTGAAAGTCATTCCAGCAGGGGTCATACTAGGATCTTCGCGGCTGACAACCATAACTCCGTTGGCTTCCGGGATGAGCATCACAATGCACTCAAAACATCCACAAGCAGTCATCGGGTTTTCCATGATTGAGTACATTGAAACTTCATTGACCACACCATGCGAGCCAACGACGGCATATTCATTCGTTCCAGTCCAATACCCCTTATTCGGATCAATCAGCTTACCCAGCTTAATGGGCTGGTTGGGACCGGTAGGATTGATGCTAAATGAGGCCTTGCAGTCCAGCCAGTTGTAAGCACCGCATAATCCCAAGCGTTCGGGGCTGACCACGCAAACATGGTTAGGGGCGAAGGATTGACACAAAGTGCAGGAATAGAACTCTTCAACTTTATCATCTGTCAAATCCGCCAAACGTTTGTTCCGGTAATCATAAGCAGACCGAGCTTTCGTCAACCATTCCTCAACTTTTGCCGGATCAGTAAAGATCGTCACCTGGACTTTATCCACGATGGCGCCAAAATCACCATGGAAGCGTGCATGCAGGATCTTGCCAAAGTGTTCAAGGTTAAATCCTTTCTCTGCGGCTGCGTTAGAGATACGGATCCAGGTAATGTCACGTTGACCAATGTGCTGGATGCCGGAGGCACCATTGACAAAATAGTGGAACTGACGCTCGAGCACTGGCTCGAAGTCTTTTTGCATTTGACGCCCAGCAACCTGGGCGACTACACCCATGTCCATGTACCCCTGCGGAGGAATATTCGAGAAGTCAGGACCAATGACTTCCACTTTCCCGTCCACCACATCCTCGAGGTCGGCCATTTCAAGGTATTCGAAACAATGGGCATTTTTGCCACCGAATTCGACGCGCATGTCATTCCGGCGCACAACTTCACCTTCAAATGCCGAACCATAAGGTATAGGGATAGGCACTTCGGTCATCTTGAGCTTGACACCACGTACCTCGATACATTTCTGTACGAGCCGTTCAGCCTTTTCGAGGTCATCCTTGCCATCGATCTCTTCAAAAGGCATGCTGACCACGTGTTCATAGGTGGTTACGCCCGTGGGCAGGATTTCTGGGATTACGGTATCCGCAATGACCGGGAAACCATAATTGATGGCACCTGCGGCAGCCGCGTACTTGAGGTCATCTACTTCTCCCAATGCCAGGACGAAAGCAAACACGCGCTCACGGTTATAGAGCAGGATTTCACGCGCCTGCCCCATCTTGAGACCCCCAAAGGTGAGGGCTGATCGGGTGGCGAAACCGAGTGCATAGATGGCGCTGATCGTATCCGTACCAAAGGGAACCGTATAGGTATCGTACCCCAGCTCAACCCCTTCTTCCATCAATTGGTGGATGATACTCCTCCCATTGACGTTTCCTGAAAGGAAGCATAGGATATTGCGTCGTTGCAGCTCACGTATGATCTTTACAGCGACTTCATTGGATTTGGCAGCACCAACGATGGCGGCAAACCCAGGCATCCGACCATCCACCAATTGAATACCCCACGCACGCAGGCGGATATCATCAATTGGACCGTTGAGATGTCCGGAGCCATTTTGGGACCCGTATTGGGTTGCACCTGCCAGGGTGATCCCAGGCATGGGTTCGGGTTGCAACCCATAAATAAACCGGACCACTTCGATCGTTTCAGCAGCCAGAAGAGTGGCCATGCCACTATCGAGTGTTTCACCAAGGTAAGGTGTCCACTTGGTATTTGATGGAGCCGGATGGAGCAAGCCACGGGCATGTTTAATGACCTGTTCGAGCTGGCCTAATTTTTCAACCGTCGCTCCGGTCATTCCACCAATGACCGGGATGTAATAAGCTGTGTTCGGGAATGAGACGGGAGTGTCCGGTCCTTTTTCCTTTAATGCTTTGTTTAACATTAATTCTGCTTCTGTGACCAGGGCGTTGGCACCCCGGATAGCTCTTGTTGCTATGTATCGTGACATAAGTCCTCCGGATTGTCCCTTCCTGTTTAGTCGGCAGCAGTGCCGTAGATTTTCTGTCGGCGCTCAGCGATTGGCATTTTTTCGAATTCGAGCATTCGGGTGTCACCACTGCGACCAAAGCGTGCAGGGTCATAAACTGGCAATCCAAGTGCAGCGCGTTTCTTATCGATATGCTCCAATGACCTGCGGACCATCTCGTTCATGTCACTAACAAATTCCAGCTTACCGCCGTAAATCTTTTCCCATCCTTCAGTGCTGATGTAACGCAGGACAATGTCGCTATCAGAGACCCGGTCGGGCATACCGCTGACGGGACTGGCACCTCCGAAAATCACATAGGCACCTGATGCAACACAATAAGTGGCGATTGCCAGTGCTTTTTCACTCATCCACTCGGGTGCCAAACCAACGGCTGGAATCTGGTCAATATCATCTCCGAGCCCCCCCTCCGCAACCATTTGGGTTAGAACGGTAAGAATGCGGGTGTTATCCACGCAAGAACCCATATGAAGGACAGGCGGAATGCCTACGGTCTCACAAATCTCCCGCAGACCTGGACCAACTTTATCCAAACCTGCTTCGCCCAGCAGTAATCCCAGCTTGGCTGCCGCGATAGCACCACAACCTGTTTCCACAACCAGAACGTCTTGCTTGAGCAGCTCTTGGGTCACATAGGTGTGCATGTAATCCTGCTTGCTGCGAGGATTATTACACCCGACAATAGCTGCCACACCCCGGATCCGACCTGCCATAATAGCATCGTTCAACGGCCGGAAGGATGCCCGGTAGCTGCCGCCGAGCATGTAATTGATGTACTCATGCGAGAAACCAGGGATTAGATCCTCCCGCACATTTGGGATGTGGATCTTGCCGCGGTTTTTATAGTTATCGATTGAGATACGCAAGATCTGTTTCGCGATCGAGAGAGCTTTGTGCTCATCAAATTCGATGTGGGTCGCTCCCTTGATCTGAACTTTAGGGGAGGTGGTGATAATCTTAGTGTGGAAGTTGCCTGCCAGATCTACCAATGATTGCATGATACATTGCACGTCTACAACCATGGCTTCCACTGCACCAGTCAAAATTGCTAATTCCTGGTGTAAAAAGTTCCCTGCAGCGGGTATGCCCTGGCGCATCAGGAGTTCATTGGCTGTGCAGCAAATCCCGGAGAGATTTACACCTTTGGCACCAGCTTGTTTAGCGTATTCGATGATCTCTGGATCCTGGGATGCGGCAACAATCATATTGCTAAGTGTGGGCTCGTGACCATGTACGACCACATTGACCATATCATCTTTCAACACACCCAGATTAGCCTGGCCAAGCAGAGGGGCAGGAGTTCCAAATAAGATGTCGGAGATATCCGTTGCCATCATGCTGCCACCCCAACCATCAGCTAAACCAGTTCGTATGGCGTGTTTCAAAATGTGGATGGCATCCTGATCATCACCGATGTGGGTGCGATGTAATGCTTCAACAACTTCTCGATCAACACCACGTGGCACAACACCTTGTTCCCGCCATAATTTCTGGCGTTTTGCCGGGGCGCGTTTGATGCAAACGACTTCGCCTTTTTGCTGCCCGAATTGGGCAATATATAAGTCCGCTAGGTCGTTAGCGATGTCATTCGGGGAGCGCCCTTCAATTTTGATACTATATAGTGAAGCAATGTTGCGTAACTTGGCCACATCACGGATGATATATCCTTCAGTCTCCCCATTTGCCACTGCCTTGAGGGTGAATGCCATATCACGCCCATGATCAGAATGGGCAGCTGATCCGGCCGCGATCGCACGTACCAAATTACGGGCTTGTATCGTGTCTATTGTGGCGCCACATACCCCAACCTGTCCTTCTTTGGTTAAGCGGCAGGGTCCCATACCACATTGTTTACAACACATTCCCGCGCCACCAATATTACATGGGACCATCTCCTCCGCGCGGCTAAAGGCAGTTCCGATTCCGAGCTCATCCGCTCGGATGAGCATCTCTTGGGCTGCGGGATCTGATGATCTTTCCTCGTAGCTCCTTTTACCTTTAAGTACCATTGATTAATCCTCCATCGGCTTAGAAATAATACCCATACCCGGGCATGGCCATAGAGGGCGTCCGAGATAGGATACATTTTGGGCAAAGCTAACCGTTAAACGAGTTTGTTCGTATGCTGCTGTGTGGCGGAAATATGGCTTTAAACCAGCAGCGGCATGATAGGCGGTGGCACCAGCTTCGATCGGAACCGTCCACTCACCCAAATAACCAGCCTCATCTAATCTAATAGAAATCTCTATATCATTGATCTTTTCGGGGTCGTAAGTGACCTCGACGACCTGAAAAGCACTACTCGCATAAACATCAACTACGCCGGGTAGCTCTAATAATATATGTCGGATTTCGGTAACATGGTGATCCCCATAAAGAAAGGGAGTCTCGTAAGTTACTTTTTGCATGGGTTCCTCCAAAGACATTGATAAGATTATTTACTTGTGGTGATGGTAAACATTAATGTATTTTTAGTAAGGCATCCTCCAAAATTGACTGTCGTGATTATCCTGATCGCTCGGATTAGAATTGATCGTCCGATGCACGCAAACGCAGAATCAAATGCGTTACATCCCGTAGATCACCATCTGGGAGCATGAAGTAATCATCAAACACGGTTTTTGGCTCAAATCCAAGGTTTTGAAAAGAACGAATAATGGGTGTCTGGTCGCTTGGAATTTGAGCTTCAATTAGATAAAGATTATGGCGTTTAGCCAACTCGATTAAACCTTGCAGCAATCGGCTGCCAACCCCACGATGCCTGAAGTCCTTGGGTAGAAATATCCTAACTTCAGCACGATGGCGTGAGGGACCCTGGTTGAGATGCAGACTTGCCAGTCCGACGATCCGGCTGCCAAAAACCGCTACGAGGGGAAATACTTTGGTATAGTCCAGTCCGTCCACCCACTGACCGATAATCTGGCTATCTTTTACATTGTGGCGCATGTATCGTAATTCTTCCATTGATACTGGCCCGAATAGGTCAATCAATGACTGACGATCATCCTGGGTCAGAGGACGAAGTAAGATCCTTGCTCCGTCCTTTAAGGTGAAAACCTGCCGGTAGATTAGATCTTCTTTAGTGACCATACCGTGCGCTCCTTGTATCGCTGATAAACCTTATTTCGCCCAGGCAGCCGCCAATTGGACGCGTGCAAAAGCGAGCCGTTCCATCGCTGCCTTTGCGATTTCCCTCATTAAAACGCAGTACAACTTCGGGTCATTTTCAATCAACTTTTTTAATCCTTCAGAATCAAACCTCACCACCAGGCTATCTTGTTCTGCCTTAACCGTGGCAGTATATTTATAGGGTTCCACCAATACACTGATCGCAAATACTTCTCCTGGATTGATCTCACCAACAAAAAAATCTTTGCGTGAGCTTGGATGGAATTCTTCCTCCGATTTGTAATACAGGCTGACACCACCACTAAGGAGAAGATAGAACGCTTTGGCTGGCTGACCTTCCTCACAAATGACTATCCCTTTTCCAATCGTCTCTTCCTCAGCGATCATGGCGATTGCCTTGGTCTGAGCATCAGACATAGTACCGAAGAATGGGTAACGTCTTAAAATTTCAGGTGAAACCATGGGTGATCCTCCTTAGCTTTTGTTATTATCTACTTTTGGGCGGTACTCAGAATTGGATTCTATCAGTAAATCCAAAATAATTCTTATCGCTTCAGGTACTGCCGCAGCAACAGCTGGGGTCATATTTTCTGTAAACTCGTATACCTTTTGAGATTCAACGGTTACTACTGAAATATCACTTGGCAAATGAGCACCCAGGGATTGCCCCATTTGCAGGGCATCCACAAGCGATGTGTCATGAGCAGAAGACATGTGACCCGAGGTCAAATTCGGTAAATCTTCGAGCTGATATTGATTTACACTCCCAACAGGAACCTGTCGGGTAATAATCGCATCAATTAAAATTGCCCGGTCGTAATCGATCAGTGTTTCCATTAAACTAATACCACCAATCGCCAGGCATTCGATTGTTACATCTGATGGAATTTTTTTTATCTGCTGTAATTCATGAGCGATCTGCCAACCTATTCCATCATCTCCTAATATTGGATTTCCCAGACCGACAACCAATGTTTTCACAAAATTAAATAATCTTTCAATACCCAATGAAGGCTCCAGGAGAGTGCCCCAGAGCCTTCACGTTGTATAGATCAGCAATATTGTTTTAAGACATTAATTATGTTGCCATTTACATCCTTGATGATGACCTCTAATGGCATTTGACCAGGCAAGCTGTGAGTGGCGCAGCCAAAGCATGGATCATAGGCGCGGAATGCCATCTCGATCATATTGAGCAATCCCTCGCTTACCACAGTCCCTTTTTTAATCAGGCTCTGAGCTGCTTTCTTCGTGGACATCTGGATTGGGGCATAGTTATTGGTTGTGCCCACGATCAAGTTGACTTTTGTTGTAATGCCGCGTTCATCCGTTGTATAGTGATGGGTGAGTGTACCGCGTGGTGCTTCCACTATTCCTACCCCTTCCGTTGGAGTTTCAGTGGGAATGGTGCGATAGTTATCACTGGTAATTTCTGGATCCGTCACGAGTTCGACCCAACGCTCAGCGGCATAGAGTAATTCGATCAGGCGTGCCCAATGAATTGCCAGTCGTTGGTGGACCGGTTTTCCTCCCAGCGTGCTGTAGAATTTCTCGTACTCTGCCTGAGCTAGTGGAGTCGCCATGCCGTCGGCAGCGTTGAGGCGGGAGAGGGGTGTTGCCATATAGACGCCAGATTCCTTACCATCTACAAAGCCTTTCCAACCGACTTTTTTCAGATAGGGGAACTTCAAGTACGTCCATGGCTCGACATGCTCTGCGATCCAATCTGTGTATTCATTGGCGGCGTATTTACCAAGGCGCTCTCCGTCAGGATCGACGACACTAACTTTCCCATCGTAGAAGTTAACTTTATTATTCTCATCAACCATACCGATGTAATGGGTACGATGCGTGTAGATGTCACCCAAGATCAGGTCGACATATTCCTTGTTGCCGAGAACGATATCATTAAATGCCTGCAGGGTGAATTGGGCAAATTCAATCGCCCAGCGACCCATTTTCTCAATTTCCTGACGCTGTTCCTCGGTGATACCCTTGGTTAAGCCACCTGGTATGGATGTGCATGGGTGTACTTTCCGCCCACCGATCATTTCTACTACGGTGTGACCATACTTCCGCATCTGGAGAACCTTACCACCAATCTCCAATCCGACCTTGTGAATGACACCCAAAATATTGCGCTCAGCCACGGGGGCAGTGGGTCCCATGATAAAGTCGGGACCTGCCAGGACATAAAAGTGGGTTGTATGATCAGTGCAGTAGAAAGCGCTGTACAGTAGCTCGCGTAGCATCTTGGCGGTACGAGGTGGATCGACGTGGTAAACCGCATCGACAGCCTTAGCACCCGCCATATGATGAGCTTCAGGGCAGACACCACAGATACGATTGGTAAGGATAGGGACTTCCTCCACCTGTCTCCCAACGCAGAAACGCTCGAAGCCGCGTAATTCAGGGATTTGGAAGTAGGAGTTGGCGAAATTACCCTCGTCATCGAGGAAGATTTCGATCTTTCCATGGCCTTCCAGCCGGGTAATGGGGTCAATAGATATTCTTTGCATATATTCCTCCTCCGGTTATTCTTTCCACGCGGATTTGCTGAAGCGCAACAATGAGCCAGCCAGATTGAAGCGATAAAATTGACCGGCTGGATCAGGGATGCCTTCGAAGATGCGTTCGATCTCAGCCGGATCGTTGCTGTCGATCACAGATGCGACCGCGGTCATCAGACGGGATCCATAATCCTCTGCACCTTCAGCAGGTCCGTAACAACCGATGCAGGGAGAGCCAGCTTTCGGGCAAGGGGCGTCACAACCACTGCGGGTGGCGGGACCACTGCAGAGCACGCCTTGCTCTAGGATGCATAATTCCGGATCGATCATGATGTTTTGGATGCGCTCGAATTTCTTGATCTTCTTCTCATTCCGTGTGCGTGGGCATTCATCACACACGGTCGAGCCACCCGCACCAATCACAGATCCAGCGGGAGGTAGCTCAGCCTTGCCTTGCAAAACCTGAATCACCAAATCAATCACGGCTGCGATTTGATGAGATTCGGGTGGGCAACCCGGCATGTAGTAATCAACAGGTACCACCTGATCCAGCGTCCTGACCACCGGATACAATGTTGGGATGTGAAGTTCTCCCTCAGGTACCGTGTAGCTGGTATTTGGACGAATATTCTGTGGGTTATCTGTTGTAATGGTTGTGAAAGCCGTATCAACCATTTCTTTTACACTGCTTAGATTTGCCAATGCAGGCATACAACCTTCATTGGCGCAAGAACCGAAGGCAACCAAAAGCTTTGATTTTCGACGCAAGAGTTTAGCAATATGCTCATTCTCATCATTGCGGATGGCACCATTGAAGAGAGTTAGTAAAATCGAGCCGTCTTCCATAGCTTCGACATCTTTGTATTTAGCGTCCATTGCCACTGGCCAGAAAACCACTTCGAAATTAGCATCTACATCCAGGATTTTCTCATGAATATTGAGTACGGCTATCTCACAACCACCGCAAGAAGCTGCCCAATACATAGCGAATTTCGGTTTTCCATTCGTGCTCATACCGTCACCTCCTTTACAAGCATATTCTCAGGTACGGCAAACATTCTCTCCAAACCGCCTCCGCTGGTTGGCCATGACAAAGGTCCAAGCGCTCTGACCTGTTCAACGAATTTGTTGACTTCATCGGTGAAGAAGGCACCTTCGGCAGCGCTAGCCCACAGCAGTTTTATCCGTCCAGCTTCAATACCGAATTGCTGCAGGGTTTTCTTCAGGATAATGAAGCGGCGCAAAGCCTTATAATTTTGCTCTACGTAGTGGCAATCGCCAGGATGGCAGCCTGTTATCATTACCCCATCTGCACCCCCAGCAAATGCTTTGAGAACAAAGGTTGGGTCAAGGCGCCCGGAGCACATCAGACGGATTAAGCGGATATTGGGTGAATATTTCATCCTGGCTGTGCCTGCCATATCTGCTGCGCGATAGCTACACCAGTTACAGGTGAAGCCAATAATCACAGGTTCAAAGGGTTTATTAATATCAGTTTGCTCACTCATAATGTTCTTCTCCTTAAGCTGGTATTTCTTCCAGCCGTTTAATGTTGAGCAGTAAAAGCCCATCAAGTTGAGCCAAGATTTGCTCATTGCTAAAGCCTGTACCACTTATCGCGCCCGCTGGGCATGCAGCAACACATGTTCCACAACCCTGGCACAAGGCTGGATTTACTTCCGACACCATTTTATCTTCGTGGAATAAAATGGCATTGAATGGACAAAGGTTGTTGCATATGCGGCATCCAGAGCATTTGTCCTCGTTGATGGTTGCACGGATTGGTTCCATGGCAACCTCTTTTTGTTGGATCTTGCCTAGAGCACGCGCTGCAGCTGCAGCACCTTGAGCTACACTAGCTGGAATATCTTTTGGTCCTTGGACTACACCGGCAATATATACTCCATCTGTCATAGTTGCCACAGGATCTAACTTAGGATGGCGTTCGATATACCACCCATCTGCACTACACGAAATACCAAAAAGGCGTCCGACTTCTTTGGCATCATGACGTGGTTCCAGACCAGCAGATAGTATCACCATATCCACGGGGATGCGCCGCTGCTTGCCAATTAATGTATCTTCTACCTGGACAATCAATTTCCCTTCTTCTTCAGGTGTTCTGTATGCATTTGTAACCTCAGCTACTTTACCACGAATAAAATGGGTTCCTTCTTCCAGAAGACGCTGGTAGAACTCTTCATACCCCTTGGAAGGGGTTCGAATGTCGATATAGCAGTTAAATACTTCTGCGCCAGTGCGTTCATGGACAAGGTGGGCG
>Ga0315275_10003165_pt1 | contig 15102 bp, 15 predicted proteins | sample YL17G03_0_MG_FD_205557 | JGI IMG/M metagenome (GOLD analysis project Ga0315275, IMG submission 205557) | Sediment microbial communities from Yellowstone Lake, YNP, Wyoming, USA - YL17G03_0 | ecosystem: Environmental > Aquatic > Freshwater > Lake > Sediment | place: USA: Wyoming | collected... | reverse complement strand
GGAGCAGCATGTCGGTCACGTTGTCCACGAGGGTCGTGACGGTGACGGAGTCGACGGGCTCGAGCGGGACGCCTGGCATGCTGGTCCTCCTTCGGATCTTGAGCCGCTGGTCTCTGATCCGATGCTAGGGGCGGCCCGACCCGGCGTCAAATTAGGCGGGGGGTGACAGCCGCCCCCTGTCACCTCGAGCGAAGCGAAGGGTCTCCCACGCCTGCCCCCGATGCTTCGCTGCGCTCAGCATGACAGGATGTGAGTTCCCGCTCCTCCTTCGACTGTGTTCAGGACAGGCTCAGGATGAGCGGCACGGGCATGGCGTAAAGCCGTCACGGGCAAGGGTAAAGACATTAGGCCAAATAGATACTTTTCCTGATTCCGCTCCCGTCATCGGCAGGTCATAGTCGATGTGGCGGGGCGCGTAGTCCGCTGCCCCGCGGAGGATGTGCTATGTGTATGTGGTGCGAGCGCTACGGCGAGGGGTTCGAGCGGTGGTATCTGAACCCGGCGAACTACGCCCGGCGCCTGTACAAGATCCGCAAGGAAGAGATCGAGGCGGCGGGCGCTGAGTCCAACCCGCAGGCCGCCGGCGGCATGCTCGGGGTGGGCCGCGATTTTCAGGAGGCCCGCGACCGGGGCGACACCGAGACGGTGGAGCGGCTGCGCAAGGCGGCCCACGACTTCTCTTGGACGATCCACTTCGGGCAGGTGGTGACTCTGGAGGATGTGCACCAGATCCTGGAGTTCATGTACCCCATCGGGCTGATGACCTGCGCCTGCCGGCGCTCGATGCGCGGCCTGCCCGACAATGAGAACTTCACCTGCATCGGCATGGGGCCGGGCATGTACAAGTGGGAGCGCTGGGCGGACACCTATCGCGGGGGTCTCAACTTCCTGACGCCGGATGAGGCGAAAGAGGTTATCGATACGCTCAACATGCGGGGGCTGGTGCACTGCCTCTACACCTTCGGCACGCCCTATCTGGGCGGCCTCTGCAACTGCGACTATCCCGACTGCGGCGGCCTGCGCACGGTCCTGGACATGGACGTGAGGGTCGTCTGGAAGGGCCACCACATCGCCGAGGTGGACACAGAGGCGTGCACCGGCTGCGCTCTGTGCCCCAAGCGCTGTCAGTTCGGGGCCCTCAATTTCAGTTCCAGCGCGCTCAAGGCATACATCGACCCGATGAAGTGCTTCGGCTGCGGGCTCTGCCGCAACGTGTGCAAGCCCGACGCCATCAGGATGGTCGACCGGGCCACCCTGCCTACTGTGGCCAACGTGTGGTAGGAGGGCCGCGCGATGCTTCCGACGATTCTGGTTGATGACGACAAGTGTCCTGACCCCCTGGGCTGCCGCAAGTGCCTTCTGGCCTGCCCGACGCGGGTGCTGGGACTGGGCACCAACGTGGCGCCCAAGAAGTACCGAGAGACGGAGCCCGGCAACTTCATCGTCCGGGGGGTGCGGTTTCAGGCGTGCACGGCGTGCATGAAGTGCGTCGAGATCTGTCCCAACGGGGCGATCCAGGTAGCTCTAGGAGTGCCGGCATGAATGTTAAGTATCGCTACGGGCAGCCGATTCCGGAGAGGCTCCTCCAGCTGGAGAAGCCCGGCGAGTCGCTTCTCTTCGACGCTGACCGAGGTCTGGTGACAGACGTCACGGCGGCGTGCGACATCAAGGGGTTCGTGGGTGGGCTGAAGGGGAAGGGCGAGAAGGAGGCCGAGGGCGCCTTCGCCGCCTTTGGGCGCAAGGTGATGGAGACCACCATCGGCCTGGCCGACGACAAGTACATGGACCGCACGGGCGAGATGATCGAGAAGGTGTACGAGCACACCGGCATCTCCTTCCCCCATCGCTTCCAGCGCTACGCCGAGCTGTCGATCATCGGCTCGCGCCCGTTCGACCGCTGGAACATCACCAAGGCCACCACCAAAGAGCTGCGCCTGCAGGTCTTCAGCTGCGCCGTTCAGCGCGAGCTGAAGGAGGCGGGCATCGAGTTTCAAGGGTTGCCCTGCCGAGAGCTGTGCTTGGCTGCTTTCCAGGCGGCGGCCGAGAAGACAGGCGACAAGGTGCGCACGGAGCTCGCCAAGAATCTTCCCCAGGACGGCATGTGCGAGTTCGCGTTCTTTAGCGAATAGAGGGGGTTGTGCGGACAAGCTAGGGGTCCTCGCCCGGGCGCGGCCGGGTGAGGACCCCTGACTTGTGTGGGCGAGTTTGCTGATGCCCTTCGCCGTAGATTTGCATACCCACACGCGCTTCGGATCCAACTGCTCGTACATGGAGCCCGGCCAGCTCGTGCAGCGGGCCAAGGAGGTGGGCCTCGACGCTGTGTGCATCACTGAGCACAACGCCCCCTGGGAGGAGGACGCGATCCGAGCCCTGAGCGAAGAGAGCGGCTTCCGCGTGCTGGGCGGTATGGAAGTGAGCACGGAGCTGGGCGACGTGCTGGTCTTCGGCGTGCGGTCGCGCCTGCTGGCCGGCCGCCGCATCGAAGAACTGCGAGGGCTGGTGCAAGAGCAGGGTGGTCTGATGATCGCCGCTCACCCGTTCCGCTGCTACTCCTGGCCCGGAGCGGTGATGGACGTGGAGCAGGCGGCCGCCCTGCCCGTATTCGGCTGGGTGGACGCGGTGGAGGTCTTCAACGGCACGTCGCCCTGGCCGGAGGTGGAATTCGGGTGCGCGGTGCTGGAGCGGCTGCGCCTGCCCGGCGTGGGCGGCAGCGATGCCCATTCGCCGCCCAGCGTCGGCCGGTGTTACACTCGGTTCGAGCGGGAAGTGGCGAGCGTGGAAGAGTTGGTGGCCGAGCTGAGGGCGGGGCGCTTTCAGGCCGTGCACTCGGCCCTGAGCCTGGTGCGATAGGGATGCACGAGCCCTTCAATCCCCACTGCAGCCACTGCCGGAAGTTCGTCTACTGCTTCTCGCGCGAGGGGCCCCTGGCCGACTGGGGCTACTGCGAGGAGGAGCTGGCGGACGGCCCGCCGGCGGAGGACGAGCTGCGCTTGCTGGAGGCGGCAGCGCGTGAGAGCAACTACGCCGTGCTCTTTTCGGCGCGCCTCTCCGTCTACCAGGAGACCGACGACGGCTGCGCCCACTTCGTCCCGCGCTGAACATCGCCCAGGCGTCGCGATGCCACGATCTCGGCACAGGTTCGTTGCTGGCTTGGCCTGCGCTTTGCTGGTAGCCGCGGGCCTGCTGGCGTGCGGCGAAGACGAAGGGGCGGAGACGGCCAGCCCGGTCGCGACCGCCGAGCCAACTGGCACGCAGGCGGGTACCACCACACCGGCGGCGGCTGCCACACGGGAGCTGACAACCCAGACGCCTGTGGCTTCGGACGGCACGCCGCTTGCCACCGCTACGTCGGCGTTGGCTCCATCTTTACTCTGCCCGGACCCGCAGCCGCCGTTTGTCACTGACTTCGATGTCCGGCAGACTCCCAGCCTGCCCGAGCCCACGCCGCGCGTGCCATTCCGGGATCCGGTCTTCGGAACGTGTGTGGTGCGCGTCACCGATCGGACGGCCGACCCGTCACCCGACGATAGCTCGCCGGGGCTGAAGAACGAGTACTCCCGCGTGCAGTCCTTCAACGCCAATGGAAGCCGGATCCTCGTGCGCGGCCTCGAGGCGACCTGGTACCTGTACGACGCGAAGACGCTTGAGCCCATCGGGCAACTGCCTTTCGGCGGGCCGGTGGACCCGCGCTGGGACGCCAGCGACCCGGACCTGCTCTACTACTCCGAGGAGACCCGGTTGATGGCCTATGACGCGCGCAATGAGGAGCAGCGCCTCGTTCACGACTTCGCCGCTGACTTCCCGGACCAGTCGCTGGCCGCTGTGTGGAGTAAGAACGAGGGCAGCCCATCGCTCAATGGCCGCTACTGGGGTTTCATGGCGGAGGATCAGGACTGGGTGACCGTAGCTCTCCTCATCTACGACCTGCAGACGGACCAGGTGATCGCCCAGCGCAATATGCGTGGCGTAGCGGGAGTGGAGGCGGTTGATAACGCGTATGTCAGCCCACTGGGGAACTATCTTATCGCTGACTTCAGTGACTACTACTGCGAGCCGGGCGCACTAGGCACCGACGCGCATCCCTGCGGCTATATGGTGTACGACCGCAACCTGGAGAACGGGCGCGGTTTGCTGCGTATCTCCGGCCATCAGGATCTGGCCCTCGACGCCCAGGGGCGCGAGGTGGTTGTCTGGCAGGACATCGACACTGATCACATCTCCATGCTCGATCTGGCGTCTGGCGTGGTGACCCCGCTCTGGCCGATAGATTTCAGCCACACGTCGATCGGCCTCCACATTTCGGGGCGGGCTCTCAACCGGCCGGGCTGGGCGCTGGTCTCCACCCACGATGGTGACCCGAGTGCCTACACCTGGATGGACGACCAGGTCTTCGCCATCGAGCTCAAACCAGGCGGGCGCGTGGCACGTCTGGCGCACACCCACTCGTTGGTGGACGAGAGCCAGGAGCACGACTACTGGGCCGAGCCTCACGCCAGTGTCAACCCGGACTTTACGCAGATCGTCTTCACGACTAACTGGGGCCGGTCCGGCACGGGCGAGGTGGAGATGTTCCTGATCTCGCTGCCGCCGGACTGGATCGAGTCGCTAGACTGATGTCGCTCCCGTAGGCGCCCGCCTGAAACAGCCGCCGAATCGCTGCGTCTATTCCTTTGAGTTCTGTGCGTCCTTCCCGTGAAGGCGCTATGGAGGTGGCTCGTGAATAGCGCAGGAAGAGGTCTCGGCCTGCTGGCTCTGGCACTCGTCACAGTGGCGGCGGTCGCCGCAAGCTCGACGGTCGCGCCGGGACAGTCCGGCGCGCAGGCGGGCGCGATGCACAACTGTCCGCCGGCGGGGAAGTGGTCGATCGCGGTCTGGCAGGGCGCGAGCGGCACGGCGGCTGCCGACGCCCTGGCGGTCTGTGGCGAGGGCAGCGTGGCGGCCGCCTACTCCCTCGACTCGCAGACGGGGGCCTGGTCGCGCTGGTTCGCGGGCAAGCCGGACGTGAGCAACCTGGCGCCCATGGGCGAGAAGCAAGGCCTGCTGGCCCTGGGGGGAGCGGCGGCTGCGGCTGCGGCCGGCGGAGACCTTCTGGTTGCGGCCCAGGGATCAGGGCAACTCCACAACTGCCCGCCCGCCGGGAAGTGGGCGATAGCGGTCTGGGACGGCGCGGACGGAACGGCAGCCGACGACGCTCTGGCTGCCTGCGGCGCGGATGCCGTGGCCGCGGCCTACTCGCTCGACGCACAGACGGGTGCGTGGTCGCGCTGGTTCGCGGGCAAGCCGGATGTGAGCAACCTGCCGCCTCTGGGCGACGTGCAGGGCTTGCTGGCCCTGGGCGCGGCGGCCGGCGCGACACCCACGCCTTCGCCGAGCCCTACACCCACGCCCGGCGGGCCGGCGGGCCCGGCGGCAGGGGCCACATACGTCGGCGAGACATCGCAGGGGTTGCTCTTGGAGTTTGACGTTGCAGCCGATGGACTCGGGATAGACCGCGTCAAATTCGGGTTCGAAGGTCTGCTTAACGGCGAGCCTTGTCAGGGGCTGTTGAACATGAACTTTGGCAGCCCGCAGACAATAGTGGACAACAGCTTCACCATCAATGATGGCGACTACACCATGACGGGGCGATTCGACTCGGCGACGGCGGCCTCCGGGGATCTGCAGGTACACATCCCGGACCGCTGGGCGGACCCGGGCTGCTTTGGCGATCCGCTGACCTGGACGGCATCCGTGCAGTAGGGGTGCGCCGTCGCGAGCCAGAGTTCCGCTCGTCCTGCCTGCCCGCCTCTGGCGGGAGCCCGTCGAAGGACCCTTGTGGGCTGATGACGGCACGTCATACAATGCGTCGATGCGACCTGTCTTCCCGCTGACGCTTGCCGCTGTCCTATTGGCTGTCGCCGCCGCGTGTGGCGGAGGGGGCGAAGAGGCGCCCGCCGTGGTCACGCCGACGGCGGCGCCGCCCCGAACTGCCACGCCTGCGCCCTCGGGGCTGGCCGCCTCCCTTTCCGGCCGGATCGCGTTCACATCCGACCGCGACGGCAACGCCGAGGTCTACGTGATGAACGCCGACGGCTCGGAGCAGGCAAACCTCACCAACAACGCCGCCGCCGACCGCTGGCCCGCCTGGTCGCCGGACGGCTCGCGCATCGCCTTCAGCACCTGGCGCGACGGCCAGAGCGAGGTCTACGCCATGAACGCGGACGGCTCCAGCCAGAGGAACCTGACCAACAACCCGACTGAGGACCGCGAGTCCTCCTGGTCGCCCGACGGCTCGAAGATCGCCTTCACGTCCTATCGCGAGGGCAACTGGGACATCTACGTGATGAACACGGACGGCTCCGGCCAGACCCGCCTGACTAACGATCCGACGGAGGACCGGGGGCCGTCGTGGTCGCCGGACGGCTCGCGCATCGCCTTCGCCTCCTACCGCGATGGCGAGTGGGAGGTCTACGTGATGGCGGCAGACGGCTCGAATCAAACGAACGTCAGCCGGGACCCGGCGTCGGACTTCGACCCCGCCTGGTCGCCGGATGGGACGCAGATCGCCTTCCAGACGTTTCGCGAGAGCGGTTGGGCGCTGTACGTCGTGAGCCCCGACGGCGCCGAGCAGCGGCCGCTGGCCAGCGGAGGCGAATACTACGGCGAGCCTGCGTGGTCGCCGGACGGAAGGTTCGTCGCGTATACGGCCAGCAAGGGAGCCGGCAACCTGGAGGTCAACGTAGAGGCGGCGGACGGCTCCGGCGAGGCCGACCTCACGAACGCGCCCAACGAGGACAGCGGGCCCGCCTGGTGGGCGCTGATCTCTCCCTAACGCGAGACTGTTGACACGAATCATCCGGCGCTGGTAGCGATAACACCGTCTGTCACGCAGGGCCTGGGGACTTCTACTTTAAAGTGCTCGCAGCGAACTTAACTTCCTGGCGCCTGGACATCGCGCAGTGAGGCACGTGGGCTCGTCGCGTAGCACACTAGCGCCCGGCGAAGGGCTCCGAATCGCCCTGTGCAGGGTGCGGCGGGGCGTTGTCCAGTTACGCCCTTTCTCCTAGAATGCGCTTGTGACCACCCACCAGGCGGCGGTCCGGGCGCGATTGGAGGAGCGGGAGCGGACGCTCTCGCCGTTGGCCGCCCGCAGCTATCAGTCGCGGGGGCGGGAACGGACGGAGGAGCCTTCGCCCGTCCGGACGGAGTACCAGCGCGACCGCGACCGCATCATCCACTGCAAGGCCTTTCGCCGCCTGAAGCACAAGACGCAGGTGTTCATCGCGCCGGTGGGCGACCACTTCGTCACTCGCCTCACCCACACGCTGGAGGTGGCGCAGATCGCCCGCACCATCGCCCGCGCCCTGAATCTGAACGAAGACCTGGCGGAGGCCACGGCTCTGGGGCACGACCTGGGCCATCCACCCTTCGGCCACGCTGGCGAGGAGGCGCTGGCCCGACTCTTGCCGGAGGGCTTCCGCCACGCCCAGCAGAGCCTGCGAGTGGTGGAGCGCCTGGAGAACGGGGGCCAGGGGCTGAACCTGACCTGGGAGGTGCGCGACGGGATCGTCAACAGCTCCAAGGTGCGAGACGACATCCTGGACGAGAGCCTGGGGCAGCCGGCGACTCTGGAGGGACAGATCGTCAAGCTGGCCGACGCCGTGGCCTACATCAACCACGACCTGGCCGACGCCATCCGCGCCGGCATCCTATTCGAGGAGGAGGTGCCTCCGGAAGTGACGGCGGTCCTGGGGCGGACCCACTCGCAGCGCGTCAACGCCCTGGTGCTGGACATCGTCGACCACTCCTGGGCGGCCACGGGCGAAGCAGGGGCTGCGCAGGGCGAGGTGCGCATCGGGATGAGCCCGCCGGCCCAGGCGGCGGCCAACACCCTGCGGGAGTTCCTCTTCCAGCGGGTGTACCTGCCGGAGGCCGGCCGGCGCGAAGTGGAGGCGGCGCGCGAGGTGGTGCGATTCCTCTTTTCGTACTACGGGGAGCGACCGCAGGAGATCCGGAGCGACTTCACGATCCCGTCCGACGCCGCGTGGCGCCGGGTGGCCGACTACATCGCCGGCATGACCGATCAGTTCGCTTTGAACGCCGCCAGTCGGCTGGGTTTCCGTGGGGAGCTCCCGTGACGGTGCTATCGGTTATTATGTAAAAGTTTCCGCCAACGGGCGATTTCGGCGTAACTTTCCGGCGTTTGCTTGGTTCTATATCTTAGGTGGCTTGTGCCGTGCTGTATAATGGGCATTGATCATATGTTCGCATTTGTGCTATGAGCGAGATCGACGAGGTCAAGGCGCGGCTGGACATAGTGGACGTCATCGGTGGCTACGTCCAGCTCCAGAAGGCCGGGCGCAGCTATAAAGCGGTCTGCCCCTTCCACAGCGAGCGGACGCCGTCGTTTATCGTATCGCCGGAGCGGCAGAGCTGGCACTGCTTCGGGGCCTGCGGCGAAGGCGGGGATGTGTTCTCGTTCGTGATGAAGAAGGAGGGGCTGGAATTCCGCGAGGCCTTGCGCCTCCTGGCGGAGCGAGCTGGAGTGGCCCTGCCGGAGCGGCGTCGCGCTGAAGAGGACACGGAGCGCGAGCGGCTTTGCCAGGCCAACGAGGCGGCGGCGCAGTACTACCACCGCCTGCTGCTGGACAGCGAGGAGGGCCGGCGGGCGCGGTGCTATCTGGAGGAGCGGGGCCTGGACCGCGGGACGCTACAAGATTTTCAGCTTGGGCTTGCCCCCAGCGGTTGGGAGACCCTGCTTCGACACCTGCGCGACCGGGGCTATCGTCAAGAGGAACTGCTGGCTGCCGGCCTGCTCACCGTCGGCGAGCGGGGCCCGCGAGACCTGTTTCACGAGCGGATCATGTTCCCCATCACGGACATGCGCGGGCGGGTCGTGGGTTTCGGTGGGCGAACCTTGCCCAGCGAGGGGCAAGCGGAGAGCCAGCCCAAGTACCTGAACACAGCCCAGGCGGTCCTTTTCGACAAGGGAAGTCTTCTCTACGGTCTGGACAAAGCGAAAGAGCACATCCGCCGCGAGGGCTCGGCCGTAATAGTAGAGGGCTACATGGATGCCATCGCTGCTCACCAGCACGGTCACGCAAACGTTGTGGCGTCCATGGGCACCGCTCTCACCGAGCGACAGGTACGATTGCTGAAGCGCTTCGCCCGCGACGTAGTCCTGGCCCTGGACGCCGACACCGCCGGCCAGGAGGCGACGTTGCGGGCGATGGAGTACCAGGAGATCCTGGGCCAGGATATCCGCGTGGCGGTCCTGCCGCCGGGCCTGGACCCGGACCAAGCGATTCGCCGCCAGCCGGAGAGCTGGCCAGCCCTGCTGGCCGGCGCCCAGCCGCTGCTGGACTACAAGTTCCAGACGGTAGCGGCGAGTCTGGAGGGAGCGCGGCCCTGGGAGCGGTCGCGGGCGGTGGATGAGCTGTTGCCTCTGGTAGCGCTCATCGGCGACCGGATCGTGCAGGCGCACTACCTGCAGCGTCTGGCTCGGCTGGCTCAAGTGAGAGAAGTGGAGCTCCAGCAGATGCTCGAGCGGCAGTCGACCAAACGCCGCTCGGCGGCCGCAGCGCCAGAGCCGCCTACGGCCGTGGCAGGGGCTCATCCGGGCGATGCGCGGGAGGAGTTCTGTCTCGCCCTTCTCCTGCGCTATCCGGAGCTGCGGGAGGATGGCCTGGCCCTGAGCCCGGAGCTGTTCTGGCACATCGAGAACCGACAGGTGCTGGAGGCGTGGCAGGGCTGCCAGGACACGGATGAGGTGGCGCAGGTCGTGCCTGAGGAACTGGAGGGACACCTCCAGCGGGTCAGCAGTATCGACCTGCCGCCCTTCGGGCCGCAGGAGGCAAAGGCGGCCCTGCGAGACTGTGTGGGGCGACTGAAACAGCGGGAACTGGAGGCGATCAAACAGGCTTCCAGCGCCGCGCTGGCCGCCCGCGAAGCGGAGGACAGAACGACGGAAGACGAGCTGGCGGCGGCCGCCGCGGCCTGGCAAGCGGGGTCCGTTCCCTCAGAAGCGACGGCGGAAGACATGTCGCCGGTCGCGGCTCTCTTGCGGGACACGGAGATGGGGCTTCGTCTGCACCAAGATAGTAAGATGGAACAGGACGAAGAAGATCATCGTTACATGGGCGCAGAGAAAGTAGAGAACGGATGACCGAGCCCTTCGAAAAGCGTAGTCGATTTCAGGATTTTCTCTTTCGGCGGAAGCGACCGGACCACGAGGCCGCGGAGGACATTCTGGAGGAGATCGTCGAGCCGGAGGCGGAGGAAGAGGAGGTCTTGGAAGAGGTGAAGCGGCCTTTAACGGATATGGAAGAGGACGTCCTGGAGGACGATGAGGGCCCCCTGCCCCGCCTGACGCGCCCCGCCCCGCTGGGGGTGGAGGCGTGGGTGGAGCCCGAGGTGGCCAAGCTGAAGGAAGAGGAGCCCGAGAAGGAAGTCGAGGCGGGTGTGGAACTCGAGGACCAGGAAGGCATCGACGACCCGGTCCGCATGTACCTGCGCGAGATCGGGAAGGTCAGCCTGCTCACCGCCGCTGACGAGAAGCGCCTTGCCCGTCAGATGGAGGAGGGCAAGCACCTGCAGCGCCTGGAGAAGCACTGGCAGGAGCTGCAGGGCGAGCCGCCCACAGCGGTGGAAGTGATGGTGTCGCTGCTGGAGGAGATACATCGGCTGGGACCGGTGAGGGAGGCGGTGGCCAAGGCGTTGGGCCTGAAGGGTGCGCCCCTGGCCCGGCTCATCGCCGATCTCGCCTTCCGTAAGGCGGTGGACGCCGAGATCGATGAGGAGCTGGCCAGCCGGCTGGAGGAGAGCCTGTCCATAGAGCGCGGCGAGGCCGAGCACGCTCTGGTGCGCCTGTCCATCGTCACCCACATCTTGACGCCGGAGCTGGTGGCCCTGGCGATGATGGCTGGCGGCAACGAGAAGGCGATCCTGACGCCCCGCCCCGACCTGACAGGGAAGCTGGCCCACTACGAGGAGCGCTTCCGCAGCCACTTCTGGAAGATCAAGGACGAGGGCCACAGGGCCGAGAGGCGTCTGACCGAGGCCAACCTGCGCCTGGTGGTGAGCGTGGCCAAGAAGTACATCGGGCGGGGAATGTCTCTGCTGGACCTGATCCAGGAGGGGAACATCGGCCTGATCCGGGCGGTGGAGAAGTTCGACTACCGCAAGGGCTACAAGTTCAGCACCTACGCCACCTGGTGGATCCGTCAGGCCATCACGCGCGCCATTGCCGACCAGGCCCGCACCATCCGCATCCCGGTGCACATGGTGGAGACCATCAACAAGCTGGTGCGCGTCAGCCGCCGCCTGGTGCAGGAGTACGGCCGCGAGCCCACCAGCCAGGAGATCGGGCAGGGGATGGAGGTCACGCCCGAGAAGGTGCGGGAGATCATCAAGGTCTCGCAGGAGCCGGTGTCGCTGGAGACGCCCATCGGTGAGGAGGAGGACAGCCACCTGGGCGACTTCATCGAGGACCACAGCACGCTGGCACCGGCCGATGCCGCCTCGCACCAGCTTCTGAAGGAGCAGGTGCAGGAGGTGCTCTCGTCCCTCACCCCCCGCGAGCAGAAGGTGCTGGTCCTGCGCTTCGGGCTGGAAGACGGCCGCAGCCGTACGCTGGAGGAAGTGGGGCGGGAGTTCAGCGTGACGCGCGAGCGCATCCGCCAGATCGAGGCGAAGGCGCTGCGCAAGCTGCGCCACCCCTCGCGCAGCAGGAAGCTGAAGGACTACCTGGAGTAGAGGGGACACCCCTTCGACTCCGCCAGAAGGGGGCCAAGCCCCCTCTGGATTCCCCTGTTCATCTCCGGTCAGGGAGTACCGGTGGGCGTCGGCGTCGGTGTGGGGAAACCGCATCCCTCGATGCCGACAGCGCTCAGCAGATGCCACTCTCCGTCTTCACGGACGAACGGCCATTCGCCCTGCTCGTCGTTGGAGAAGGTCATTCTGGCAGTGGCGCTATCGCCTTCCACGACAACTTCGCCCACTTCAAGTTTCACTGCCTTGAAAGCCGGGCCTTGCTCGATGGCGCCCGCAACGAAATCGGCCTCCGTGCACTGCGCCCGGAAGCCATCGGCGAAGGAGTGGTAAACGGTCTTCCAGTCGTCCGCCTGAATGGCGATGCGGATGGTTTCCACCACTTCCCGTACCCGGGCAGCGTCGTCGGCTGGTCGCCCTCCGCCACCACTCTCGCGCGCCAGCGCCAGGGCGGCGACGGCAACAAGGAGCGCCAGGAAGGCGGCGAGCGTTGCGTATCGGCGCGGGTCTTCTCTCCTTGACTTGGCTCGGGGGCTATTCTAGCATGATGAGTGGAGACAGGTGACAGATGCCGCTCTACGAGTATTTCTGCCAGCGCTGCGAGACTAAGTTCGAGCTCCTGCGCTCGATGAGCCGCTCCGAGGAGCCGGCGACCTGCCCCGAGGGCCACGAAGGGGCGGAGCGGGTGCTCTCCGTGTTCTCGTCCTTCAGCAAGGGCGCCGACGGCATGAGTTCGCCCGTCGGTGGCTCTGCCTGCTCCTCCTGCTCGTCGGGGTCGTGCTCCAGCTGCAGCATGGCCTAGGCCCCCGGCTGGCCGACGGGCACCGCCATCCACCAGCGCAGTCTCAGCCGCAGATACGCCGTCGACGCCGCCAGCAGCGCCAGCGCCTCCACCGCCGTCAGGCCGGCCACCAACAGGGTGGCATCGAGCCAGAAGTCCTCGGGGAACATCTGGATCAGGTGATCCGTATCGGGATCCAGCTTCCAGAGGTCGTTGGTGAAGGCCAGCAGGTGGAATCTGGTCCAGAGGTCGTCGAAGCCCACCAGCGCGCCGACGGCGGCCAGGCCCAACAGGGCGAGGGTGAAGAGAGACGCCCCCAAGACGGTGCGCGCCAGCAGGCGCAGGGACGCCTCGCTGGCCCAGACCAAGATGCCCACCACGTACGCCAGGACGAAGGCCAGGGAAGCCTCCTGCGCTCTAAACACGGTGCGGAAGAGGTCTTTGACGTCGCGCAGGTGGGAGGTCTCGCGCTCGTTGTACAGGGGGACTGGCCGGCCGTCCTGCGTAACCAGGGTCTGGATTGTGGGGCGGTCGTCGCTGAAGTAGCGGACGAGGTCGCGGGCGGCGAAGTCCAGCTCTCTGCGCGCGACGCCGGTGCGGGCCTCGACGTCGTAGTGGTCGAAGCTGTACTCGTAGAGGCGGGGCTCGTTGGCTGCCCAACGGACGTTGCTGGTGATGAGCAGCAAGGGGATGCTGAGGACGAACAGGACGGTGGCCAGCTGGCGGAGCATGCTATCCTGCACCCAATTCTAGACTACCACTGCCGACCGACGGCTGGCTACCTGTGTACCGGGGCCGACCCCGGGCGACCTTCGGCCCCGCGCACGATGCCGCGCGCGATCCTAGTGTGATCCGGCGTAAGTCCTGACCGACTGGTCGATGAAGTCGGCGAAGAGGGGGCCGATAGTCCTGTTGGCCAGCTCGTTGGGGTGGGCGTCGTTCTCATCGGCCTGATAGTCAGTCTGCAGCATGATGGTTGATGGGTCTGCCAACAGGTCGAAGAAGTTGAAGGTGAAGACGTTGGGGTGGCCGCCCAGATACTCGTCCGAGGCCAGCCAGTCGCTGAAGGCACGTGCCCTCGCCGCCGCCTCGGAGTTGGTATCCGCAGGTATCTCCGGCGGCGGCGTGACGACAACGAAGATCTTGTCCGGATACTCGTCCATCCGATCGCGGATGGACAGGTAGTAGGACCTGTAGTCGGCCAACTGTTCGTCGCTCTCGATGTTGCTGACCGGGAAGCAGGACTTGAAGGCGATGACGTCGTACCCCATCAGGTGGCTGAAAGTGTTGTCCGGCGGGTCGTGCAGCGGTTGGGCAAAGATGGCAGCGAACCCGTCGGGGTCGGTGTTGTCATCCGGGACGTCGAAGTCGCGACCGGCTGGAGTGCCGTCGGCCAGGACCAGCCCATCGTCGTTATAGCCGTGATCGTAGAACTCGTAGCCCAGATCGGTGAGGCGCTGGCGCACGTCACCTTGCGCGATGAGGTTGGCGCCGGTGGAGTGGTGCAGGAAGATGATGCGGCTGAAGTCGCGTCCAAGCGTGGCCGTCTCCATCGGCGAGGCGGAGACGGGGGTGGGGGAAGGCAGCGACTCCTCTGTCTGCGCTGGAAGAACTGACTCCTCTTCCTCCGCGCCGCCGCAGGCTGCGAGGAGAAGGGAAGTTGCCATCACGGCCCCAATTGCCAGGACATGCCACCGTCGGAATCTCAAAGCTCACTCTCCAAGACTATCCTTCGACGCCCCTATCCCGTTCAGCGCACCCGGTAGTACTGCCTCAGCGCCCGCTCAAAGAGGCCGCCGGGCATCAGCTTCCTAGCCACCGCCGCGAACCGCTGGAAGGCGCTCGCCACCGGGTAGCGCAGCCGTGGGGACCGGCTGCGCAGGATGCGCTCGAGCAGCCGGGCGACGGCCTCGGGGGAGGTCCCGGTCTGCTCGTCGTGTTCGATCACGGCCAAGACGCGCTGCATGTTGTCGGCATAGGGTGAAGCCGCCTGGCTGGCCTGCGTCCGCCGCCGGTTCGCCGTGAAGGCGGTCCGCGTATCCCCCGGTTCGATCAGCACGACGTGGATGCCGAACGGGCGCACCTCCATGCGCAGGGCCTCGGTTGCCCCTTCCAAGGCAAACTTGGTCGCGCAGTACAGACCCACGAAAGGTTGGGCGAACAGCCCCCCGAGGGAACTGACGTTGACGATCGTCCCCGCGCGCCGCTCGCGCAGATGCGGCAGCACCGCCCGGCAGACACGGAGCATTCCGAAGAAGTTCGCCTCGAACATCTCTCTGGCCTCGTCAATCGATGTGTCTTCCACAGCCCCGCCGAAGCCAAAGCCGGCGTTGTTCACCACCGCATCCAGCCGGCCGGCCCGCGCCAAGACCGTCGCCACCCCTTGGTGGATCGAGTCCTCGTCGGTCACGTCCATCGGGATCAGCTCGAACGGTTCTTCTGCCCTGGGTTGGGGCCGGCGGCTCGTCCCGAATACCTGGTACCCCCGTCGGCCCAGGTGCCGGGCACATGCCTGCCCAATCCCCGACGAGGCCCCGGTGATCAGCACAACCTTGGGGTTCACATCGCCCATC
>Ga0315275_10003162_pt1 | contig 15105 bp, 9 predicted proteins | sample YL17G03_0_MG_FD_205557 | JGI IMG/M metagenome (GOLD analysis project Ga0315275, IMG submission 205557) | Sediment microbial communities from Yellowstone Lake, YNP, Wyoming, USA - YL17G03_0 | ecosystem: Environmental > Aquatic > Freshwater > Lake > Sediment | place: USA: Wyoming | collected... | reverse complement strand
CTGTAGCAGCCCCGCGCTGACCCAGGCGCAAGGCCGCCCAGATCATAAAGGGGAAGATCACGTAGATCATCGCCTGATGGAATATCCCGGCATAAGGCTGACTGCTGAAGACATACCATGTTGTCGCCGCGAGTAATCCTAACAAAATCCCACCTTCGATATACATGCGCTTCCTGGTACGAAAGGAGGGCAGAAACGTCCAGTCCAACAGCATGGGTGCCACCACGAGGGCACCGAGCAGGTCGCCAATCCACCAGGTCAACCAGTTGGCGATATATTCCTGCCCGACTCCACCGGTGAGCATCAGCGTCGCGGTTCCTATGGAGGCGCTGATGGCTGTACTGAACACAGAAACGAGTACAAGCCCTACTACATCTTGGATGCGATCAATTTCATTATGAAAACCGACGAAACGTTTTAGAAAGAAGGCGCCAGCCAATGCCTCCAATGTATTCCCCAGCGTCATGCCGAGAGCAATACCCAGCGGCGCGCCGGTAAGCAATGAGCCGAGTAATACCCCCAGGCTGACGCCGGGCCAGAGGTTGTAACCAAAGGCGAGCAGTGTAGCCAGCGCAATGCCTGTAGGCGGCCAGACCGGCGAGGTGTTGACTTGCACGTAAGCCATCTTCAATCCCAACCGGGCTGCGAGGTGATATACCACGGCCAGGATGATGACTTTTAGCAAATAGATCATCAACGCCTTCGCTTTGGAATGCGGAGACTTTATCATGATAGCCATATGGGATTCAATCCGGTTAGATTATATTACGAATATCGTTCAGCCTTTTTCTGAATCGTCTGTTTCTCAACCGCGTGTAATCGTTATTCTCCAAATCCTGTGGCTTGATCGACTGAGGTGGACATAAATTGAGCTGCCCTTTAACTGGGGGGTTGCATGGAACATATGGACGATATGTTTTTTGTGCCCCCAAGGGTGTACCTTATATACGGATAATAGAAAGGTGAGAGGGTAGTCGCGAAATTTTCGAATTTGAAGTATTTATCCCGCCAATATCATCTCCCCACCGTGGAAGCGGTGGGGAGATGATATTCCGACTTTCGTTCCGTCTAAGGCCGGTGCAGGATGCCAATATTAATTTCAGTGATTAGACCTCAACGGCCCATGAGCTGTTGAGCCGCCAACCGACGGCTGAGTAGTTAGATTGGCAGCTAATGGAGTGTAAAAGAGAGAATGGTGACTGATCCGAAAGATATAACGGAATGGATGAAGACTCAAGGTTACCTGCGAATCCGGCCGCTGACCGCACCTGCAACCAGCGCGTTCACTTCCTCGACTGTGCAGAAGTTCATATCTCCAGAGATAGAATGCTTCAGGCACGAAGCTGCCGTGGCGAATTCAAGTGCATCAATTTCGGGCATGCCATCCGAGAGTGCGTATATCAAGCCAGCTGCAAAAGAATCCCCCGTACCCACCCTGTCAACAATATCTGTCACATCATACCGTCTACTCACAATGAAATCCTTGCGATTGTGCAGGCATGCTGCCCAACCATTGTGGTCTGCAGAATGACTGCTGCGCAATGTGATTGCTTGGATCTTCAAGTTTGGGAAGGTTTCAAGTACACGTTCACACAATTCGCGATACCGTTCGAGATTTAGCTGACCCGCTTCCAGTTCCGTTTCCCATTGTCCACCTTCCAGGGTGATCCCCAGGGCATATTGGCAATCCTCTTCGTTCGCAATTCCAATATCTACATATTGCACCAGTTCGCGCATCACTTCGCTGGCGGATTTACCATATTTCCACAGGTTCTTTCGATAATTGTAATCACAGGAGACAGTCAATCCCATCCTATGCGCAGTTTCCACCGCCTGCAAGGCAACCTGGGCTGCATTCGCGCTTAGCGCAGGCGTAATGCCGGTTATATGGAACCACCTTGCACCTTCCAACAAACGGGACCAATCGTATGCATCTGGTGATGCCTCCATGATGGATGAATGCTTGCGGTCGTAGACAACGTAGGACGGACGCTGATTGGCTCCTACTTCGTAGTAATACGTTCCCATCCTCTCTCCTTGGCGAAGGATGTCATTCACGTCCACACCTTTGCCGCGCAGCAAGGTAAGGCAAGCATCTGCAATTGGATTAACTGGCAAAGCGCTGATGAATGCCACCTGCCGCCCGAACTGTGCCAATGAAACCGCCACATTCGCTTCCCCCCCGCCAAAAGTGGCTTCCAGGATTGGGGATTGAAGCAGGCGCTCAGAACCGGGTGATTTCAAGCGAAGCATAACCTCCCCAAACGTGATGATGCGATTGCTCATCTCGCCTCCGTTTTCTGACGTGCGGTATTAACATTCTCCACGGCTTGGGATGCCAGGCGGGTTATTTCGTCGAATCCACCCTCCTTCAATAATTTTGAGGTCACCAGCCAGCTTCCCGCAACAGCATGAATGTACGGAAGTTTCAACCAGGTAATCATGTTCTCTGCGCCGATCCCGCCTGTGGGAATGTATCTGGCTCCCGGCAATGCAGGAGAGATTGCGTTGAGATAGCTGATACCGCCCAGTGCTTCCGCCGGAAAGAATTTGAGCACATTCAGCCCCCGGCTCATTGCCAGCATCGCTTCACTGGGTGTGGCAATGCCAGGTATCACAGACACCCCTTGTTCAAGGCACCAATCGATCACAAGCAGATTAAGCCCTGGAGATACGATGAATCTTGCTCCCGCTGATACCGCTTGCTTCGCTTGTTCCACGGAGAGCACTGTTCCAGCTCCCACCAGCATCCCGGGCCGAGCTGCGATCATCCTTTGAATAGATTCTCCAGCATTATGGGTACGGAAGGTGATCTCCGCGCAGGGCAGACCGCCTTTCATCAACGCTTCCCCGAGACGGGCTGCGTCATTGCTGTCTTCGATCTTTACCACCGGAATGATCCCCAGTCCGCCCAACGCGGATAAAACATCCATATGATTGCTCCTTCGTAATCAGCCGGGGAGGTTCAGCCATCCCCACTTCGGCTGCGCACTTGCAAAACCATCTCGATCTCCACCGGGATGTTTCCAGGCAGGATGTTTACACCGATGGAGGTGCGTGCATGCCTGCCTCGTTCCCCAAAAAGCTGTTCCAGCAGGTCAGAGGCTCCGTTGATCACTTCGGGCTGTCGGTCGAAATCCGCCGTGCTGTTGACGTACCCATTCACCTTTACTACGCATTCCACCCGGTCCAGGTCACCCAGAACGGCTTTTACCACGCCAAGCAGGTTAAGCATGGTTTGTCGGGCGGCAGCATAGCCCTGCTGCAGATCCAGTTCAGCGCCCAGGCGACCTTTGTATAGCAGCCCACCCAGGATGTAACAAGTGGTGCCAGAAAGGAAAAGCAGGTCCCCACTTTGCCGGGAAAGAAGATAAGCGCCTATGGGCGTGGGAAGATCTGGTAGGGTCAAACCAAGTTGTTCCAGGCGTGCTTCGATCTCCATCTGATGATCTCCATTTTCAAATGGGCTTCCCCGGCCGATTTTTTGTGCTTGATCCCACCGGGGAAGCCCTGGTTCCTGCATAGCAGGTAATGCAGGTCTTTCTCGCCTAGAACTCGCCTTCCGGATTGTAGAACTTTACAACGTTGTCCTTGGTGATGAGCGGGGAGGGCAGGTAGGTTTCCTTCTCAGTCGGGGTGGCGCCGGCCAGGATGGCCATCAGGCGATGGAAGGCGGCGCGGCCGATCTGGTCCGAGTTGTTCAAGCCAGTAGCGGCATAGTTGGTTTCGCCCATGATCGCTTCCAGGGCAGCGTTTTCACCGTCCACACCGACCAGGAACATCTCATCAGTGCGGCCTGCATCCTTGATGGCGGTCTGGGCACCCAGGCACATGGAATCGTTCTCGCAGAAGACTGCATCGATCTTCGGATTGGCAGCCAGCAGATCTTCCATCAGGGCAATACCGCCATCGGCGCTCCAACCGCCGAAATCAGGGGCAACGACAACGGTAATGCCGGAATAGGTGGAGAGCACACTGTTGCAGCCGTTGCTGCGATTGAGACCGATCGAGTTGTCAGCCGGTCCGCCGCGCAATTCCACCACCACTCCCTGTCCATTGAGACGGTCTGCAATGTACTGACCATCCTGGACACCGATGGTGTAGTTGTCGGGGCCAATATAGGATGTGTAGGCTTCACTGCTGCCCTGGGTGAACAGCCGGTCGACCAGGACGGTGGGTACCCCTGCCGAGTTGAGAGCATCGAGGGCAGCCGGAGCCTGCTCAAGCCAGGCACCCGAGATGATGATGCCATCGATTCCCTGGGCGATCAGGTCTTCAATGTCGGATTGGAACTTGGCGGCGTCACCATTGGCGTCAGTGGAGACGATGGTGATGTTGCCATAGCCCGCGGCTTCATCAATGACGGAATTGTTCATTCCGATGAAGTATGGGCAGCATTGTGAGAAATTTGCCATGCCAATCTTGAAGCTCTTCGCTCCGGTATCGGTGGTGGGGCCGGTCTCCGCCGGTCCGCAGCTAGCGAGCATGATCGCTACTGCCAAAACACACGAAAGGACTAGATTTCTTTTCATGACTTAATTCTCCTGATAGATTGAATGGTGGATTGAACGAACATCTTTCGAATACAACTTGTTTTATTTTTAGGTTTGCCTCCTTTCATCCTACATGGATGCAATTATTTATGCGGTTTGGAACCCGTTCTAGCGCTGTTTGCGGCGTGCCAGAACAGCAACCAGGATGATGACACCTTTGAGAATTTGCTGGTAGTAGGATTGCACATTGAACAGGTTAAGTAGATTATCGATCATACCTAGTGCAACCACACCTGCCAGGGTGCCAAAGGTGCTTCCGCCGCCACCGCCCAGGATGGCGCCCCCGATAACACACGCTGCAATAGCGTTCAGCTCGAAACCCGCGCCAACACTCGGTTGCGAGATCCCCAGGCGGGAGGCCAGGATCACACCAGCCAGGCCCGCAAACAGACCGGAGAGAATATAGGCAAGGAAAATGTTCCAGGTGACATTGATCCCGGCCAGGCGTACAGCTTCTTCATTACCACCAATGGCCACGATCGCCCGCCCTGAACGGGTGCGGTTCAGGAAGAACCAGACCAGAGGGTAACTCGCCAGCATGATCAGAGCTGAGATTGGGAATGGACCGACCATACCGGACCCAAGAATGGCCCGGAACGAAGGATCGGTGGGCGTGATGGGTATATCCGAATAGACATAGACCAGACCACGGATGGCTCCCAGGGTGGCAAGCGTTACGATGAATGGTTGAAGTTTAAACCGGGCAATAAAGAAGCCGTTGATTGCTCCAACCGCTGCTCCCACCCCCAGGCAGATCAGGATGGCAAGCGAAAGAGGCATTCCCTGGTTGGAGAAGCCTGCCACCATGATACCGGTGAGGGCAACAATGGGAGCGACGGAAAGATCGATGCCCCCGGTCAGGATGACGATCAACATGCCCAGGCTGAGCACACCATTTGTCACCGTTTGGCGCATCAGGTTACTCAGGTTACGCTGTGTGAAGAAGACATCCGACATCGTGGCGGTCACAACCAATAGAATGACGAAGGCTGCCAGGAATGCATAATTCACCCAATTTGGCCGGCGGTTACCGATACTGCTCAGTAATAGCGTGCGCAATCCGGTTCCTTTTTTTTCTATTATTGAGGTTGGTGCATTATTATCCAATTTACTATCGTTGGTCATCGACTCACTCCTGCAGCCGAGGCGAGCAATCTCTCTTCATTGGCATCGGTACGTGCGAACTCACCCACCAGGCGGCCTTCCCGCATGACCAATGCCCGGTCGCTCATCCCGAGAATTTCTAGCAGTTCGGATGAGATCAACAGGATGCACATCCCATCGCGGGCCAGGTTATCGATGATATGGTAGATCTCGACCTTGGTGGCCACATCAACACCACGGGTTGGTTCGTCCAGGATCAACACCTTGGCGTGAGTCATCAGCCACTTAGCCAGAACCAGTTTCTGCTGGTTCCCGCCACTCAAATGGCTGGCTAACCGGTCGAGTAACGGGGGGCGCACATCAAGATCCTGCACCAGCTTCTTTACCTCGGTCGCCTGTTTGTTTCGGTTGACCACCCCAAATTTGCTCAGCTGCGAATACGAAGCCAGGCTTACATTGTCACGGATCGTGCAATTCATGATCAGGCCATCGCGCTTCCGGTCTTCAGTGAGCAATGCAATCCCTGCCGACACTGCTTCACGGGGTGACCTTGGGTGGATCGATCTTCCATTGAGCAGAATCTCTCCCGAAGTGAATCGGTCAGCCCCAAAGATGCCGCGCGCCACTTGCGTTCGCCCGCTGCCAACCAGGCCGAACATCCCCAGGATCTCGCCCCGCCGAAGGGAGAAAGAGATGTCCCAGTAACTTTCCTTCTGGGTCAACCTTCTCACTTCCAGAGCTACTTCCCCACTTGGAGAATTTCGGACCGGGAAGATCTCTCCAAGGCTGCGACCCACCATCATCCTGATCAGTTGGTTTTGATCGGATTCCCGGGGCTTCACAGTACCAACCAGTTGCCCGTCTTTTAGCACCGTGATCCGGTCCGCAATCTCGAAAACCTCGTCCAGACGATGGGAAATATACAGGATGATGGTCCCTTGTTTCTTGAGCTGACGCACAAGGGCAAACAATCGGTTTAATTCCTCCTGGGAGAGTACTGCTGATGGTTCATCCAGGATCAGGACCTTGCGCTGATCGGCGACCGCTTTTGCGATTTCCACCATTTGTTGGTGGGATACGCTCAACTGGCGGACAGACTTGCGAACGTCGATCCCCGTAAACCCGATGTTCTTGAGGATGTTCTCCGCCCGGAGATATGCCTTTTTCCAATCGATCACCTCGTGCACACGGGTGGTTGGCATCTGTCCCAGCAAAATGTTTTCTGCGATAGTCAGATGCGGGATCAGGCTGAAATCCTGGTAGACCGCATAGATCCCCAATTGACGGGCGCGCAATGGGGAACCAAGTTCGATGGGCTTGCCGTCCAAGAAAATCTCGCCCTTGTCGCAGGGCAGGGCTCCGGAGAGGATCTTGACCAGCGTCGATTTTCCGGCTCCGTTTTCCCCGGAAATGGCATGCACCTCGCCCTTTACCGCAGAAAAATCCACACCGCGTAAGGCTTGTGTCCCGTCGAAACTTTTACTGATGCCTTTCATTACCAGGTAATCGGAATTACCCATCTCCAGATCCTTACTCCGTTACTAATGGTGGGAAAGCATTGTGCACAACCACGGTCTTCTGATCGGTCATCTCTTCCAGGGTATCGTGGACGCCCTCGCGCCCATGACCGCTCATCTTGATACCGCCGAATGGCAGGGTTTCAACACGCAGGGCAGATGACCAGTTGACAATCACACCGCCTGCCTCCAGGCGGTAAGCGATATCCAGTGCCTTATTAATATCCTGGGTGAAGACAGCGGACTGCAGCCCGTAAGGGGATGAATTGGCCATGTCGACTGCTGCATCGATTGAGCTGAACGGTACCAACGGTACCACCGGGCCAAAAACCTCCTCCTTGAAGAGCGGCATGTCGGTGGCCACATCCCGCAGCACAGTGGGTTCCATGAATGTCCCGTGTCGAATGCCGCCCGCAAGCAACTTCGCCCCCGCCTTCACAGCTCCGTTCACGAAAGCTTCCACTTCCTCGGCAGCTTGTTCGTTGATCAGTGGACCGACATCAGTAGTTTCCAGCAATTGGTCACCCACCTTGAGCGCTTTGGCCTTGTCTGCCAGCAGGGCAGCGAACTTATCATATATGGAGGCCTCCACCAACACGCGCTTTACTGCGCAGCAGATCTGCCCGTTTCCTCGTGCCAGGCGTCCCAATACCACCGCATTGGCTGCCTTTTCCAGGTCGGCATCCGCTAGGATGATCAGGGCATCATTACCGCCGAGTTCCATATGTACCTTCTTCAGGTTCTGCGCTGCGATCTCGGCAATGCGTACTCCCACTTCGGTGCTGCCGGTAACCGTGATAAGCTGGATGCCTTCCGAACGCGCCAGGAAATCACCGATCACGGCGCCCGGCCCGGTGATCATTTGGTGGGCATATTTCGGCAGACCGCATTCTTGCATCAATTGAGTGATTTTCAACAATGTCAACGGGCAGGCGCTGGGTGGCTTCGAAACCACGGCGTTACCGGCTGCAAGTGCTGCCGCAGCCTTGTGACCCCACAACTCGACCGGGTAGTTGAACGGCACAATCGCTGCCACCACTCCCAAGGGTTGCCGGATTGTGAAGGCAAAATGGCGCTCGTTTCCGCGCACTGCATCCACCGGCATCACTCGCCCGAAGATGCGTTTGCTTTCCTCGCCAAAACCGCGGAAGATGTTGGCGGTCACCAACACCTCGGCCCGCGTCTGCAGGATGGGTTTTCCGTTCTCCGCAGCCAATAGCTTGCCAAGTTCATTGGCTTGGCCTTCAATCGCCAGGGCAATGCGGTTCAGGATCTCAAACCTCTGGAGGGCCGTGAGCTTGCGCATGGCCAGTTTTCCTTTCTGGGCTGCTGCCACCATCCGCTTGGCATCCTCCAGGGTGCCTCGCGGCACCTTGTCCAGCACCTCACCAGTCCCAGGGTTGCGGATTTCCATCCAGGCCTTATCTGACGATACCACCCATTGGTCATCAATGAACATTTTCATTTTGTCCTCGCTTTCAAATTATGCAGAAATAATAGGGCCTTTAGGATCCCAGCGTAATCCCGAACATAGCAGCTAAGCGGAATAGCCCCAGCGTCTGGAGACGCGCCGGGTGCTTTCCCAGAGCAAGGGTCCCAGTTGCATGGCACGTTCTAGGGTGATCCGTTCGCATGGCCCCGAAATGCTGATTGCGGCAATCGCCTTGCTTGAGTAATCCAGCACCGGCGCCCCCACACAGCGGATACCGGGCTCGTTCTCCTCATTATCCAAAGCAAAACCCTGCGAGCGAACACTGACAAGTTCGGCGCGCAGGGCGGCGGGTGATAATTTTGTTTGGCTGGTGCGGGCTTCCAGTTTTTCGGAAAGAACGGCTTCCAGCAGTTCTGTGTTGCTGAAAGCCAAAATCGCCTTGCCAAGCGATGTGCAATACATGGGCAAACGCGATCCAATATGGGAAGACATGCCTAAAGCGTGCGGGCTTTCAATCTTGGAAATATAGACCACCTCTCTCCCTGAAGGAACAGCCAGGTGGATGGTCTCTCCGGTTTTTTCAGCCAGCTCGTTCATCACTACCTGGCTCTCATTCCTCAGATCACTTTTCGCCAGAAAAACACCAGCAATTTCGATCACCTTGGCGCCAAGGCAAAAACGATCACCATCTTTTCGCTCAGCCAATCCCAGTTCCTGGAGCGTGACGAGGTAACGGTGGGTCGAGCTCTTGGGCATTTTTATGAGCGTGGAGAGTTCCGCAAGGCTGATACCAACGTCAGCATTTGAGGCCAGAATCTCGACGATGTAAATCGCCTTTGCCACAGTGGTGGAGGCCGATGAAACCTTCAACCTATCTTTTGGTGTGTGGCGGGCTTCTTTTAATGGATCAATTCCAGGGAGCTTGTGACTCAATTCGTGCTTTTCAGGCATTGGTGTGAACCCTTTTTACAATCCACGAGGTAGGAAGGGTACTCATCAGAAGTTTTGCCCATCCCATATATCGGTCTTGCGTGCTAATATATGGAACATTATTCCACATAATAGCACGCGCTGAATTACATGTCAATAGGCTTTCAGGAATTCATCAATTTGGACATCTGGTATCATAAGTGCGCGCAAATCTCACGGATCTTCTGTTGATGAATCTGCCTGCTAGAAAGCAATCGCCAAGAGCCATCAAAGCTCTATCTGACAGAAACGATACTTGAAGAATCACATGATAATGAAGTAATTATCTGAGCGTTGTTATGGATATGGTCGAAAACAATTTCAGATCTTCTGCTGGTTAAGATTTCCTTGCGTTTACCCCCTTCACGTCTTATAAGAATAGTTTTTCTCATAAGTTTTTTTCTACCAATAATATGGGCCAATAAACTGTCAGCGTCCCCTCCTTAGTGTTCTGTAATAGTTGTTGTTTTCTTATTTTACATCGGCGACTAACGAAAAGAAAATAATACTGAATTCTCTACCGTGCCGGATCACCAATGAGTCGCTAAGGAAGTAACGAACCTACTAATAAGAGATCAAGACTGGATAAGGTGGTTGGGTTTACCAGGATGGGAAAATTACTAATAGATTTTATAAGCTAAAGGGGATCGAGGTACCCGGCTTTTTGTCCAATACATAAGCATGTTCTTACCAACCTTATCGTATCACCTCCGGAAAACTGCTGTCGCGAGCGGCGAAGCCGTTGTCCGCTGCAAGCCGATGTTAGCCCGCTCTCATCGCCCGCAACTTCGGAATTACCTCGTTAGCCACAACCTCAAGTATGCCAGGATTCATACAACGGTTATCCATTCCGGGATGATCATAATCTGATTGTTAGCTCATCCAATTTTCCCCTCTGCTTAAAACGCAAACCAGCCAGGAATCCCTCAATGTCATTGGACATTCTGACTGGTTTTGTCTAATTTCTGTGCCCCCAAGCGGACTCGAACCGCTGTTTGGGCCTTGAGAGGGCCCCGTCCTAGGCCACTAGACGATGGGGGCTTGTGACACCGCTGGACTCGTGCCAGCGGTGTGGCGCATGGCGGCAGGAAGCCGCCTGCGCCGAGCGGACGTGATTTTATCAGATGGCATCCGAATCGTCAATCAAAAATACGTGCAGCTCGCTCGACCCGTGGACGCCGATGGTCAATGTCATCTCGATATCCGCCGTGCGCGAGGGGCCGGTGATGATGACCCCGGCCGCAGCTTCCCGGACCTCGGGCTTGCGCAGCGCTTCTGGGAGCGACGGCAAAATCTCGGACGCTCGCAAGATGGCAATGTGGATTTCCGGCAGCAGCGATGCCGTCAGCGGACGGCCCTCGCCTCCGATCATGACCAACGTGCCAGTATCGGCAATCCCGACCAGGGCGCCGGTAATTCCTGCGCGGACCGAAGGGGCTGGTTCGCGAACGATTTGTATCCCTTGTTGTGCCTGGGCGGCCATTAATTCTGCCCCTAGATCATCCACAACCACGCGCTCGATGCCGCGCTCGTGCAGGAAGTCCACCATTCTTGGGGTCAGATCTTTTTCTGCCACGCGGATGACATTCCCGCTGAGGGCAGTCAGTTCTTCAATGAATTGGGCTGCAAGAGGTTTTTGAACTGCAACCTCCAAAACACAGTGAGAGGCGCGAAGATCGCCAGGTTCTTCACATTTTTGTTGTTCTTTCTTCGCGTTCGCCTGCCATCGTTGTTTGGGGTACGCCTCTTCGCGGTTGATCTTTTTCCACCGCGCCCGGAAAGGACTCACCGCCAGGCGCGGAAAATCTTTGCTGTAGCCCCAGCCTGTCCAGGTTGGGAGGCGCATGTATGCGCGGCGGGGGCTGTAGACCCGGCTGAGGATGCCACCCAGACTCTGGAAAACGGCGAACAGGCTCGCGTTCCCGGCCGCGAACCGAAAGCCTTTCAACCCAAATTTAACAACAAAAGGAATCCCAACTCCTTCCTTTGTGTTCCCTTCGGCTTCGCTCCCTGGCCTGACCGCCACCTGTGCCTGCCTGTCCTGGCGGCCAGGCCAGGGCGCCACACCGTCCTGCGTTCGGTGCAGGGCAGGTGCAGGCAGGGCAGGCAGGGCAAGCCTTTGTGTACTCTCGTCCCCGTTCTTTGGTGATCGTGGTGAGAGACCGGAACGAACACGCAACAGCAGCCCCGGCAGGTCAATGTCCACCGGACAGGCTTCCTTGCACGCGCCGCATAGGGACGAGGCCTGGGCCAGGTGGCCGTAGTTTTCGCAACCGAACAGGCCCGGTGAAATGACCGAGCCGATCGGGCCAGGGTAGGGCGCGATCGAACCGTTATTGCCAACATAGGCGTGCCCACCGATCTCACGGAAGACCGGACAGGCGTTCAGGCACGCGCCGCAGCGGATGCAATAAAGGGCTTCGCGGAGCGGGGAAGCGAGGAGCGTGGAGCGACCGTTGTCCACGAGGATGAGGTGGCGTTCGAGGGGGCCATCTGGGTCGGTGAGACGTTTGGGTGAGTGGATCAGGCTAGTGTAGACGCTCAGCTTCTGGCCGGTGGCCGAGCGCGGCAGGAGCGAGAGGAAAAGCGCCAGGTCGTCCAGCGTGGGGAGGAGGCGCTCGATGCCCATCAAGGCAATATGAACGGGCGGGAGGGTGGTGACCATGCGCCCGTTGCCCTCGTTGGTGACAATGCAAAGGGTGCCGCTCTCGGCCACGCCGAAGTTGACGCCGGAAACGCCAATGTCGGCCGTAAGAAAAACGTCGCGCAGAACTCTGCGGGCGGTGTTGGTGAGCGTGGGAATATCTTCAGTGTAGGGGATGCCTAGTTTCTCGGCGAACAGTTGTCCTACTTCCTGCCTTCGCAGGTGGACAGCAGGGGTGATGATGTGGCTGGGCCTCTCCCCGCGCAACTGGACGATGTACTCGCCCAGGTCGGTCTCGACCACACGATATCCAACCGCTTCGAGGGCGTGGTTGAGGTTGATTTCTTCGGAGACCATGGATTTGGATTTTGCCACGAGTAGGGGCGACGTATGCGTCGCCCCTACCTTCGCCTCTACAGAACGGGCAATTTCCAAAAAAATGCGGATGGCTTCGCCTGCATCTTTGGCGCGGTGAACGATGATGCTGTTCTTCTTCACCTTTGCGATGAACTGCGCCAGGTATTCGTCGAGATGAGCGATCACCTCCGCTTTGATGTCATGGGCGCGCTGGCGGCGTTCCTGGTAATCGGAGACGGAGGCAAAGGCGGAGAGACGGCCGGTTTTACGGCGCTCCGCATTGGCGTCCAGGGCGGCTTGGAGGTTCGCGTCGGTCAGGGAGCGGCGGATACGCTTTCTAAACTCGTTACTCATTTCTTGTTACTCTTGTCTTGCCAATATTTCAGCAATGTGCATCACGCGCTGACCTTTTCCCTGTCGCCTCAACCCTCCCTGGATGTGCATCAGGCAGCCGGTATCGGCTACGACCAATGTGGGAGCCTCGGTCTTTTCGAGGTTGGCAATCTTGCGTTTCAGGAATTCCGCCGAGAGTTCGGGATGTTCCACCGAGAAGACGCCGCCGAAGCCGCAGCAATCTTCCCGATCCGGGAGTTCGACAATCTCAGCGTAGTTGACGGAGGCCAGCAGGGCGCGCGGCTGCCTATCCACGCCCAGGCCGCGCAGCAAGTGGCAGGAGGGATGATAGGTCAATCGTCCCGGCCAGCAAGCGCCCAAATCGGTGAGGCCGCGCACATCCACCAGATATTCACTGAATTCATAAGTGCGCACCGCCAAGGATTCGGCGCGCGGCAGCCATTTCGGGTCATCCTTGAAAAGTTCCAGGTAGCCGTGCCGCACCATCGCCGCGCACGAGCCGGACGGGATGATCACCGCGCCGGTCGTCTTCTCGAAGACGTGGATGGTGTGTGCGGCCAGGGGGCGGGCTTCGGCGCGCAATCCAGCGTTGAAGGCTGGCTGCCCGCAACAGGTCTGGGCAGAGGGGAATTCCACATCCTTACCGGCGCGCTTCAGCACGTGCACTATCGCCTCACCGATGTGCGGAAAGAAGGAGTCGATCAGGCAGGTGACGAAGAGTTGAACGGTTTCGGGCATACCATTATTTTATCGCCGAATCGCCGACTCGCCGAATCTCATGGTATGATTGCCGCCGTGAAGGAATTGAACATGACCACTTTCCGCACCAAAACCCCCAACCACTTCGACCTGCCACGCCGCATCGTTCGCCTGGGTGAGCTGGCTTACAACCTGTGGTGGACGTGGAATCCGCACGCCCAGAGGCTTTTCAATCGCATTGACAACGCCCTGTGGGAGCGCGTCAACCACAACCCATTCGTGTTCCTGGAGCAAGTCGGTCGTTTCGAGATCAATGCCGTCGCACAAAATACAAATTACATGGATTTGTATGACCGCGTCTGCTGCGAATTCGACGCCTACCTGACCCGCACGGATACCTGGTGCGCCCAAAATCATCCTGGCCATTGCGAGCAGACCATTGCCTATTTCTCCATGGAATTCGGCTTGCACGAGGTCCTGCCGATCTACTCGGGTGGACTGGGCGTATTGGCCGGCGATCATCTAAAGGAAGCCAGCGATCTTGGCTTGCCGCTGGTTGGTGTAGGTTTTATGTATGCCGAGGGTTACTTCACGCAACGGATTTCCGAGGACGGATGGCAAGATGCGCAGAATAACCCCATCGACATTAAAGATTTGCCGATATTGCTGGTTCTGAACGAAAGCGGAGAACCGGTCACCATTTCAGTCCAATTCCCCGACCGCGCCACCTCCGCCCGGATCTGGGAACTACGCGTCGGGCGCGTGCCGCTTTACCTGCTGGATACGAATGTGGATGAAAACAGTCCCGCCGACCGCCTGTTGACCGCTCGGCTGTACTGGAGCGATCTCGACCTGCGCATCGCCCAGGAAGTGCTGCTCGGAGTTGGCGGCGTGCGCGCCCTGCGCGCCCTCGGTTACAACCCAACCGTCTGGCACATGAACGAGGGACACGCTGCCTTCCTGACCCTGGAACGGGTGCGCGAACTCGTCGCCTCTGGCGAGATATTCGGGGACGCCGCCGCAAAAACGCGCCCCAACAACATCTTCACCACGCATACCCCGGTCCCGGCCGGCAACGACGAATTTCCGCTCTGGCTGATTGACAAGTACCTTTCGGCCATGTGGCCTGAACTCGGCCTGGATCGTGATCAATTTGTGGACCTGGCTCGCAACCGGCAATCCTGGGGTGAGAGCTTCAGCATGCCGGTGCTGGCCTTGCGCTTCTCGGAAGGCCGCAATGCGGTCTCGGAAATGCACGGGCGCGTAGCCCGCCGCATGTGGAGTTTTTTGTGGCCTGACGTGGAAGAAGACGATGTGCCGATCACGTACGTGACCAACGGCGTGCATATCCCCACCTGGATGGCCCGCCGTCTGCGCGTGCTCTTCGACAAATACCTCGGCGAAGACTGGTTGGATCACCTCGACGATCCGGATATCTGGACAAAAGTCAACGATATTCCAGATGCAGAGTTGTGG
>Ga0315275_10003161_pt1 | contig 15105 bp, 13 predicted proteins | sample YL17G03_0_MG_FD_205557 | JGI IMG/M metagenome (GOLD analysis project Ga0315275, IMG submission 205557) | Sediment microbial communities from Yellowstone Lake, YNP, Wyoming, USA - YL17G03_0 | ecosystem: Environmental > Aquatic > Freshwater > Lake > Sediment | place: USA: Wyoming | collected... | reverse complement strand
CAATGGCTTTAGCCAGGGATTCCCATTCTGCGTTGAGCCTTTTCAGCTCGATCAGCATCCTTGATTCAGCGTCATCCAGGTTTTGGATGAAGGCATGCTCCTTCTTGCCCATTTTCGAGGGAAAATAACCATATTCCGAAAGCTTTCCCTCCCTGTATGAGAAAAGGACCCCAATGCTTTTCAAAAGGAAAACAGAGCCTCCCCGCAGGCTTATCTCCCCGAATCCGCTGTCGGAGGCCCCTGCAGAGATATTGCATCTCCCATTTTTCATCCTGGGAAAATCCCCCAGCTCCTTTCTCCTGCTTTCAAACTTCCTTATGCTCTCCTCGTTCCTGCAGAACCCGGAGTCCTTGATTTCCCTGATCGCTTTCCTTATGTCAAACATGGTTATACCTTATGCCTGATATGGTTGAACCTGAAGAGGAGGATCGCCCCGCAAAGCGTCATCAGAGAAGCATATGCAAACGTATATAATGGATTCACTATCCAGATGATGCCCGCAAGCGTGCTTCCCGCAAGCTTGCTTATCCCGACACCGGTGTAATATTTTCCGATTGCGGCTCCCTTGGTGCCTTCCTTGGCCAAGCTCGATATGACTGCTGCCTGCTGGGTCTCTATTATCGCGTATGATGCCCCGAAAAGGATGAAAAGAATGACATACAATTCAATCGAGCTTGCGAAAACGAATCCGGCCATCGTGATGAACATGAGCGCGTATCCCGCATTCAGGGTCTTTTTCTTTCCTATGCTGTCCGCCACCCTCCCGAAAGGTATCGCCAATGCCGCGTAGGCCGTGTTGAAAACGACATAGAGCGCTATCGGCCCCACAATTGCAAGGTCAGGGGAAAACAGGGTCTGTGCCTTCAGTATCAGGAACATATAGCTTATGTTTCCCAGGGCGAACAGGGATATTATCATAACCAACCTGTCTGTTCTCTTATCATCTGCCATCTTGCCATCATATATTTTTTTGGCAGCCTTGCCCTCTTTTACGAAAATCAGGGGGATGGCCGAGGCAAATGCAACGAAAGCCGCAATCAGGATTATTGTGCTGAAGTCAAGCTTCATATAGTATATTAGCAGCAGGGCCAGGAGCGAGCCTATGATTGCGCCCATGGAATCCATCATCCTGTGGAATCCGAATCCTATTCCAAGATGGCCCTTCTCTATGGATTCGGAGATTAGGGCGTCCCTAGGGGCGTTCCTCATGGCCTTGCCCATCTTCTCAAGCGAAGCTGCGGCGAATGCGGACATCCATGATCCAAAGACCGCGGAAATGAAAAGGGCGATCTTGAAAACGCCAGAAATCATGTATCCCGAGATGACATACGGCTTCCTTTTTCCAGTCATATCGGACAATTTTCCAAAATAGATGCTCAATAAGCTGGCCACGCTTTCCCTTACCCCTCCGAGCAGCCCTATGATGAATCCATTGGCTCCCAGGGAAGTCAGCAATATCGGCAAGAGGGGGGTTATCATCTCGCTGCTTATGTCATTGATAAGGCTTGTGAATCCCATCAGCACGATGTTGATGCTTCTTTTTTCCTTGGCCGTTTTGCCCATAATGGGATTGCCTAGGCAGTGTTTTTATTCTTAGCATTTCACCTAGCATTTCCGCTTTGTTTATATACCTGATCTTTCCAATGTTTTCAGGTAATACTCATGGCAACAGAAACTAACGCTCCGTGCTGTCCAAACAGCTGCGGAATGAAACATTGGGTAGCGCTTGCACTGTTCGTGGTCTTGACAGCATCATTCGCATACATGGCAATAAAGCCCTCTTCAGCAAACCAGATAACGATAGGGAACCTGACAGCTTCGCAGGTTGAAAAGACGATATCGGTTTCGGCAGACGCGAAAAGGAGCGTCAGCCCAGACCTTCTGACGATACAGTTCTCGGTTGAAACATTGAAAATGACGGCAAAGGAATCCCAGTCTGAGAATGCGGCAAGGATGGACTCGGTCAAAAGCTCATTGAAAGGCAACGGCATAAAGGAGGAGGACATCGAGACAGTCAGTTACAGCATCTATCCGGAATACGAGACAAATTGGGTATGCCCGGATCTTTCTGTGAAATGCGAGGACTTTGAAAGGACCTCAAACACGACCCTGAAAGGATACAAGACAGTGCACTCTGTGGCCGTGAAAGTCAAGGACCTTGATTCAGGAGGGGACATGCTTGACCTGATAATATCTTCAGGGGCGAACAGCGTAGATTCCGTTTATTTCTCCTTGAAGGACAGCACAAGGAAGGACCTGGAATTGTCCTTGCTCCAGGAGGCCTCCGAGAATGCAAAGCTTAAGGCCCAGAGGATCGCAAACGGCTTGGGATCAAGGCTAGGGGATGCGGTCTCAGCAAGCACAAGCTATTACTATGCGCCAGTCTACAACAACTATGCCAACATGGCGAAGGCAGATTCATCTGCAGGGGCTTCAACCCCGATCTCCGCAGGCCAGATAGACGTTTCCCTTTCCGTCAACGTGGCGTTCGGGATGAACTGAATGGATGGAACTGAAAACGAGATAATAATAAACAGGGAATTGCTCAAGGCGATAGGGGCCGAGAGCAGGATATCCATCCTCAAGTCCCTTGCCTTTGGCAGGAAGACTCAGAGCCAGCTGGCAGCTGAGCTCAATCTTTCCTCCCCAACCATATTAGAGCACCTTGACCAGCTTGTCTCGGCTTCCCTGGTGAAAAAGATAGATGAGGGCAGGAAATGGAAGTATTATTCCCTTACTGAAAAGGGGAAGATGCTGGTTGTTCCGAGACAGGGCGTCCCCACGAGGGCCTTGCTTATGCTCGGAAGCGGGCTTTTGATGCTCATTTATTCAGGGATAATGCTGTTTGGCGCTCCCCCTGTCCTTATGGAATATTCAGCAGTCTCCGCAGATGCGGCTGGAGAAATGGTCCTTGCCAAATCCGCGCCAGAGGCAATGGTTTTGGCAGAGCCGGCCACCAATAATATAGTGAACGAGACTGCAAGGCAGGTTGCTTCGGCTCCGGCATTTGATTTTAACGGCTTTTTCGTGCAGTTCATCCTGGTCGCCGGATTTGTGATGTTCTGCTACGGGCTTTATTCCCTGCTCAAGAGAAAGGGCTGATGCTATTATAATAAGGGAAAAATGCCATTGAAGAAGGACCTTCCGAAGAGGATCAGATAAAGGGAAAACAAGCCCAAGATGCCTGAAAAAAGGGATCTCTTTCCTTTAATACCTTTTTATACTCTTCCGTCTGAGACTGATGAGATCTTCCACTTTTTAAAGCTTATTAACACAGATTTAAAAACCCTTTCTATAAGAATAGGGGTATGGCAAATTCAAACAATCTTTTGGTTACAGGCAAGGAGAAGCCTGCGGTTAGCAATAAGTCAAGGGCAAGAACTTCCTTTTTTACCGCTGGAAAAGTGGCACTATCTGTCATTGCGGCAGCAGCTGCAGTCTCTGCAACAGAGCTTCTTGTTAGCAAGGGAGAGCCTTTCACGACAAGGGGCAACACAAGGGTAAGCCCTGATTCTTTGCTTGCCAGGGATGGCGCAGGACATTACGGCGCACTGCTGACAGTCACTCCTAATGGAGGCTCAGCCACCAAAACCCCGATAAGGGAGGGCGATTCTGTCGCCATTGACGGAACCAACGTAAAGCTCATGGCAGCCACTGTCGGAGCAAGGACAGTCTGGTTCACATTCGATACGACTGCAGTGACAGGGCCTGACTCAACATTTGCGCTCAGCATCGGGCAGTCCAAGGACACGCTGGGGGCAAGCATAACATCTGTCGATTTCTCAAGGGTCCCTTCGAACGGGGAATACGGAGCCATACTAAGGATCAATACAGCCAGGGGAACTTCCATAGTCGAGCTGAAGCCAGGAGAGACTGCAAGGGTTTTGACCTCTTCAGGCAAGGCTGTTGACATCAAGGCAGTCAGCACAGCATCAACATATTCGGAATCCACAGTCGAGCTTCAGGTAACTGAAGTCAGCACTTCCAAGCTTGTCGTAAAGGACCACCCATTGGACATATACGGATGCAGGATATCCGTCAATGGCATAGGGGTAAGGGTCGACGAGACAGGAAGGACAGACTATGTTTCAGTATCTGTCAAGGTGCCGAATGGGGCAACCATTGCCAAGGAACTGGTAATGAACGTCCCTGTTTCAGTGGTTGACACAGTTTCAGGGTCAGCAATATCCCTTACAGCCACAAGCGCGGCGCAGATGGGGGATTCAGTTGCCGCCAACATAATAGTAGAGCAGGTCCAGAACACATCAGTGTTCGCATTGGGCCAGTCTGTTGCAGTGGACACCATTGTCGGAACAGTAAAGCTCACGGACGCGCACGATTCAGTCGCAGTCTTTGACGTCAACGGAGAATCTGTCACAGCCACTGTCGGAGACGAGGTAACATTGCCGACATACAAGGCAGGCAAGAAGGTGACATTCACTGTGACTAGCCTTGCGCTCGGAAAAGACTCGGCATTTGCCACAGTGGTGATAAAGGTGAATGACCAGCTCAGCACGTTCAATTCGTCCAAAGGCCTGTTTACGGCGCATCAGGACAGGATAGTTTCGCTTTCCAAAAACAGGTATGGGCTGGTGTTTGCAGAGCCTGGAAACCATACCGCGAGCATATATGACATCTCAGGAAGGCTGGTTGCCTCATTGCCGTTCAGCGGAATGAGGGGCGTAGTCGACCTTTCAATACTTCCTTCAGGGAGGTATGTGATGTCAATAGACGGCATGAAAGCCCTGGGACATTCAATCCAGCATTAATTTTATTTTTTATCATTTAAAATCAAAAGGTGCTAAAAATGAGAAAGGAAATAATGGCGTCGTTTTTTCTTGCGGGGGTAGCGTTGCTGCTCGGCCTTAGCGGCTACATGGTAATGTTCAACTCACCGGACAATTCAACCGTGCAGGAAAACTCAAGCAGCTCCTTGGTTTCTTCCATTGCGAACAGCACCAATGCGTCTGTTTCAGCCAATAATTCGCTTTCCAACGCGACAGCTCCGGAGTCGCATAGTTCCGCCAACGGAACTGTCGGCAACCAAAGCTCGGCCCAGAACGCAACCTTGGCCAACCAAAGCTCCTCAGGGACGCAGAACACGACATCTAATACTACAGTCACAAACACGACCACAGTCGTTGACCTTACCAACACTTCTGACGGCTCAGGCAGCTCAGGAAGCTCGAGTTCCGGAAGCCATCATCACCATCATTCTTCCAACACCGACAACAACGTTGTTCCTGTGGATACAGGAGCGACCAGCGCATTGGGAATCATACACTATGATGACTGCCTTGAAATCTCAAACGGAGAGGTATGCCTTTCAGACATAGCGGTTGAATCCCCGAATGAGGCCATCCTTGCAGTCTATGATGCGCAGGGAAGGCACATCAGGACAATCATGCTTGCCCCAAATGAGAACAGAAACGTGGATCTGGGAGACGGCAAGGCAATATACGTTTCAGTATATGACACGGCAATAAACGGAAGCGACATCCAGTCGCTTGTCTACATAAGCAACTCTGTCTTTGACTATTCCAGGGAAATCGCGGTTGAGGGAACCCTTGACCTGGGCGACTGCATAAATATGTCATTTTCAAGCGTGTGCCTTTCAGACGTTGCAGTGGATCCTCCAAACGATGCGATCCTCTCTGTCTATGATTCGCAGGGAAGGCTCATCTCGAATGTCATTGCCCCGGTAAACGTATCCAAGACCATAGTCATAGGAAATGGCAGGGCAATCTCGGTCATGGTTTCCGAGACATCGCCAGGATACACGGTTGGCTCGGTATGGGCCATCGTGACAATCAGATACACAATCGCTGATTTCAACGGCAACCTGCTTTTCTACGGCGAATGCTTCAACACATCGCACTCAAGCATATGCCTTGAGGACATTGGCGCATCAGCGCCGCACAGCGCAATATTCAGGGTGCACAACCTTGTTTCAGGAAACGAATCCAACCTTATGGTTGCTCCGGGCTCTTCAGAGGACCTGAATCTTGACAGCACCAAAGCGGTTTCAGTATATGTCTACGGGACGGCCGTGAATGGATCGTCAATCTGGGCCCTTGCATCGGCAACGGAAATGGTCATTGATGCGGACAGGGTGAGCGGCACAGTCGGGTTCGACGACTGCATCCACAATGGCGCAGCCGAGGTATGCCTGTATGACATAGAGATGGATTCTCCCCACAGCGCGATCCTGAAGGTCTACAATCCAGAAGGGGGTTTTGTCCTGAACAAGATAATATCCCCAGGATCCTCAAGGACAGTCTCGATAAACGGCACGTCATCTGTCAGGATTTCCGTGGAAAGCACGACCTTTGACCTCAATACAGGAACGTTCGAGGCAGAGCTGGAGATAGAGAACAACTGATTCTTTTTTCAATTATTTTTTATCCTTTAAACCGGCTAATACCGGCAATTCGGCTATTTCTTCTTTCTTTTCCATCTTCCATAAGCAACTGTCATCATGCAATAGACAACGAGATCTATCAGCATGAAGATTACGATTATCGCCAGCCAGGCATACGAAACCAGGAATACAGTTGCGATTATCTGGAGGAGCGTTCCTGTGATGAGGACGGTTATCACCGCGCTCATCAGCAGCTTTTGCAGATCCAGCTTTCCCAGCCATCCTCTCACCATGTTCCGTTTAACCCCCATCCAAATGGATTTCCTCTCTTCAGGTTATAAACATATTGCAGCTGGAAGAATAGAAGTTGACCGGATATGGGATTCTGGCCATGAACCAGAATTACCTTGCCGCAGGCCTAAAATAGTTTTTCTTTCCCGTAGGAGCCTTTTTAGGAAAAAGGCTTCACCCAAAAAGCGTTTCTTTTGGTTGAACACTTTCGTAAGGGGCTCTTTGTTCTTTATTCCTGCCCCTTAACGCTCAACCCCACTGAAGGAAGGTTGGAACTTCAAGGGAACCATTGATCCCCTTACAGAAAGGAAAGGGTCAAAGAAAGGGGCTATTGCCGCAGGCCGGATTTGAACCAGCGACACTTCGGTCTTCAGCCGAATGCTCTACCGGGCTGAGCTACTGCGGCGGCAATATCTCTTAATCAGGACATAAATTTATAAGCCATTATGCTTGGTCCTCCTTCTCGCTGCCTTCGGCCTTTTCCTCGCCTTCTCCCTCCTCTATCTTGTCCTCAACAAGCGGCTCAGGCTGGGTTGGAATGGATGCAAGGTCCCCTTCGGCGACATCCGCGTCAATGACCGATGCGGAAACCACAAGGTCCCCTTCCTCAAGCCTTATCAGCCTCACTCCGCTCGCGTATCTTGAGACCTCCCTTATCTCTGATATTTTCGTCATTATGCTTTTTCCTTCAGATGACGCAAGGAAAAGAACATTCTCCTTTTCAGCCGACTTCAGCGCCATGGCCTTGCCTGTCTTCTCGTTGGCCCTTATACCAATGACTCCCATGCCTCCCCTGTGCTGGACCTTGAATTCAGAGATGTCAATGACTTTCCCATATCCCTTCTCGCTCACAAGGATCGCAAAAGGCTTCCTCAATATCTCAATCCCTATCAGCTCGTCGCCTTCCCTCAATCTTATGCCCCTGACGCCGTAGGTGTTTCTCCCGATTTCCCTGAGGTCATCCGGCTTGAACCTTATCGCATAGCCGTTCCTTGTGGCGATCATTATGTCCTCCTCGTTTTCGCTTATCTTGACCTCGCAAAGCATGTCATTCTCAGGAAGCTTTGTCGCGATGATCCCGCCTTTCCTCGGGTTTGAGAAATTGGACAGCGCGACCTTCTTGACAATCCCTTTCTTTGTTGCAAAGATCAATTGCCCTTTCTCAAGGTTCTTCACAGGAAGTATGGAAACAACGACCTCGCCCTGGTCCAACGGGGTTATGTTCGCGATATGGGTTCCCTTCGAATACCTTTCCGATTTCGGGACGTTGTATGCCTTTATCCATCTCACGATCCCCTTGTTAGAGAAAACAAGAAGCGTTGTCTTGTTGTCGGTTATCAGCGTATCCTCTATCTCCTCCTCCCCTCCTGAAAGCTTGACCCCCTTGCCTCCCCTTCCCTGGGTCTTGAATTCAGAAAGAAGGATCCTCTTCAAATAGCCTTTCTTTGATATGGTTATGACAACATCCGCATCCTCGATCAATTCTTCGTAATCGATGTCCCCGCTTCCCTCGGTTATCTCGGTCTTTCTGCTGTCCCCGTATTTCTGCCTTATCTCAAGGAACTCGTTCTTTATCAGGTTAAGCAGCTTCTGCTTGTTCTCAAGCGTTTCCCTGTAGTCTGTTATGCTGTTGAGAAGGTCCTGGTGCTCCTTCTTCAGCTTCTCAGTCTCCAGCCCTGTCAGCGTCTGCAGCCTCATCTCCAGGATTGACTTTGACTGCTTTTCGCTTATTGTCAATAATGCTATGAGCTTTGCCTGCGCATCAACATTGTCCTTCGATGCCCTTATGGTCTTGATGACCGCATCTATCTTCTCCAGGGCCTTCAAAAGGCCAAGCACAATATGGTCCCTTTCCTCGGCTTTCCTGAGCAGGAACATGATCCTCCTTTTCACGACATCCTCCCTGAACTTCAGGAACTCGCTGAGCATGTCATAAAGCGTCATCAGCTTTGGCTTTCCGTCAACCAATGCTATGTTTATTATCCCGAAGCTGGACTGCAGGGCAGTGTGCTCGTAAAGCTTGTTGAGGACTATTTCAGGGCTGTGGCCTTTCTTCACCTTGATCTCGATCGTCATCCCGTCCTTGTCGCTCCTGTCATGGATGTCAGCGATCCCTTCAATAACCCCGTTCTTCACCTTTTCCGCAATGTCCTCTATCAGCTTCGCCTTGTTGACCTGGTAAGGAAGCTCGCTTACGAATATCCTGTCGTCCTTTGTCTCTGCTTTTCCCCTTACCCTAACTATACCCCTGCCTTCCCTTTTTGCCCTTTCCAGCCCGTCCCTTCCTATGATTATCCCTCCTGTGGGGAAATCCGGGCCCTTTACAGTGCGGTAAATCTCCTCCCTGTCCTTCCCATCTATCATCTGGATAAGCGCATCCATGATTTCAGTGAGGTTGTGCGGAGGTATGTTCGAGGCCATTCCAACGGCTATTCCCTCTGTTCCATTAAGCAAAAGGTTGGGTATCCTTGAGGGAAGCACCTTCGGCTCCTTCAAGCTATCGTCAAAATTGGGCATGAAGTCAACAGTGTCCTTGTCCAGATCATCAAGCATCTCCTCTGCAATCTTCGACATCCTTGCCTCGGTATACCTCATTGCGGCAGGAGGGTCCCCGTCAACGCTTCCGAAATTTCCCTGCCCATTGACCAGCATATACCTTAGGCTAAAGGGCTGGGCCATCCTTACCAAGGAATTGTATATCGCCACATCCCCATGCGGGTGGTATTTTCCCAGGACTTCCCCTGCTATCCTTGCGCATTTCTTGAATGGCTTGTTGCTTGCCAACCCCAGCTCATTCATGGAATACAATATCCTCCTATGGACCGGCTTCATGCCGTCCCTTGCGTCAGGTATCGCCCTTGAGACAATCACGCTCATTGCGTATGAAAGGTATGCGTCCTTGAGATTTTTTTCAATCGGTTCTATCAGAAGCTGTTGGTCCATGATAATTCCTCGTTTTTATTTGATAATTCTATTGATTTTTGATGCAAAATCTTTAAAAAATGGAGCAAGATTGACCATTAACGGCTATCAAAAACAACGCTATCCTTTTTAAACCTCCCCTCATATCTTTTAAACAAATTGGGACAAATCTCCCTTAACAGGTGAATTCATATGGGTAAGAAGGAAATAAATGCTATTGTAGAAGGAGGAAAAGCAACCGCAGGCCCGCCTCTTGGTCCGGCCTTGGGCCCCATGGGCATAAACGCAGGCCAGGTCGTTGCAAAAATAAACGAGATGACAAAGGCTTTCTCGGGGATGAAGGTCCCTGTGAAGGTGATTGTTGACACCGCCTCAAAGTCGTTTGAGGTGGAGATTGGGACTCCAGCGACTTCTGAGCTGATAAAGAAGAATGCAAAGATAGAGAAGGGGCACAAGATGGCCTGGAAGGAGCCCCCTGTGGGGAATCTGACGCTGGAAAGCGCCGTGGATATAGCGAAAAGCACATCCTCGAAGGGGAACTCAAGCACGATAAAGTCCAGGGTCCAGGAGATAATAGGGACAACCGTGAGCATGGGGATAACGATAGACTCAAAAAAACCCAAGGATATGCAGAAGGAAATAAAGAAAGGGGCACATGATTCAAGGATGGTGTGAACATGAAAATTGCACCCATCCTTGTATTCCTCGCCTTTCTTTCCCTTTCATTTTGCTGGCAAACCTCCTTGTCTGAAAACATAAGGGGAATAAGCCTGATTGACGACAACAAAGCCATTGCCTATGGGGACAAGACAGTCTACATCCTGGATACAGGGACAGGGACATTCAGCAGCTATGACATGGTCACATCGATGAACATGCAGCCGAAGTTCAATCCGGATCTCAATGCCATTGTCACTGCGTCCAACTCTTCCATTATCGTATACAACACCCTGAAGAACCTGAGATTGGAGACCCAATCCAAGGACCAGGTAGTTGACATCTGCCTGGAACCCCAGGGGGCATTCCTGGTCCTGTTGAAAAAAGGGGACGAATATAGCATAAATTCAATGAAGCTGGAGCTCAACAATTCCATGTCCTTGACCAATTCAATGTCATACAAAACCCCGGTAAAGGGGTGCAGGAACGTGAAAGGCTATGCCTATCCCTTGGTGCTGACCAGCAACGAGATAATAATATACAGGGAAGCCGCAGGCACGGATACCGTGTCAATACCGATGAAATCAGTCTCATCCAACATAATCTATCTTGAGGGAAAATTCTACAGCGCATCCACAGGAGGGCTCATCGCCTCCTTTGACCAGAACGGAAGGATATTCAACACCAGCTCAGTCCCTGACAATATCCTGGCAATGGCATACGGAAGCACAGTTGACGGAATCATTGCATACGGCTCATCAGGAAAGATCTACCTGTTTTCAAAGGACCTGTCATTATTGAACACCACCCCTGTGCAGAAAGGCGTTCCGCTGGCAATATACCAGACAAGCGGCGGATATGCGATCCTCATGTCAAGCAGGCTCGTTCTTTTGGATACCGGCCTCAACCCGATCGGGGATTTTGCGTTTGACAGGATACAGGAAAACAGCGTTTTCGCAAGGAACCAGCTCTTAACCATAGGAGGGAACATTGTTGAGAGCAATTTGTTCTCCTCAGGATGCTCAATTCTGTCTCCAGAGGACTACAATGAAGTAGGATACCTCCCCTTCCACATCACAGGAAAGGCGTTTTCCTACGTGAGCCAGTTTTACATAGACGTAAAAATAAATGATGAGCCATGGATGAGGGCGACAGGATCCAAGGACTGGGACATAGAGGTCAATCCGACTCTCTACCCATTCGGCAAGATGACCTTGAGGTGCAAGACAACCGAGCAGCAGGACGCAAGGCTTTCCTCAGTTGCCTATCTTGACAGGGTTTCAACCCTCACCAAAAACAAGTTTGTCGTTAAGGCGCCTGCACCGATGGATTCCGGGAACACATACACCATAGGGGTTGTCGACTCTTTCAACACCTCCGTCTCATACTACAACATCAGCATAAACAATGAGAATCCCAAGACAATAAGCGCAAGCAAGTTCTCGTTTTCGCCTTCTGCGCCAGGGGACTACACCCTGAAATTCTCGAAGGACGGCTTTGAGGACTACACCTATGTCGCAAGAGTGGGCGGAATCTCCATTCTGATGCTGGTGATAATAATTGTCCTGGTCCTGCTTGTAGGGGCATACCTGTATTTCTCTTACAAAAAATAAGCGTATAAAAAATAAATTTTGTTTTTTACAGCATCCTTCCGACTTCCTCAGACCTTATTTCGGAAACTCCCTTTATTGCGCTAAGGCTTGCCTCAAGCTTGTCTATCTCCCCCCCAACATCGCCTATTATGAAGACTGCCTTGATAACCTTGATCCCGAAGCCGACTTCTTCCTCCACCATTGCCTTTGGGTTGAGCTTCTGGACCTCTACCTTCACTTCATTGAACTTCTCCATCTCTTCAACAAATATCTTGTAAGTTGCCGCTACCTCTCCCATATGAAACACCTATCTCATCCTGATATAATCGAATGCTTTTTAACCTTAACTAAAATGGGAATTTGAAAAAACAAAATTTAACCTGATGCGGAAACAAGGCGCATGATGATTTCCCTTAGGTAAAAGCTTGCCAGCATCACCAAAACAGCAAGCGCCAGATACTTCGCAACGGCAAGATAAGGGTTGATTTTCAGGTCCTTTGCAATCAGATAGCTGAGAATCGTTATTATCGCCAGTCCGAAAATTATGGACGCTGCAACCGCGTAATCCATCGGCAATAGTAATATGAACAGGACAAAAGACAGGACTATGGCTATCCTTGTGAGGAAATTCATGATTGTCGCTTTTCTTGCGCCGTCGATATGCTGGGATTTTTGGTACATGTGCATGCCAAAGGAATCCGAAATGTTGTCTGCCAGTGCAAGGATAAGCAAGGCCGTGATTATCGTGATATTGGAATTTGCCATGCCGCTTAGGCCTATGATTATTGCCAATCCGGTTATTACTGCGGAAGTTGCGCCAAAGCTGAAGTTTTTGAGTTTGAACATGATGTTCTATGCTGCATCCTTTTTATAAACGTTTAAGTAATCTGTAGAATGCTCGCCGCTCATGATGTTATTTATTCCGCATCAGTGGTGCCGAATCTGCCAAACAGCCCGAACATCATGTTGTAAAACCAGAACCTTATTCCGTTCCACATTCCTTCGCCCTCTATTTCAACCAATCCGCTGGAAAGCGCTTCGCCTAAACTCAATTCCCCTGAAGAAACCAAGCTTATCGTTTTCCTGTCCGTATAGATTGTTGCCGTAGGGTCATCCAAAAGGCCGTTTCCATAATCCATCAGTTCGCCTTGCTGCGTAACCAGATAGCCGCTGTCGCCCTCCTTGGTCCTGATATTGAGCCTTTCGTTGGTGAAAACCGCGCCGATTGCGCTTGCATATGGAGGAATTTCATTTCCTTGCTTCACAATGGAATACTCTTTTGGGTGGTCGCAGTCAGGATTCCCTCTGATGTTGGTCGGGTCAAGGCAGGATTTCTCTATCACTATCTCCTGCCTGACGCAGTCCCAGCACCCTGTCTTGTAATTATAATAGCATGAAGATCCCGGCCCGCAGCCGCTCTGGCATGCACCCTGGCTGAGGTATTCGCCGTTGGCTGCAATGCAGAGCGGCGCATAGCATCCGCAGCATACTGGGCAGCAGCTTTCGCCTTGGCTGCAGCCGCTCGGCTGTGCCATCGGATCGCACTGCTCATTCTTGTCCTTTTCCACAACCCCGTTTCCGCAGCAGCAGCTGTCAGGGCAAGCATTGGGGCCGCAAACCCTTGCGACAGCATTGTCAACGTTATCCCGGGATGGCGTTGCATTAGCTCCGCTGGTAAAATTCATGATACCTCCTTCCCCATCATTCAAGCCCATCATGTGCCCCGCCTCATGCGCCGCATCAAGGTAGTTTCCGCTGTTTGGGTTGTTAGGATCTATCGGCCTGCTCATTTGGTCAGACCAGTCCCCGTCAAGGCTAGTTCCGTTCACTGCCGGGCTTTGCGTCGTCTTTCCCATGTAGCCAGTGACTCTTTCGCCTGCCCTTGGCCCTGCAGGAAGCTGGGGAAGGCTCTCCACAGAGCCGTTCCACGGAAGGACATTGACGCAATGGTATCCTTGAGGGATAGGCGTGCAGTTGGCAACCTTGGTGGTGTTGACCTTGAATGTCACAGGGCACTTGCAATCCCCTGTGCTTTGCCCATTGCCATTCCAGACGTTGCTTATCTCGCTAGCCCATTTACTGATCTGCGCATCCGAAGCGCCTGCAAAGGCAATGCTGACGGTTATGGTGATCCTGCAGTCTTTTGTTTCGCACGTCGTAGATGCGAAGGAAAAACCAAACAGAAGCAAAAATACTATTCCAATCCCTAGAAGCCTGCCCATAACATCCATAATACCTTTTTCCTTCCATCTTTTAAAAAAGTTCCCTTATTACGCCCCCGCCGGGATTTGAACCCGGATCACAGGTTCCGCAAACCCGCATTCTATCCTGGTTTAACTACAGGGGCCCATTATAATCTATAATGAAAGAATATAAAAATAGAGTTAAATTATCACAGCGCCTCTTCAAGCATCTTGCTGATGTCTATATTGCTTATGTCCTTGCTTGCCGGGATGATCCCTTTCATGAGCGTGGGATGTATCTCATCAAGCGATTTCCTTTGCTTGTCCTCATAGAAAATCCCTACTGGCAGTTTCTCGAAGTTGTTCCTGTATGGCTCCAATGCCTTTGCCAATGCCGCGTCAAAATCCGAGGAGTCATGGCCTGCCTGCTGGAGGTCATAGCACCTCTGCATGTACCACTGGTATGTGTTGACATTGTTCCATGACACGCACGGCTGGTAGATATTCAGGTAGCTGAATCCCCTATGCGTTATCGCCCTTTTCATCATCTCAGTCGTATGCTTAATATTCCCTGCAAAGGATGCCGCGACAAATCCCGAGCCGTTGACCAGCGCAGCCGCCAAAGGCTTCATCTGCTCATATAACTCCTCAGTGGGCGATGTCTTGTTCTTCAATCCTTTGGGCGTTGTTGGCGAAGCCTGCCCTGTTGTCAACGCATAAATGTGGTTGTCCTGGACAATGTAGGTGTAATCAACATTCTTCCTGGGCGCATGCAGGAAATGGTTTCCCCCTTCGGACAATCCATCTCCATCCCCCCCTATTCCAATGACTGTCAGCTTTGGATTTGCCATCTTGATTCCCTCTGCCAGGGGAAGTATCCTTCCATGCAGGCCCTCGTATCCATAGGACCTCAGGTAATGGGGGATCTTGCTTCCGCAACCTATCCCGGAAGCAATGACTATCTCATTGGGATTGATTTCCAATTCAGAAATGGCCGCTTTCAGCGATGCCAGTATCCCGTAGTCCCCGCATCCGACGCACCACTGCGGCTTTTCCTTCACGCTAAAGACTTCAACATTTGCCATCATGATCACCTAAT
>Ga0315275_10003160_pt1 | contig 15107 bp, 29 predicted proteins | sample YL17G03_0_MG_FD_205557 | JGI IMG/M metagenome (GOLD analysis project Ga0315275, IMG submission 205557) | Sediment microbial communities from Yellowstone Lake, YNP, Wyoming, USA - YL17G03_0 | ecosystem: Environmental > Aquatic > Freshwater > Lake > Sediment | place: USA: Wyoming | collected... | reverse complement strand
AATGGCTAAATATAATTATTTAAAATGTACAGATAAAACAAATAAAAATTGTGGATATAAATCTGCTACTGGGTTTTGTATTGTACTCGAAGATAGAGAACAAGAAAAGACTAGAGAAATATTAAGTTCTAAAATTAAAGCTCTTTTAAATATTAAAAATGAAAAACTATCTATACGTGAATTAATCGCTATGAATATATCTCTAGGTTATATAAATGAAAAATGTTATTTAAAAGTTATAGATATAATTTTTCATCATAAAGGATAATAAAAATGGAACCACCTATACCTAAATGTTGTAACATTAATCTTGAACCTTGTAAGTTTAGAGATAAAGAATTTGACAGATGTTTAATGTTTGCTAAGATGCTTTCTATTGATCCTAAATTAATTAAACAAATAGATAAACCAATATTCCCTATAGATGAATTAAATGATATGCTTCAATCTAAAATTAAAACTCTTTTGAATGTCAACAGTGAAAGCATAATGATTAAAGCTCTAGCCAAAGTTATTATCTCTGAATATACTAAATGTGTTCTTCAAGTGACTAGGGAAATTGAAATGGTAGGAGATAAATTTTGAACAAACTATTTCTAAAAGAAATTATAATACAAAAATCAGAAATTGTAATAAAAGATAATAGAAAATATAATCAAATGGGTATGATTAAAATAATAATAGAAGAAGAACCTAGTCTTCTAGGAACAATGTCTGTAGCTGCAAAATTTACAACGACTCTTTTTGAAGGAACTAGAGAGTATAAAATCTGTAAAGAATTAATTGATACCGAAGATAGAAAACTAGCTCTTCTTAATATTAATCATAAATCTATAGGCATAGCTGTTGTAGCTAGAAAGATATTGAGTATATGAGATTTAAAGATGCTGAAATAATTATATGTCGTAATCAAAATAGTAATTGTCCATATAGACATAAAGCTAAATGTTTATATTTTAATGTATATAATAAACAACTTAATAAATCCCTCAAAAAATCGCAGTTTCAATGAAGCAGGAAGAAAACATGAGTCTTGCAAAGATTCTATAAGTTTTTCAGAACGGATTTAATATAAATACTTATATTCAATAAGGAGATATATGTGCATTTTAAAGAACATTATTTTACAGAAGCAATTTTACCAGATAGCCGTGTAGCAGTTACAATAGAAGAAGCTATTGTCGATATTATTAATAAAGGTACAAGTAAGTATACTAGATTTAATGATGTTCTTAAACAAATTGTAGATCATCTAGAACTTAAAGGACACGCTGAATATATGGGTAAGACTGTAACAAATCCTTTAAATGATTTCTATATCAATGCTAATAAAGAATTATTCCCAGATAAAAAAACTAAACCTAATCAAACCTCTAAAACTGATTTTGTTGTTAATGAGGATAGAATAAGTCTTAAACTTCATAAAGGTTGGATATTTGCTCACATGCTAGAAGATTCCCAAATCTGTTTAATGTATGTTATGGATAAAAGCAAATCTCTAAAAGAAGAACTTAAAAATCAAATTAATATCTTCTTCAAAGATTTAAAAGAATTTACTCCAGCGAAACCTAAAGATAGCGGAATAGTTATAATAAAAGGAAAAGATAAAGACAAACCAGTTAATTCTTATGTTCTTAAAAACGAACTAGTCTCTAATTTTATTAGAGCATTTGAAACAGCAGGGGAAGAATTAAAAAATAATTTTATTCAAACAGCTTTAACAGGTGATTTTAAATTCGATCATAATAGCAAAGCTGTAGCTGATCATATCATGGTAGTGAGATTTAAAGATAATAGCACTAATGCTGCCAAAGCTTTAACCAATATAGAACTAGTCAGACTAAATGAATCTGGTATCTATGATTTATATAATGATATGGACTATATTAAAAAAGTAGCAGATAAAGCTAAAATTGCTTTTAGAGTACTTGAATCCGGTAAACTAAATATGCAAGTCAGTTCTACTATAACCTCAGTCGATGATATGCTTATTGAAGGTCTTCTTGATAAAGCTATAGAACTAGCCAAACAAGGATATGAAAAAGTAAAAGATCAATTAATTAAAATATGGCAACATATCCTTAATCTTATCGACAAAGGTATTGAATACGTTATGAACCTACTAGGTCTTAAAGTCGTTGTTGATATGGAGAATGAAATAGTATTCCCTTAATTGAAAGAAACTATATGAAATGCTTGCGTTGTGGTTATTGCTGTCTAACTATGCTTATACCTATTATCATCGATCCTAATAAGGGATTTAAAGAAAATAATATAGGTTTATTAGATGGGACTAAACGCTGTCCACATCTTGAAGGTGATAAACCGGGAAACTACTCCTGTAACATACATCATTATAAATGGTTTAAAAATACTCCTTGTGGGCAATATACCCAAATAGAATTTTCTAATTCAAATTGTAGGACCGGAAATTATAAATTAAACCCTTGACTTCTAATTTGCCATGATATATATTTAAAGCATGAATATTAAGAGAAAATTTAATAGAATATAAATGTAATATGTGTAATATTTTTGATTGAAATAATAAAAATCTAGAATTAGAATTAGATCATATGAATGGAAATTCATTAGATAATAGAATAGAAAATTTAAGATTTTTATGTCCCAATTGTCATTCTCAAACTGAAACATATACAGGAAAAAATATGAAATATCAAAAGGAGATCAAGAGTGTCAATGGAGGATCATTATGATATGGTTCACCGCTGACACTCATTAGTTACTTCTACCATACAAACGTTATAAGATATTGTAATAGACCATTCATTTCAGTTGATGAAATGAATGAAGCTCTTATCAATAACTGGAACTCTAAAGTAACTAGTCAAGATCATACCTACGTTCTAGGAGATCATTCCTTTTATAATTCTAAAGGTATATGCCCTAGACTCAATGGAACTAAAACTCTAATTGTAGGTGATCATGATAAAGGTTTCGATGTCAATAGTTTTGTTGAAAATACTTATTTGAAAATATTGACTATACATAATGTACCTCAAAATGTTCAGTCTTATTTCAAATCAGATAGACTCTCAATCACACTATGTCATTGGTGTATGCGAACTTGGAGACAATCGCATTATAACTCTTGGCATCTATTCGCTCATTCTCATGGTGGACTAGAACCTATTGGTAAATCTTGGGATGTTGGTGTTGATAATAATAATTATTACCCTTTGTCATTATTGGAAGTTATTGATATTATGAAAGATAGACCAGATAATTTTAATCATCATAAGAAAGATTAAGATAGTATGAACACACATCAAAATTCCAGGCCATCTGAAATTTCGAGTTGGATAGACCTTGCACCGTGGTCAAATCTCAAACATCCTAAAAAATGGATGCGAAATAATAGATTGTGCAAGAAATTTTGTAAATTCTGGTATCGTTACTTAGCTGAGACACTCTGGCTTCGGTATCACACACGACAGGAGTTAATGATAGAAGCAAAATATCAAGAAGCTTTAGAAGAAATTATGAAAAAAGAAGATCGAATATATGGGTTATAATAATAAATCAATAACAGTTTATAAAGATAGATATGCAATCATAAGAGGACAAATATATTATTATCAAGATAAAGATAGTATATTTATTGATAAAGATATGGCTATAATTGGAAGTTATCTTGAAAATTGTCGTATTAGAAGATTTATATTAACTTTTGCTAATAAAAATACAAAAGATATTTTTATGAAGCTAATAGTAAAACCATCAAAGATACTAGCCGTTCTTAATCTTAAACATTATAACAAACATATTAGCTATATAGCTAAAGCAATATTAACCAATAACTATCAGTTAGGAAAAATAGAATAACAAATCCTATGAGCTTTCTTAAAAGAATAATAAAAAATTTCCCTTGCCAAGAAAAACGAGTAATTTCTTGTCGATTTCAATCTCAGCAATCTCCTTTTATATGTAGATATATGAGTGGTTCTATGATGTTTTTTAGTCAGGATAAAATACTTAAAAAAATGATAATGGCTAATAATAATATTATTCCATTAATGTATTTACAACATTCAAATCTAATAATAAAATCGTTTGCTCGATACTGCGAAATGGGTAATAACAATATTTGGAATTCATTAGGACCATTATAAATTATCTTGACTTCCGTGGGACCATAATATATATTATATTATATGAAAACATATTATTATATATCTATATTTGAAGAATTAAGTCAAACAGCTATAAAATATTTTTATGGTGAAGAAAAAAATAATACTATACAAAAACATTTTTGTGTTGTATATAAGTTAGATGAAAACTCACAAAAAATTTATAAATTTCTTGTGCATCATAAAATGTTTAGTACTGAAAGCATTGTTTCAGATTTTAATGTTCTTTGTGATGAATCTTTAGAATTTCAAAAACAATATGAAAACGTTATAAACATAGAAAAAGAGCAATATTTAATAATTAAAAAATTAATGAAAACACAAAATAAAAAACTATCTTTGCTTAATACAATGTCAGATAATGATGATATTAGATATATAGCTCATAATATTCTAAAAAATAATTTTAAAATAGATAATGCGTTGACAGAAATTGATAAAACTAAAGCCCAGTATGTTTATTATGACACAAAACAAGTAATCCATTTACAATGTTGTATACTCTTGATATGAATTATTGTAGACTATATTCTCATTCTAATTTAAAAGAGATAGTTAATTTTGCGACTATAGTAAATTCTAAATAGGATAATCTTTATGAACCAACACACTAAATATATAATCCCTTGCCTTAATAAATTCCCTAAAGGCAAATCCTGTTACTATAAAAAGTATAAAAAATGTCACGGAATTCAAGCCCTTATGTCAGATCAATTCGCTAGTCAAGAAGAAAAACTTATTATTAAAGACTTGTTCAATTCTAAATCTAAAGTGAAAGCTATCTGTAATATTAATCATCCAATTGATATTATAACCATGCTCTCTAAATATATCCTTAAAATTAAGTACTGCTCCTTCTTAGGAATTGATACTAGGTATATATGAATGGAGATATTATGAAAATAGAAAAATTGACAAAAGAACAAATAAATAGATTTTCTTTATATGTATATAAATGGATAAAGATAGGATTGTCTACTGATAGGTTTTCTTTAGAAATTGCTAAACCTATTATTAATAATTTTTATAAACATATTTTAAATTATAATGAAAATCCTTTAATTATTATTGTGGATAATCCTATTGATGCTTTCTATGCTACTATTCTAATGTGTTGTGTATATGAGAATCAAGTAGAGAATCAAGTAGAGAATCAAGTAAGGAATCAAGTATGGAATCAAGTAGAGAATCAAGTATGGAATCAAGTAGAGAATCAAGTAGGGAATCAAGTAAGGAATCAAGTATGGAATCAAGTAGGGAATCAAGTAGAGAATCAAGTAGAGAATCAAGTAAGGAATCAAGTAAAGAATCAAGTAGAGAATCAAGTAAGGAATCAAGTAAAGAATCAAGTAAGGAATCAAGTAGAGAATCAAGTAAAGAATCAAGTATGGAATCAAGTAAGGAATCAAGTAGAGAATCAAGTATGGAATCAAGTAGAGAATCAAGTAAGGAATCAAGTATGGAATCAAGTAAGGAATCAAGTATGGAATCAAGTAGAGAATCAAGTAGGGAATCAAGTAAAGAATCAAGTATATAAATTTATAAATCCTTATTTATTTGGATCATTTGACAGTTCATATTTTTCATTTTATGATTATATGTCAAGTTTGAATATTGAAATAGATAATAAGATAAATTATTATAAAGCAATGACTGAATTAGGATGTGTATATTCATTTCCTAATTGGTGTGTAGTATCTCAGAAGCCCATTAAAATTAATATGAAAGCTGAATTATTACATAATGAATTAGAACCTTCTATAGTATATGATGGTATTAATCCAATTGAGATATATTCTATCGAAGGCAATATAATATCTAAAGATGATCACAATATTATTAAAGAACTTATTATTTCTCAATCTAAAAAATTAGCCCTGCTTAATATTAAAAATTCTAATCAATCCATAGCAAATATAGCTAAAAAAATATTATGTATAACTTCGACATAGACTGCATCAACCTTAATTGCAACTGCCAATTCCGCTCCGTTGCTAATAAAAATAGTTGCAACTATCTACATGATAGTCATAATATCCTCCTAGAATCTATTAATATACAAAAAAAAGATAATAAATCAAACCCAAACCCTACAAGATGGTCTAATGAAGTAGGTCCAATACAATTAAAATTATTCTCCCTCATGCTTAATATATTACAGTCAAATAAACTAGCCCTCCTCAATCTTAACCATAACTTATTATCTATCCAATTCATTGCTAAATATAAACTAAAACAATGTAATGGATTCATTGGAGACTAGTCTATGAAAACATATTATCAAGAAAATAAAGACTAACCTATGTTCCTATATATTCCTTGTATCTACACAGATTATTATAATTGCAACTGTTTCTATAATATCAAAGATGGTAATACCTGTGCCTATATATCTATCGCAGCACTATTATTACATCCAGATAGTCAAACCTTCTACACAACATTTCCAATCATAGAAGAATTATATACAACTAAATCTAAATCCCTTGCCCTCCTCAATATCAAGTCTCCTATAACTTCTGTAAGAATAGCCGCTAACTTCATACTAGGTTTTAATCATTGCCCTTTCAATATATAGAAAACGTTTCATTTTGAAACACCCTAAACGTTTCAAAATGAAACGTTTGTATTACAAATTAACAAAATGGGGCAAAATGGGTAATTGTGGGTAAAATATATACATAGTCTCTCTCATACTTAAAGATTCCCTAAGACTATTCTAAATTCCCTAAGACTAGTTAAGAATAGTTAAGACTAGTTTTGTTTAAAGCAGTCGCTAACGCCTTGACAAATAAGACCCTCTGACCCCCCTTGACAAAAGCGACTAGTCTGCACCCCTGTCCCCCCTGTCAATTAGCACTTGTAAATTGACAAATAATAATAGCCCCTGTATTACCCCCTGTCAATTAAATAAATAAATGATTTAATGATTTAATTAATATATTAATTAAATGAATTGACAGGAGAGACTAGTCCCCCTACTTGACAAGTAATAAATTGACAGGGGGGAATATTGATTAATATTAATATTAATATATTATTTAATTAATTAATTATTTAATTATATTGACTAGTCGGAATATAGTATTAATTGACATATGGCATATATGGCATATATGGTTATATTGACATATAGGACTATTTGACATTATGGGATACATTATGGGAATTGACATAATGGACTATTCTCAGTCCATTGACATATAAGAGTTGCCATAATAGCCTGAGACTAGTCTATTGACATCTGATAGTTTCCTACCTGTCAATGTTTCAAGAAACAATTAGGAATAGTCGCTTGACAGGATAGGACAGGGATTGACATTTGAGACTAGTCTTATTTGACAGGATAAGATTGACAGTTTGGTAGTCAGACTAACCAGTTGATAGATCAGACTAGTCCCATTGACAGGATAGGATTGACAGATCAGACTAGTCTCAACAGTTGACAAGGAAGAAGTTGACATATAGGAGTTGGGACTATAATTGACAAGGGAGAAGTTGACAGGTGGAGAACCAGGACTAGGAGTTTCTAGTAATTGACAATGGGGGAGTGCCAGGGGGTTTGGGCTTTAGCATAGAAGGCTAAATTTTCAATTCCCCAAGGTCAAGCAAAAAAACTAGTCTCCCTTGTCAAGACTGTCAATTCGTTTAATTTTTAATAGTGTTAAATTGTGAGCATTTATAATGCACCTTTGCCCCCAAATAAGTTCTGCATAATTAGGCCACAATTTACCGCTATCTTTTTGATACATGCTTATATTACCTTGAGCTATTTCAATTTGAAACTTTAAAAACTTTATTAGTTCATTCATGTTTTCTCTTTTGTTAAGATGAAGCGACTAGTCTCCCCTGTCAAGGAGACTATTCTTTTCTCAGAAATCAATCCCTTTACTTAGCGGGATTGACAAATACCATTTTGTTTTTTGCTCTTGTCAATGCCACATATTTGATATTGTATTCTTGATCAAGTTCCCAGTCTTTTTGATCTTTACGAATCAACGGCATAAGGTGAGGAGTAAGATTATAAACGGTATCGGCCTCAAGTCCTTTTGCACGATGGACCGATGAAAAAATGAAACTAGCGGCAGAATCATCATTGAAGAGTTTGTCGAGTTTGTCAACGATACATTGAACGTTTTTGCAATCTTCTGAGACAGCGATAATGGTATCTACCTTATCGTCAATGATATCATAAGCGGATTGAGCCGCTTTACGGCTGTCAAGCTTTTTGTATTCAACAGTTTTCCATTCGGTCAAGCTATCGATCATTGCATAGAGATCGGCATTCCCTTTTGACAATTTCTTGACAAGGGAGATCAGACCGGCACCGAAGTCTCTGCCTTTAATAACTGCTTTGAAACCTTTGGCTATCATTTGAAGGGCAAATCCTACCATATAAGCGTTTGTTCTTGACAATATGAGAGGATTGTTTTCCTTTGTCACTTTATCGATGAAGTTTTTGGCATTGATGGTTTCGATTATTCCGGTCGGTGCATTGTCTCTAGCCTCAATCTGGGGAACGATATTTCTTGCCATGTCAAGGTGAGAAGTTGGGCAACGATAGCAAACGCTCAAAGGCAGTTCGGTTGCATCGAGAATCGTTTGCATTCTTGACATAGCGGAAGTATCGGCACCCCTGAAACCGTATATTGATTGCTTTGGATCACCTACACAAACGATACGACCGTTTTTGTTGACAAGAGAGAGAACAAGTTCAATTTGGCACTTGTTCAAATCTTGTGCTTCGTCTACCAGAACGAAATCGTATTTATTCTTGTTTTTCATTTTTAGAACGACAGGAAGATAAATCATATCGTCAAAGTCAATTGTACTAGTCTTTGAGTTATTGGTTTCAATGATATACTTGACATAAGGAAGATATTTGGAATCGTATTCAATACCATAGTGATCGGCGGCATCTGCAAGCTGATCAGCCGATGTATAATCGATCATGTTATTCTTGACAAGGGCGACTAGTCCCTTGACAACTTTGCGATCATTATAGATTGCAGTTTTTTCATCTTGTTTCATATATTGTTGAACGGTGAGCGGTATGTATGTATCCATGATTTTATCGATTTTATAATTGTCAACGTTGACTTTGCCGATAGTTGAACGGATGATAGAATAACCGGCACTATGGAGAGTTGAGCAATTTACATTTGATGGTGCTTTACTTTTAAGATGGTCAGCAATTGCCTTATTGAACGCCAGGAATATAATTTTTCCGGTTGCTCTCTTCATAATTTCGATCAAGGTAGTAGTTTTACCGGAACCGGCACAGGCATTCACCATGCAATGACCTGTCATGGTTTCAATAAAATTGAAGATTGCAATTTGAAACATTGAGAAGATCATAAAACCCTTTCGTTAATGTTATGCTATAAATATATCTTTTGCTCTAGTTCCTGTCAATAGGCAAATGAATTTATTTTTGATCTATTACAATATTATATATGATTGGTTTAACCGTTTAAGTATTTAAATAAAAAATGAGACTAGTTTCCTAGTCTCTTTTTGCTAGATAGAAATTTGGTTATTAAACTTATCTAGTCTATAATCTACGGCAATGATTATAGTAGTTTTTATTTTATTAGGCTATAACTTTAATCTTGACATAGTTTTCATCCCTGCCAAGGATTTCGACAACTGAAACCGTCTTATTTGTTCCAGTTTGAAAATGCCGGATTATAAGAGTGTCACCGACCGAGACCGACTGATTAAAAGTGAAGAGAATCATTTGAAAACCCTTTCGTTAATGTTATGATATAAATATATATCATTCTCTAGTTGTTGTCAAGAGAAAAGATTAATTAATTTTTTTAAGTATTTTTTTCGCTAGTCTAGCTGTAATTTTATTTCCACCAATGGAATATTTACTTAAAATTTCTCGCAGGGCTTTTTTATTATTACAATGTCTTTTAATAGTTACTAGCATATTATGAATAAAAAAACCATAATCTCTTTTATCTGGGCATTGTAGATTTATTAAGGCATCTATACAGCTTTTCGATTCCCATTCTTTTTTCATCCATGAGGGATTAATGATATTACTTTTTTTCATATAAAAATCATAATGTTGTTTCGTAAGTTTCATAAAACCCTTTTGTTAAAGTGATGTATTAAATATACATCATTCTCTAGTCTTTGTCAATAGGGAATATTAATTAATTTTAGATGCTGAATATGTAATAGTTATTTCGGTTTTAATCTCTATTTTATTTGAGCATTTGGGGCATGTCATAATATCGGAACCCTCACAAGGATCATCTATAAATTCAACTTCTAAACCTTGTTGACAATGAGGACATTGACAATCTGCGAAATGATGACTAGTCTCATTTAAATAATAAGCTGCCATGATGAAAACCTTTTGTTAAAGTGATGTATTAAATATACATCATTCTCTAGTCTTTGTCAATACTTATTTTGTCAAGCGGTTTTTTTAAAGAAGCGATTGACAGGATGGGATTTTACAATCCAAGAGGTAATGATTTCCTTCGCTTCTTTCCTTTTGTCAATCACCTGAACCTTCAATTCTTTTTTTTCTTTCCATGCCCGATAGAGGCGATGATAGCCATCAATGAGCATTGAGAATTGAGGGGCATTGAACCATATTACCGGATTGTCAAGGTTGGCATTTTTCAATGCCCAATCTTTATCTTGTATACTAGTACCCATATGGACATTATAGGACACGCCTAGTTTTTGATCTTCCCACTCGACTAGTTCACCTGTTTCCGTATTGACAAGATGGGAGATAAGCTGTGGGGCAAGTTTTTGAACCTGTTCAATGGATAAGGTTTCAATTTTTTTATCCTTGACAAGTTCTTTCGCTTTGTCAATGTCAAATTCGGTCCCTAAAAAACAATACACTTCATTCATAAAAAACCTTTCGTTAATTTTTGGATTTCTGTTTGGAGATGCTTTCAGCATAAGCTTTTTGCAGGCGTTTATCTGGCGTAGTGTCCCAAGATACACACGATCCACATACTTAAATTCGAGTTCCGGGTGTCATTTTCTTTTCAGATTCATAACAACGTCTTTCATAAATTACACGATCTTCATCATCATCATCAAGATCACAAAGGTCGTTTGCCGAAATGAGTTGATCCTTTGACTGGTAGGGTTTATACTGTTTACGATAATAAGACATAACAACCTTTCATTAATGTTATGCTATAAATATATATTAAATTCTAGTTCCTGTCAATAGGCAAATAGAAATATTTTAAAATAGTTATTTAAGGGCTTAACTAATATTTGTCAAGAAGTGATTGATAAGTGAGAAAGCAGGACTATGGATTTTTGAAAATTGACTTTAGGGAATGCCCTAGGGACTAGGGCTTTAGAATAGGAGGTTAATTTTTTCGTTTGTCAAGGTCGAGTTGGTTTAAATATATTTTTAAATTCTTCATCTGTATCTTTTTCACTTTTACTATATCCTTCATTGTATCCTATATGTAAAGCATAACGGACTAGGCTTATGATATCTTCTGTAAGTGTAAATTTGAGATTGTGTTTTTCAATAGCATCAAAGATAACATCATTGGCTAGTTTCATTTCATCCATTTGTCAATTCTCCTTTATCAATTAGAAACCAACATATACAAGATCACCGAAACCAAATTCACTTTCAGATAATTGTTGTGCTTCTATAAAATCATATCCTGAGATATTTTCAACCCAATCTCCATCCATATAGCATCTATGACAATATAAAATCATTTGTCAATTCTCCTTTTGTCAATTAGATGAAAGGGAAAAAATGTTCTTTGGCAGTTGCTTCTTTTGCCCATGCGACTGCATTTTCGTTTCTAAGATCGGTATGATTATTGCTATACATTTTCAGAATTTCATAAATGCTTTTGACAATAGATTGTTGATAGGTACGATGCTCAGTTGTCAAGGCAGTATAAATTTCTTTGGGATTCAACCGGATATAATGTATTACATCATTTGCGGTCATTTCAGTTGCCATGAATTTTTCCTTGTTAATTAAAAACAATTTGAAATAATAACCGGGTGATCTGGTCTTTCTATTTGCATTAAATATACCTTATGGTCTAGTCCCTGTCAAGGATTATTTTTTGCATTTCTTCCGTCAATCGTTATAGCTCCAGCTTTGTTTAGAAGTCCCTTGACAATCAGAGAAGATTTTGCAGCTTTCCAATTGTCAAGAGAGATTCCGGTATCGCGGTGAGCGGAATAAAAACGATAATTTGAAATTCCTGCATAGGAAGATTTATATCCGGTATAATTGATAACAGTTTTTTCATCGGCAGTCAATTCAACAGTTTTGTTTTCAATCAAAGCAGGAGCATTATCCGGGTGAATCATTATTTCAATGCCGCAATCTTTTCCACAAAAAATGTGGTGAGCTACACAAGCGAGTCCCGGCACAAGTGCAACGGCATCAGCATTTTGAATAGGTCTGTCAAAAACTGATTGAGCAGGAACTTCACCAGAGCATTCATTGGTGTTTAAATTGATAAAGTTAAAATAGGTTTTACTTCCACCATCCCAATACGATTTTACACTAATGGGATAATTAACAATACTAACAGAAAACTTTTTTCCTTTGTAAAAAGGAAAAGCAGTCAAGGCAATTTTCTTAACGTCAGGATGATTCGTATAGATGGTAGACATTTTGAACCTTTCTGTTAATGATGATATAAATATATATCATTGCATCTAGTTTGTCAATAGTTTTTTTAATTATTTAATTTTACCAAAATACATGAACCAAAATAATTTCATGTTTTTTAATTCCGTTTTGTTCAAACCACGAATCAACATAATTTAATCTTGTTTCACAACCATACATCGAGTTGCAATGATGATAGATATAACAATTGTCTGAAAGTTTTTCTTCATTGTACTTTTTAAATTGTTCCTGAGCATTACCAGGCATAGAATTTAAATCACAAACTTTCATCATTTTAAACATATTAAAAACCTTTCATTGAATTGTATGATATAAATATATATCATGCTCTAGTCCCTGTCAACTTTTTTTTAATTAATCTGTTTAAGGGCTTAAATGGAGAAATGAAAAAAAAACTAGTTTCCTTGACATATTCGGAATGAATCTGCTGAGGAGACTAGTTTTTCAGATTAAAGGTAAAATTTTATTTTATATAATTATTAAATATCTAAATTTTATTTGTTACGGTCCATTCATAAACTTTTTTCTCCTGTTAAGATTCTAAATTTTCAGATCAAAGGTAAAATTTTATTTTATATAATTATTAAATATCTATAAATTTTATTTGTTACGGGCCATTCATAAACGTTTTTCTCCTGTTAAGATTCTAAATTTTCAGATCAAAGGTAAAATTTTATTTTATATAATTATTAAATATCTATAAATTTTATTTGTTACGGGCCATTCATAAACGTTTTTCTCCTGTTAAGATTCTAAATTAAGATTATAGTTTGTTAAGATAACCAATTGTGATCTTCAACAAAATCCTTTGCTTCTTTTAGTCCGATCTTGTAAGGATCATAACCGGCATACGGTTCGGCAATAGGTGTGATATATTTTCCTGTTTGGCGTAGATGTTTTATGGCATTGATTTTCTGAGACTGTTTTACAAAGCTTTTAATTATTTCATAATCAGTTAAAAGTATTGAGAAATTTTTTCCGGTAAAAGGCAGGGAAAAGGTAAAAGTATTTTTTGCTTCCAATTGAATCAATTCGGTATAGAGATTCAGCGCATCACCTTTAACATTATCAATACGATCTGTTAATAGGTCTTTAAGAAATTGCATTACTTTCGGATTCATAATTTTTCCTTTCTGATTAAGTAGATTAGTTCTCTTAATATATATCAAGAGAACTAGTTTGTCAAGGATTATCCGATAAAAATAATTGATCGCTTTTTGAAGGTGAACCGCTTGACGGTATTCAGGTTGATAGTTCGATACTGACCACGCTGACCAGCAACGAACTCATACACGCCAATCATATCCTGCTTGTCAAGGGTATTTTTCCTTGCAAGAGTAGCTTCCGGTTCGGTTCCCTTGACTCCCTTGTGAACACCCTTACGGGCAGTCATGGAACGAATCGAACCATCACGCTTGACAAACGTGATACCAAAAAGCTTTCCATTGGTATTGTTGATTGCATCTTTAAGAATGACAGGCTTGATCGACATATGAACTCCTTTGTTTTTTGTTATGTATTAAAAATATATTATGGTCTAGTTCTTGTCAAGAAAAATCTTTACATTTTTTTGACGATGATTTTTCCTGTTTTCAAATTGACTGTATAGAGATATGAAATATCACCATGTAATTCGGTATCAACTCCATATCCAAAAAAATCTAATTTGCCATGTCTCCAATCTTCTTTTATTTCCTGTGTTGCAAGATGGCGAAGATATTGAGCAATAAAATATTCAGGATCATCCCCTCGCTCTTTTCGGAATTTTTTTGTAAACGGTTTCAGAAAATAAAGAACTCCGTTTTCACTTTCAGGATAACCATCACAATGTTTATATATAATGCACTTTGATCCTTTAACTTTAATCTGACAACGAGTTGACATGATGAACTCCTTTGAAATTTGTTATGTATTAAAAATATATTATGGTCTAGTTCTTGTCAAGGATTATTTTTAATTAATCTGAACAATCATAATCACTAAAAAATAATTCAGCGGTTCGATTATCGAAATCGACCGCCCAGATTCCATTTCCCCATCGAGGGGAATGATCTTGTTTAACTTCTTTGATAATTTTATCAGCAACTAGTTGATCGATATGATCAACCAGATTTTCGACTCGATTGAGATCACCATGCAATTCTGTAAATCCTACATTTTGTATTGCAAAAGAAGACTGCCCAACTTCATAAAACTTTTTCATAACAACCTTTCATTGAATTGTATGATATAAATTATATCATGCTCTAGTTCTTGTCAATAGTTTTTTAATTATTTTTGGAATT
>Ga0315275_10003159_pt1 | contig 15107 bp, 12 predicted proteins | sample YL17G03_0_MG_FD_205557 | JGI IMG/M metagenome (GOLD analysis project Ga0315275, IMG submission 205557) | Sediment microbial communities from Yellowstone Lake, YNP, Wyoming, USA - YL17G03_0 | ecosystem: Environmental > Aquatic > Freshwater > Lake > Sediment | place: USA: Wyoming | collected... | reverse complement strand
TGTAAGCCCCTCACACTGATCTTTTTCACCCCCCAGCCCCAACATCGATGCCGGGCAGGGATTGTTGTATTTTTCTCCAGATCAGAACCGAGGCAAGTATGCTTACCGCACATCGTTTAAGTAAATCTTTCGAATTACAAACCCTATTTGAAAATGTAACATTCAGCCTGAACCCGGGCGGGCGCACCGGTCTCGTGGGTCCGAATGGTTGTGGCAAGACCACCATGATGCGCATCCTGGCGGGTCTCGAGCTGCCCAGCGACGGGCATGTCAGCCGGGACCTGCACCTGCGTATAGGCTACCTACCGCAGGGTTTTGAGCCAGACCCCAACCTCAGCCTGGATCAGATCATCCGGCAGCATACCTGGAATAGCATTGCCCTGGAAGATGAGCTGGCACCTATTGCGCAAGCCCTGGCACACCAGCCATCTGACCCAGACCTGCAATCACAATACGATGAGCTGCTGTGGCGCATCCAATTAATCGATACAGGACGTACGGACCATATCCTGGCTGGATTGGGATTGGCTGATATCGATCCAAACATACCAGCAGGCAGGCTGAGCGGTGGTCAGCAGACACGCCTTTCGCTGGCACTGGTGCTGCTGGACGACCCGCAACTCCTTCTGCTGGATGAGCCAACCAACCACCTGGACATCTCCATGCTGGAATGGCTGGAAGGGTGGCTTGTCAATTCTCCCTGTGCAGCATTGATCATCTCGCATGACCGCATCTTCCTGGACCATACCGTCACCCATATCCTCGAGATGGACCCGATCAGACACAGCCTGCACGCATATGCAGGCAATTACTCCGATTTCATAAAGCAAAGACAAGCAGAGATCGAGCACCAGTGGTCGGCTTACCACGACCAGCAATCCGAGATCCAGCGCATGCGGCAGGACATCCTTCGCACCAGGGAGCAGGCAGCCCACACCGAACGCGAGGCCTCCTCGATCCGCATTGGCGGAGAGGAATATAAGCAGAAGGGTTTTAAAGCATACCAACAGAGCATTGCCAAGAAGGTCGCCAAAAAAGCCAAATCACGCCAGAAAAAGCTGGACCGATACCTGAAATCGGATGAGTTTGTTGAAAAGCCGAAAGAATCGAGCACGATCAAGCTGGAGTTTGGGACAAATAATCACCTCAGCCACTCCGTCTTGTGGCTGGAGGAATTGAGCATTGGATATCATCCCTCTCACCCATTGATCAACGGTATAAATCTCGACATACATGCAGGCCAGCGTATCGTTCTGACCGGACCCAATGGATGTGGCAAGACCACCCTGCTGCGCACCATCGCAGGGGATATCCAGCCATTGAAAGGTGAAGTCCATCTCAGCAGCACAGTGAAAATGGGGTACCTGACCCAGGACCAGGCTGGGCTTGACCTTAATGACACCGCCGTTGAGACCATCCAGGACCATTTTCACAACGAGACCGAAGCACGCAGCTTCCTGGCTTATTACCTTATCACGGGTGACGAACCGTTGAAACCAGTGTCTTTACTTAGTTATGGCCAGCGCACGCGTCTGCTACTTGCGAAGCTGGTCGCGAATAGCTGCAACTGCCTGTTGCTGGATGAGCCGATCAACCATCTGGACATCCCCAGCCGGACGAAATTTGAGCAAGCCCTGAGCCGGTTCAAAGGGGCGGTGCTGGCAGTGGTGCATGACCGCTACTTTATCAAGCTCATTGCTGATGAGATATGGTCGGTGGAAGATGGGGGCATCCGGCGGGTGTGGGAGATACTCCCACTCCAATCTGATCACATTGGATAGATTGGTCCTGTTCGTTCTATAAGGTAATGATGGCGATTAGTAGCTTCTTCTGGTTATGATTATTTCCCCTACCGGATGAAAAAATCGTCGCTTGATCAAGACTCTGTTTTCTGGTTAAGCTGGAGCAGGGTCTGGCGTAGGGAGGTTTCGCCTTCCTGGCTATACGGACCTTGGAGGCGAAACAGAACGTTTCCTTGCGGGTCAACCACCAGGATATAAATGTGCCTCTCATCTGTTAGTTCCAGAGCTTTGCGGAAATTCTTCTTGTCGAGGTAAAGCGTGATCGTGCGCTCACGGATCTTCGGGTTGGGGATGCCAGCCCGCATACCCTCATTGATAAACCATTTTGAGAATGAGCTCCTGCTTTGGATGGTGGGCAGCTCGTAATAATACAACCCACTGACCTGTTGTTCCAATTCTATGGCCAGGGGGATCCAGGAGTCTACTTCCATCTGGTGCCATTGTTCAAAGGCGATAAATACCAGATTGAGCTTGCCCTGAAAATCCTTCGGTAGGGTCAGCTGCTGGCGGAGTAAATTCGAACCTCGTACAGTGGGAAACGTCATCGCAATTCCTTTCTATCTCACCCTTCCATCCCCACCAGCAGGCGTTCATACAATTTTTTAGTTTCAGGTAATGGTTCAATACCCATTTCACTAGCAAGCACATCGTTCAGCTCCTGATACTGGCGCATCAATCCTGCCCGGTCACCCAGGGCAGCGTATACGCGCATAACCTGACAATGCAGCTCTTCCAATAGATTATCCATTCTCAGAGCGCGGTGCAAGAGATCAAGTGAGCGCGTGTAACGCTCTTGGGTAAAGTGATAATCCGCCAGCTGTCTTAGCGCCCCCAGGTATTCCTGTGATAATCTTCTACGCTCAGGGAACAACCAATCATAGTATAAATTCCCCAAGTATTCTCCCTGGTATAAAGCAATCGCTTGCTCAAGCCATCGGGCGACTGTCTCATCATTCGAAGTGGCACGGGCATTGGCGAGGGCGGCATCGAATTCATCCACATCGATACTGAATCGGGCTGCATCAAGATGATACTCACCCGCCTCCACTAACACAAAACGTGGGGATGGCTCTTGTGACCGCAGCGCATTACGCAAGCGTGTGAGGGCGGTGTGAAAAGCAGTTAATCCTCGTCCAGGTTTCACTGACCAGATGGCTTCAAATGCCTGCTCGGCAGGTATGCGTTCACCACGGAAGGTGATGAAATAAGCAAGCAAGTCACGCGCCTTAGCGGATACCCAACGATCCTGGGTGAGCTCCTGCCCACGAACCAGGACTTTAAAGTTTCCCAAACAACGCACAGTAATGGCTGAAGGATCAGTGAACCTAATTTTTACTGAGCGATACAGGGGGGGAAGATTTTCAAGAACCTTCTCGACAAATGGAGATCTCTCACCTGCTTCCACCAACGCATTGCACACGACCCGACTGCGCTCGCCCTGGTCAATAAATAATTGCAAGGCGCGGGTATGCTCAATCATATGCACAGCCCTACTGGCAAGCTCAATACCGGAGTCCTTCCGACCGGTAACAAGATGGATATAAGCCAATCCCAAATATACCAGCGCCAGCGGAATGCGGAATTGCCGCCGTTCACCCACCGCTACCAGCTCGAGATACAAGCTTTCTGCTCGCTCAAGCATCCCTCTCTCCAGTGCAGTATCTGCCAGCACACTCCGGCAAACATATACCTCATAGGCATCCGGGTGCCCTCGGTAAATCCAAAGCGCACCTTCAGCCAGCTGCCAGGCTTCCTCCACCCTTCCCTGGCCGCAAAGATTTAAAGCCAGATAACCGGTCGCCATGATCTGTTCGTAGGATGCAATACCCAATTGACCGGCCAGCTCTAGCGACTGCTTCAGGGCTGTCTCGGCACGCGCCATTTCGCCCACACGGGTAAGCACATTCCCCAAAGCAGAATAAGCTGCTGGCAACAGCTCATTGAGATGCAATGTCTGGGCAATCCCCAAACCCTGGTCTGCATAATGCAATGCTGACTGGAACTCACGCCAATACAAATATGGACTAACCAGCAGGATGTAAGCCTGGGCTGCCATGGGAGATAACTCATCCGGTGCCAGCCGTAGCGCTTCTTGCGCATGGTCAACGGCTGCATGAGGATCACCCGACCACCAGCAAATTTGCCCCAAGGATTGCAGAAAGTTAGCCCTGGCCAGCGGAGATAATCTCTCTCCAGCCAGGCGGGATTCTTCCACCGCCTGCTCCGCCAGAGCTCTGCCCCGATCCATTCCGGTGAGGAAGCCAGTGCTTTTTGCCAATGCCATCAGGGCTTCGGCACGTGCAACGTGGTTATCCATGGGAGAAGCGTCCAGGGCTTGCGTGGCCATCATCTCTGCTGAATTGTAATTCCCCTGTGAACGTTCAACCTCTGCCAGGCGAGTGAGAGCCTGGCTAACGCCGGAAGCCTGCCCCTGTGTCGAAAAAGCTAGGCGTGCTTTCTGATATGCTTCCACTGCCAAACCAACTTTACCCATCCGCCAGTGCACATTCCCATGCTGAATGAGCAGATTGGGGAATTGGATCATCACCTCCGGCGGCAAACGGGATAGATGTCGGTGAAGAGCTTCAGAACGCCCTCGTTCTACATAATCAGCTGCAAAATTGCAGGCACACCTCGCAGCAGCGGTTGTGTCTCCTGCCTGGATGTAATGTTGAAAAGCAGATTCCCATTCTGATAACCCTGCATAATACCGTCCTGCATCGATTTCTAACCCTTTGAGCTCCTCAGGCATTTCATGACGCATCTTGCTGAGTAGGAACTCGCGGAACAGGTAATGGTAACGATACCAAGCGCGTTCGCTGTCCAGGCTTGTGACAAAAATGTTCTGCTCCTCTAGTTGTTCCAATGTATGTTGTGCATCTTTTACATTTGCGATTGCGTTACAGGAAGCACCATCCATTTGTGCCAGCACACAAGTGTGTAATAAAAAGCGCTGAATTTCAACAGGTTGGCGGCGAAAGACTTCTTCAGTAAGGTATTCAAACACGAAACGTTGAGAGCCGCTCAAGCTGGAGATCACATTCGAGGCCAGCTCAGCATCCCTTCCTGAAAGGGTTGAACGAATCATTTGCACTGCTGCTGCCCAGCCTTCTGTTTTCTCATTAAGTAAATTAAGGCTCTCAAGAGACAACCCCGGGACCTCCTGCAGCAACAGCTCAGTCACTTCGCTCTCTCTGAAGCGTAAATCGTTCGTACGCATCTCGGCTAAAATCCCGCGTGCCCTAAGCCGGGCTACTGATAGGGGAGGATCTGTGCGGGTGGAAATGATCAGATGCAGGTTGATCGGTCCATTTTCCAGCAGAAAATCCACCAGCTGGTGCACCACAAGCGAAGTGGTGAAATGGTAATCATCCATCACCACCAGGGTGGGATTGCTTAACTGCTCTCCCAACTCGTTGATCAAAACCGTCATCACCTGCATTGGCTCAATCCCAGCTTGAGGGCTTTCAAGTAGCGTCCAGGCATTTTGCCCGATCATGCGTTTGTCATTTTTACACGAACCTTGCATCCTGCGTAGGGTTTCGATGAGGTAAGTCATGAAGGTGGTCGGGTCAGAATCAGATGAATCCAGCTGGTACCAGGCGAACGGTTGATTGGATTTCGCCAGAAATTCTGATAAAAGGCTGGTTTTGCCATAACCCGCAGGAGCTGAGATCAAGATCAACCGATTGTCCAGGTGATTCTCGAGCCACTGAATGAGATGTGGGCGTGGGAGATAACCCCGCCCGGTAGGCGGCAACAAGAATTTAGTTGAGAGCAAGAAGGAGGGCTTCATAAATTGCAAACTATTTGCAAACCAATTATGATAGGATTCTATCAGTATCTCAAATAAAAGAGAGGAGAAACCGTAATGAAACAAAATCGTTTATTAATTTTCATCATGCTGGCTGTCATGCTTATGGTCAGCGCCTGTGGTGGGGCGACCCAAACTCCGATCACAACCGAAGCGCCTGTCACACCCCCCACTGAGGTGGTGCAGCTAACACAGGCACCTCCCACAGCTGTACCCCCAACACAAGTGCCCGCTCCTGAACCTACGGCGGCACCCAAAGTCTTGCGCATCGCCCTAACTGCTAACTTCACCACCTGGGACCCAATCAAATCCTTCTCCACCGAGGCGGCTTACATGGCAAACATGTATGAACAACTGCTGCGCATCAACCCACCCGGCTCAGCAGAGCGCTTTACCCCCTTGCTGGCGGAGAGCTGGGAATCCAGCGCGGATGGACTCACCTGGACTTTCCACCTACGCCAGGGGGTAACCTTCCATGATGGGGAGGTCATGAATGCCAATGCTGTCAAGATGTCGATTGACGCCGCCCGGGACCACGGCGGTGCATCTTTCATCTGGGCACCATTGAATGCTACCACGATACTTGATGATTACACGATTGTTTTCATTTTGAAATATGCTGCTCCCGTCGATCTGATTGCTTCATCCCTATATGGCGCTTGGATCGTCAGCCCCAAAGCCCTGGAAGCCGTGGCTGCTGATGATACATACTTCGAGACTGGCAAGGAAGCGGGCACGGGTCCTTACATGCTCGATTCCTACACGCCCGACCAGGAAGTAGTCTTCAATAAGTTTGATAATTACTGGGGTGGCTGGAAACCGGAAAACTATGACAGCGTGCTGTGCCAAATTGTACCGGAAGCCACCACTCAGCAGCAATTATTGGAAGGTGGTGAAGTGGATCTGGCGGGATCGATTCCAAACGATAACCTGGATTCCTTCAAATCCAATCCCGACTATAATGTTTATATTGAGAAGTCCTTCTTCAATTATGTAGGCTTCTTCAATACTCTGCGCCCACCCCTGGATAACCCACAGGTGCGCCAGGCTCTCTCTTATGCCATACCCTATCAGGATATCATTACCATAGCCTTTTCAGGTCTGGGTACTCAGAGCCGTAGCCCCGTCCCGGAGGGTGTATGGCCCTGGTCAGATCAGGTAAACCAGTATACTTATGACATGAATAAGGCGAAAGAGCTGCTGACACAAGCAGGATACCCGAATGGCGGTTTCCCGATGCGGCTAACCTATGCATCCGAGAATAGTGCTGAGGCAAACTTCGCCCCCTTAATCAAGGATTCCTTCGCCCAGCTTGGCATTGATGTTACGATCGAGTCTATGCTGTTCAATCAACAATGGGAACTGTCGAAATCCGACCCGGCCAACGCCCAGGATATGTTCCTGTTGCTCTACTGGCCCACCTATTCAGATGCTGGCTCAGACAACCTGTGGTCGATGTTCTATTATACCGAAGCCCCGTTCTTCAATCTGTCTTACTGGAATAACCCAGATTACAACAGCCAGTTAGATCAGGCTATTGCAGACACGGTGGTTGACCCCGCCAAATCCCAACAGGAGTATATCGATGTGATGAACCTGCTGGTTGATCAAGCTCCAGGTGTATTCTTCCTCGACACTAAAGCAGCATATGTTATTCCGAACCATATTGCCGGTTTCAAATACAACCTGAACTACCCATTCACACCCTTCTGGTTCTACGAGCTGACACCGGCGAAATAAAGTAACATTCGGCAGGGAGCGGATCACACCGTTCCGCTCCCTGCTTCCTATAATCATATATCCCATTCCTTATGGATCATCTCCATTCTGGAACCCTATGCACAGAGTTGAGTTCATCCTCCGGCGCTTGCTGTCCTCTATTTTCGTGCTGATCGGGGTATCGATCATCACCTTTACAGTGGCGCGTGTCATCCCATCCAACGCAGCTGCGATGTATATTGGTCCCAAGGCCAGACCCGAGGATATTGCGCGTGTCACGGTCAAGCTTGGGTTGGATAAGCCCCTGCCGGTTCAGTATCTCGTCTACATGGGTGAACTTTTGCATGGTGACCTGGGCACCTCCATCGGCACGAAGCGGCCCGTGCTGCTGGAACTCTCAAGCCGCCTGCCTGCCACACTTGAGCTACTCTTCACCGGCATGGCAATCGCGGTGATTATCGGTGTGCCCATGGGCGTAATCAGTGCCCGCTGGCAGGGAAAGCCTACGGATGTGTTCGTGCGTGTCATTGCCATCATTGGGGTCTCCATGCCCGCCTTTTATCTCGGCTTACTGTTGCAGATCCTGTTCTTCCGCAGGTTGGATCTATTACCTCTAGCAGGGCGTTTTAGCAATGAGCTGCGCTTCACCAATCCCATCAACATGGTCACCAACTTCCTGCTGATTGACGCACTCATCATGCGCAATTGGATTGCTCTTAAAGACGTGGCGTATCATCTGGTGCTGCCTGCGCTTACCCTGGCAGCCTATCCCGCTGGGTTGGTGGCGCGCATGACCCGTGCCACGATGTTGGAAGTGATGGAGCAGGATTACATCCGCACGGCACGTGCCTATGGCATTCGGGAGACTGTGATTGTTTATTTTTACGCATTAAAGAACGCGCTCAGCCCCACACTTACAGTCATCGGTCTGACTTTTGCCTTCGCACTTACCGGTACATTCTTCGTCGAGGTCATCTTTAACTGGCCTGGGTTGGGGCTATTCACCGTCCACTCCCTGCTAAATGTGGATTACCCTGCCATCATGGGCATTACCTTATTCGGATCCGTTATGTATGTTCTCATCAACCTGGCAGTTGATTTGCTACAAGCCTGGATTGACCCGCGCATCTCACTTAAATAACATGAGCGCCATCCCTGCCATTGCTGTTGAACCCGAAATCCAGAGTGCACGTACATCACGGCATATTATCAGTGTCATTGTGCGCGACCCTCTTTCACTGATCAGCACCATTGTCATTATTCTCTTCATATTCATAGCTATTTTTGCCTATCAAGTGGCACCTTATCCCTTAGAAGGTGCCGGTAAGACCAACGTATCCCACTCGCTGCTTCCTCCCTCCCTTGAGCATCCCTTCGGGTGTGACAAGCTGGGACGAGACGTGTTAAGCCGGGTCATTGTAGGTGCACGCCCGGCATTGATCGTACCCATCGGCGTGGTGGCGTTCGCAGTGCTCATCGGCGCCCCATTGGGAGCTATTGCCGGATTCAAAGGTGGTTGGATCGACGAATTCATCATGCGCATTACCGACCTATTTCTGGCATTCCCTTCCCTCCTACTTGCCATGGCGATTGACTCTGCCCTCGGTCGCGGCATTCAGAATGCTGCCATCGCCTTGATCGTTTCCTGGTGGCCCTGGTATACCCGCCTGGTGCGTGGGGTGACCATCAGCCTAAAGGAACGTTACTTTGTAGAAGCTGCTCAGGCAATCGGGGTGCGTGATTCAGTCATCATCCTCAGGCATATCCTGCCCAATACCATCTCAGCTATCCTTGTTCAGGCGACGGTTGACCTGGGTACCGTTATCCTGGCGATGGGTGGCCTGGCATTCCTGGGACTTGGCACCCAACCTCCTTCCCCCGATTGGGGTCTTATGGTCTCGGAAGGACGCACTTATATTTTGGAGCAGTGGTGGATCTCCACCTTCCCTGGAGTGGCGATTTTTGTCGTTGTCCTGGCTTTCAATCTGATCGGCGACACCCTGCGCGATATCTTTGACCCGAGGCAATACCGATGAGCACCCTATTGGATATCCGCGATCTGTACCTGGAGTTTAAAACCTCACGCGGTGACCTCAAAGCCTTGAACGGCATCAGCTTTACTGTGCAGAAGGGAGAAGTGCTTGGCCTGGTGGGCGAGACTGGCTGTGGTAAAACGGTCACCGGGCTGACCATCCTGCGCCTGCTCTCGCGCTCGGCGAGTATTACACAAGGCGAGATATTGTTAGAAGGTGTAGACTTGCTAAAACTTCCAAAAGAAGAGATGGAAAAAGCGCGGGGAAGCCAGATTGCCATGATCTTCCAAGACCCCAGCTCCTCACTCAACCCGGTCTTTACGATTGGCGAACAGATGACCCGGGTCATACGACGACATACCGATCTATCTAAAAGTAAAGCCAAGAAACATGCAGCGGATATGCTTGAGGCAGTAGGCTTGCCTGACATTCAGCGGATCCTGGAAAGCTACCCCCACCAATTATCGGGTGGTCAACAGCAGCGGGTGATGATCGCCATGGCACTTTCCTGCCACCCACGGCTTCTCATTGCAGATGAGCCCACCACCGCACTGGATGTGACGATTCAGGCGCAAATCCTCAAACTGATCAGCCAGCTACAAAAAGAATTCGATATTTCTGCCATCCTGATCACCCACAACCTGGGGGTGGTTGCTCAAACCTGCGATCGCCTGGTGATCCTATATGCCGGGCGAGTGGCTGAAATTGGCACCACGCGCCAGGTATTCAAATCGCCTCAGCATCCCTATTCGCGGGGGCTACTTAGCGCTGTTCCACGCCCAGGTAGCCGGGGACGAAAAATGGCGGTCATCCCCGGCGTGGTACCAACCAACCCCGGGGCGCTGATCGGTTGCCCATTTGCACCGCGTTGTGAATTTGCTTTTGAACGCTGTACTCGTGAAGTGCCCCCCCTCTACACCATTAGCGAAGGGCACTCTAGCGCTTGTTTCCTGGCGGATCCAACTTCGATCCAGACAGGGGTTAACCTGTGACACCTCTGATTGAAGTCCACTCGCTCAAGAAGTATTTTCGCCTTCCGGGTGGTTGGCTGACAGGCAATGTGCGCTACGTCTACGCGGTGGACGGGGTTGACTTGACCGTAGAATCGGGCGAGGTGTTCGGATTGGTGGGTGAATCGGGCTGCGGCAAGACTACGCTGGGACGTATACTGCTGCGCCTGATCTTACCCACAGCTGGGCAGGTGCTTTTCGACGGGCAAGATTTGAGCACCCTCAAAGGTAAAGCCATGCGTCATATGCGCCAGCAGATGCAGATCGTCTTTCAAAACCCTCTCTCTTCCCTAAGCCCGCGCTTGAAGATTGAACAGGTGGTGGCTGAACCGTTGATCACCCACCACACAGTCGAACCCAAGGCAATCAGGGCACGCGTCATTGAGTTGCTCGAAGGGGTCGGCCTGGGCAAGCAGCACCTGGATCGCTTCCCGCATGAACTTTCCGGTGGACAATGCCAACGGGTGGCTGTGGCGAGGGCTATGGCACTCAATCCGCGACTGATCATACTGGACGAACCCACCTCTGCATTGGATGTCTCTGTTCAGGCACAGATCATCAACCTGCTGGATGATCTGCGAAAAAGTCATGGATTGACTTACGTTTTCATCTCCCACGATTTGAATGTGGTGCAACATATCAGCGACCGGATTGGGGTAATGTACCTGGGCAAGATCGTTGAGCTGGCTCCATCGGAGGATATGTTCAGCTCACCCCTGCACCCTTACACACAAGCTCTGTTCGGTGCGATCCCCCTGCCGGATGTGGACAACCTGCGTGAGCTGACCGTTTTGGAAGGCAATGTACCCAGCCCAATCAACCCACCATCAGGCTGTCGCTTCCACACCCGTTGCCCATTGGCACAGGATATTTGCACACAACAGGAACCGATACTAAGACAGATCAGGCATAACCGCATGGTTGCCTGCCATATGGTGAATGAGGAGTAATGTTATGAGTCGCTTGTTTGGGATTGCCGGAGTACAAATGCATGCCGTAGCCTTTGATGCACAGGCTACAGTGGATAAAATGGCAGAAATTGCCACCAACCTGACCAAATCATTCCCCTGGGTGCAGCTGATCATGTTCCATGAGCTGGTGGTGCCGGGATTGGACCAGTTTGTCACTTCTGACGATCGGGATTGGCTGGTGAAGAATTCTGAGGCAGTCCCTGGAGTAATATCGGAACGACTGTGCTCACTGGCATCCAACCTGAACCGCTGGCTCATCCCAGGCTCGATGTACGAGTTAGATGGCGATAAACTTTATAACACTGCATTGGTCATATCGCCGCAAGGGGAGATCGTGCGCAAATACCGCAAGATGTTCCCCTGGCTACCCTATGAAGATGGCGTTACACCGGGCGAGGAGTTTTGCGTATTCGATATCCCCGATGTAGGGCGCTTTGGACTATGCATCTGTTACGACATGTGGTTCCCCGAAGTAGCCCGTACCCTCGTATGGCAGGGAGCAGAGGTCATTCTACAACCCACTCTGACACCCACCTCTGACCGTGAGCTTGAGCTGGTGATGTGCCGCGCCAATGCCCTTTTCAACCAGTGCTATTTTGTTAGTGTCAACGGGGTGGGCACTTGGGGTGGCGGACGCTCCACGATTATCGATCCGGATGGGCGCATCCTGCAGGAAGCTTCTACCAACCAGACCATCCTGACCGAGATTATCGATCTGGATCACACCACCCGCACGCGGGAATTCGGCACCATCGGACTGGCGCAAACGCTAAAGCAATTGCGTGATTCTGACCACAACTTCCCCATTTATGAGGATGGCCGACTCACTAAAGGCAGCTTTTCCAACCTGGGTGTGCTTAAATATCACCGCCAACTGGATGTTGGGGTAAATAACAAGAAATAGAATAAGTCGCCTTCATTAATTACTACTTTCGTCCTCGCTGAGTTTAGGTGAGGGTATTTCTTATTCCATCCTATAACAAGAAAGTAGAGCTAAGTGACTCTGCGATTTCCAATTGGAACGGACTAGTTACATCCCTACTATCCCTTATATTTCGGATAACTATTATCAAATATTAATTGAATATCTATTGACACGCGCTTGTGCGGGTTCTAAAATAAACTTTGAAGATGACCAATCGCCTGATTGAGCTTCTAGCGAAAAGTAACATTTAGAAAGCAGGGAAAGAATAATGACACACCATGAAGGAAATGGGAAATACTTAATGATTACTCGGATATTTGATGCTTCGCGCGAGCGCGTTTGGCAATACTGGACGGAGACTGACCGGTTCAAGTGCTGGTGGGGACCCAAGGATTTTTTTACACCATTTGCCAAAATGGACTTGCGCGTGGGCGGCAAGCTGGTAAATTGCATGCACGCACCCGACGGCAAGGATTATTGGGGTACCGGAACTTACAAAGAGATAAGCATGCCAAATCGGATCGTTTATACAGATAGCTTTGCCGATGAGCTTGGCAATGTGGTTCCCGCTTCTTATTATGGCTTGGGTGCTGATATACCCCCGGAGATGGAAGTGGCAGTATCGTTCGAGGATATCAGCGGTAAGACCAGGATGACCCTGGAACACTTTGGTATGCCCGAAGGTGAGATGCTTGAACAGACTAAGGCTGGCTGGAACCAATCCTTCGATAAGCTGGCCGAGTGCCTGAGGTGAATTATGTGTAGGAGCATCCACACCCTGTATAATGTCGATCCACCCGTCACCGAGGAAGAGATTCAGGCAGCCTCATTACAATACGTGCGTAAGATCAGTGGCTTCCACAAGCCATCGAAAGCCAATCAGGCAGCCTTCAACGCTGCAGTCGATGAAATTTCTGCCGTCTCATCCAGGCTCATTGTCGCTTTGGAAACCAGCTCACCCCTAAGGGAACGCAAGCTGAGATCCACCGATCCAACCGTTCACCGATAGATATCCACTCCCCAAATCTGCCCAAGGATTAATCATGATGACAAATAAAAGTAATGTCGAGGCCCAAAAAGAAATTGCGTTGGATTTCTTACAGCTCGTTATGGCTGGGTCGATCACTGAAGCATATGATAATTATGTCAATATGCATGGAAAACACCATAATATGCATTTCTCAGCCGAATTCGAGTCATTGAAAAAAGGGATGGTCGAGAATTTTACACAATTCCCACACAAGCGGATCATGGTGAAAAACGTGCTGGGTGATTGTGACCTTGTTGCAGTCCATTCGAACATCATTATGAAACCGGGTGAGCCTGGTATTGCTGCCGTACATATCTTTCGTTTCGAGGCTGGCAAAATCGTAGAAATGTGGGATATCGGTCAATCGATACCATTGGATTCACCCAATCGATTGGGTGCATTCTAGAGAAGGAAACCAAGATATGAGTGGTTGTTACAGAATTCATATCGTTTGACGGAGTCATCGAAGGACCTGGCGGTGAAAAGGAATACAAGCATTCGGGCTGGACCATGCCATTTTGGAGTGATGAGATCGGAAAGTTCAAGCTGGATGAGATAGTGTCATGCGGAGCGTTGTTGCCGGGCAATGTCACATACCAGGGGTTTACAGCTGCCCGGCCAACCGGGACAGATGAAATGGATTTTGCTGAGAGGATGAACAACCTGCCCGAGTATATGGCATCGACCACTTTGAAAAAAATGCCTGGAACAACTCGACCATCCTTAATGATCGTCTTTTTTAGAGGGTTTCAAGATTAAACCAACAGCCTGGGCAGGATATCCTGATCGCTGGATCCAGTAAATAAACCCAATCCCTGAAGCAAGCTGGCTTGATTGATGAATAGAGGCTGCTGGTCTATCCACTCGTCCTGGGAAGCGGAAAGCGGCCTTTGATGGGGGTGAGAAAATCGATTTAAAACTCCTGGAAACCAGGGCGTTCGGCTCGGGGGTGATGCTCCATCGATACCAGGCGGATTATTCAACCAGTGTAGCGCGTTCCAGCACGCCCAGTTGAGACTCTGCCCGTTTGCGAAATAAGCTCACATCGATGCGGGAGAGTATCCCCAAAGAAATGAGCATGAGTAGAGCCATACCAGTAAACACAGTCACATATGCCACTACAGGGTCCTGAAACATGTATGTGAGTGTATCCCGCAACACACCGCCAATCAGGGAGCCAAGCAAACGTGAGATGGCATTTGCCATTCCCCAGATTCCGATATACAAACCGACTTTACCAGCAGTCGTCATATCCAGCATAAGGGAAAGATTGGAGACCGTCGACAAGCCGGTACCGATGCCCAACACCACCAGGCCGGTGTAAAAGATTGCGGGCGAGGATAGCAAACCGCTTGCAGCGATTAACACAAAACCAACCAGGGCGTTCCATCCACCTAACCTGGCAAGCGTGAGCTTCTGCACTCTTCCTTCCAGCATGCCTGCAATCACCATTGCTACTAAAAAGCAAGTGCCCCAGATAGAAGTGATCCGTGTGGTTGACTGCACCGTCATGGCAAATGCTTCGGCGGCAAACGGCTCCAGCAGGATATCCTGCCCAAGGATTGCGGCTAGCAGGATGATGAGGTAAATAAAAAAGGTCTTCACCTGGCGATTGCCTGCCACCTGATGCAACATCTCCGCCCAGGTATAATTATCTGAGGCAGGCAGGTCGTTACGAGCGTGGCGGTTTTCCAGGCGCACAAGTCCCAGCATCCCCAAGACCAGCGCAATCAACCCTATCACCCGAAATGCACTTATTAGAGCCTGCGGCGAATACGGATCGACCATGTTACTGAGCGCGAT
>Ga0315275_10003158_pt1 | contig 15108 bp, 9 predicted proteins | sample YL17G03_0_MG_FD_205557 | JGI IMG/M metagenome (GOLD analysis project Ga0315275, IMG submission 205557) | Sediment microbial communities from Yellowstone Lake, YNP, Wyoming, USA - YL17G03_0 | ecosystem: Environmental > Aquatic > Freshwater > Lake > Sediment | place: USA: Wyoming | collected... | reverse complement strand
CCCACGGATAGGCCACGGTGGTGGAGTTCCACGCCGGCAGCAGGTTCATGGTGGCGACGCGGATGGCTGACGTGATGCGGCCCCGGCCGGTCTCGAGCAAATAGGTCAGGGTCGCCGCGAAGTTCGGTGCGCCAGGCGGTGTGTACGACACGACGATGGAGGCTCCCGTTTGCATGTTCGATGGGTTGACGCGAGTATTGCCCGCCACGTAGAACCAGTCCACGCCGCGCTGCTTCTGGTAGCTGTTGCTCACCAGCACTTCCTGCAGCTCGACGATGATCTGCTGCGGCTTGCGGTCCAGCAGCTTGATGATCTCGATCAGGTCGTTGATGCTTTCCTCGGTGCCGCGGATGAGGAGCGAGTTGAGCGGCCCGAAGGCGATCATCAGGTCGATATCTTCGGGCAGGAGCAGCGCCAGCGAGCCCGCGCCGCCGCCGGCTCCCCCGCCGACGCCGCCCCGGCCGCCGCCGCCCCCACCTCGGCCACCGCCACCGCCGCCCCCACCTCGGCCACCGCCACCGCCGCCCCCGCCTCGACCGCCGCCACCGCCCCCACCTCGGCCACCGCCACCGCCGCCCCGGCCGCCCGCCACCTCATTGATGCCGCCCCCAGCCCACGCACTGCTTCCCCCGCCGGCCATCAGCGTCGCACCGATGTCGCCGCTGTTCCCCATGGTCTCGGAGCTGAACGGCATGGGACCAGGGTCCTCGGCTGTGCCGAACAGCCAGGCGACATACTGCGGCGGCATGAACTGCAGGTGCAGCATTCTCGAGGTCTTCTGCGGATCGCCCGAGGCCGGCAGTCCCGGAAGAGCCGAGGCCTGCAGCGATGCCGCGGGACGCGGTCTGTCGGAGAGGTAGTAGATACCCGCGTCATCGCGCCACGAGTAGTACCCCTTCGCCTGGCAGATGAGCTCCAGAATCCGGTCAACGGAGACGTTGTCCTGGTTGATCGTGATCGTCCCGGTCACATCGCCCAGCACGATGCTCGCGCCGGAGGCAGTGATGACGGTCTCGATGACATCCTGGATGTTGGCCTCGCGCACGTGAATGTTGACCAGGTTGCGGCCCGGGTCGGCGTTCGGCTGCGCAGCCGCGGCAGCCAGACCACCCAGTCCCATCAGCACCATGCACACGACCGGCGCGACAATGGTTCGCCTCATCACTTCCCTCCCAACAGATCCATCAAGTGGCCTTAGACTAGCGCCGAAACAGGAGGCCGACGGCCGTGAATCCGGAACGTCTGTCAGCCGACCTCGCCCTCGTCAGGTCCCTAGGCGCGCGCTGCGCGCATCCCGACCGGTCACACCATCGCCTGAACCGCCGGTGTGGCCGCGTATTCTAGCACAGATGCCGTGCTCTGTTAAGCTGCTCGAAATCCCCGCGATCCAGGCTAGCGGCCGCCACCGCGGCCACCACCACCGCCGCCACCACCAGTGCCGCCACCACCACTGCCGCCGCCACCACCGCCACGGCCGCCGCCTCCGCCACCACCAGTGCCGCCGCCCCCGCCACGGCCGCCACCGCCACCACCACCGCCGCGGCCGCCGCCACCGCCACCGCCGCCAGCCGTGGTACGCCCGCCGCCACCACCACCACCACCACCGGCACCAGCGCCGCCGCCGCGGCCCCCGCCCCCGCCGCCGCCGGTGCCGCCCTGGCCCTCAGCCGGCCACGGCACGATCCACATTGATGCCTCCCAGCCGCCAAACCAGGCCGAGACGGTTCGGCAGTCCAGGAACTGGAACTCGTAGCGGCCGCCCGGGCCGAACCAGTATAGCTTCATCTGCGAGGCGGGCACCTCTCTCATGACCTGTGGCTGCTGCGCGGCATCGGGCTGCTTCTGCGTGATGTAGTAGACGTTTCCCTCGCGCCGATAGGTGAGGTTCTGGAGGTCGAGAATCGCCCGCAGCGCCTGCGCGAAGGTGACATTGTTCAGCGTCAGAGTGACGCGTCCGGTCACATCCGAGGAAAGCACATAGCTATAGGGCGTTGACTTGAAGATCAGCTTCAGCGCGTCGTCGAGCGTGGCGTCTCGCAGGTCGAGGGTGATGAGACGCTCCTCCCCTTCCTGCGCGTAGGTGGCGCGACCCGGCGCGAACGCCGCACCAAGTGCTACCGCCAGGATAAGCACCAGCGTCACCAACCGGGCTCTATAGCCTGACATCTCAACTCACCTCCATGCCGGCGCTGCGACCATCGGCCGGCTTCGGCTCTGCCTGATTAGACTTCTACATCGGGCCATTCGTTCCCGCGCCATGCGCGCTTCCGCTCCGCGGCCCGTAATCCCTACAATCGGTCGAGCGGGCTAGGTCGGCGGCATCTCCGACATCACCGACGCCGTGGTCTCCGCTGTCCCGGCCTCGCCTCCCGGCCCCAGGCCCCGCAGCGGAACCTCCCACTTCTTGCCCTCGCGATCCTTCAGGAAGATGGAGTCCCGAGAGATGGCGACGATGCGTATACCCTCCACGACATCCCCGGGCTTCACTATGTAGGTGTGCCCTTCATCGTCCTCGAGGATGGCATAGGCCTGGTCATTGAACAGCAGGCCCGCGACTCGCCGGTTGCCAACCTTGGCGACGGTCTCGGCGGGCCCGCCCGGCCGCAGCCCGCCGGCGACGAGCCCCACCGGTGGCAGTGGATAGAGCAGCTCTGCCGGCACGGGCGGAATCGGCGGGTTGAAGGTCAAGAACGGGTCCGGTCTGGTCGGCTCGGCCGGCCCTATCCCCATCTTCACCACGCCGATTGACGGGTACTGCGCCAGCGTCAGCGGAGCTTCCGCGCCGGCCGCTCCGGCCCCTGGGGCGGCGCCGCCAGCGCCTGCTCCCATCCCGCCCCGGCGGCCTCCCGGCGCGGCGGGCGCCTGCCCACCGGCCGCGGGAACGGCCCCCGGGCCCTGCCCGGCGGCAACCTGCTCTCCGCCCTGCGCGAACCCGCCGCCGGCCGCAGCCGCCTGCGGGGCGGGGCGGCGGCCCCGAACCACAACGAACACGATCACCAGAATGGCGACCAGAGCGATGCCGCCCGCGATCAGCTTCTTCTGTTGGTCGGACAGGTTCATCGCCTACTCCCAGGCACGTTCCTCACTCAGCCTTCTACGCAACAGCCAGTTTACCTCGCGGCGGCTCCAGGGGGCGACCCGATCACATCCCTCCTCTAGGGCCTCCGCGGCCGCCACCCATGCCGCCGCGGCCACCGCCCATGCCGCCGCGACCGCCACCCATACCGCCACGTCCGCCACCCATGCCGCCTCTGGGCCCGCCCCCGCCAGCGGCGCCGGCCGCCCCTGCGCCGGCCGCCCCTGCTCCGGCCGCGCCCGTTGCCGCGGCCGCGCCAACCGACGAGGGCAACACACCCGTCCACTCGTAAAGCGTCACAGGAACTGAGGCGACGAGCGGCTGCCCCGCTTCCCGCGGGCCGGCAATGGTCACGCTCTGCATCACCATGAACCGCGGCGCCTGGGGAAGCTTCAGCAACCAGTCAAGCAGCGCGGGGAGATCCCTCACCTCGACCGTCAGATTCCAGTTCTGTGGATCGAGCTGCGGCATGTCCGACCTCGGGAAGCTCGCCGGCATCGCAGTCCCCCAGCCGTTGAACCCATATCCGGAGACCCTGGCGCCGGTGGAGGCGAACCACCTGTCCATGAGCGCCTGCTCTTCGTCGGCGAAGTCCCACATGCGGACAGTGGATGGGATGGGGTCGCTGAAATCCAGCTTGGGCATCCGTGTGTCGAGGATCTTCTGGTACGTCCTATTGACTTCGGCCTCGGCCTTCTTCGCGGCCTCAAGCGCCCTCTCGGCCGCTGGCTTCTTCGCCGCTTCCGCCTCCGCTGCTGCCGCCTGATCGTTGGTGCTTCCGATCGCCTTCCGCCGAGGGGTGATCAACATGAAGAAGGAGAGCAGCGCGACAGCCGCCACAAGGATCACCCAGACGCCCAACACCTGGATTCGCGTGATGCGCTGCAGGTTCACCGCGTCGCTCCTTTGCTGCCGCTCATCTTCGTGCAACCGCCTCGTGGACAGGCATACGGGTCGCCCACCTCGTCTCGCAATCGCCTCGCCGCCAGCTCATCAGCCGCCCCGGCCTCCGCCACCGCGCGGGCCACCTCTACCACCGCCGCCACCTCTGCCACCGCCGCCACCTCTGCCACCGCCGCCACCTCTGCCTCCGCCGCCACCTCTGCCTCCGCCGCCGCCCCGGCCGCCCATGCGGCCGCCTCCGCCACCCCGGGTCCCGCCGCCGCCGAAGCCGGCCGGAGGCGCGACGGGACTCATGAAGGTCAGGTTGTCGGGGTTGAGCTGGATGGAGATGCTCACCGGCATTGCCATCCGGGGGTTGGCCGACCCTACAGCAAGCTGCCCGGGGCTGAAGGTGACCGCCAATTCGTTCGGCGCCACCATGTCACATCGCAGCATATTGAGGTACCAGCGGGTGGCGCTCATCAAGCTGTCGGTTGAGCCGCTCAGGTTCAGCGTGCTGCCGCTCGGCAGAGGCAGACCGTTGGTGACCACGTCCGCCGGTAGGTAGCGGGTGATCGCCTTGAAGTACGCGACCCACTGAGCGGGGCGCTTGTCGGCGTCATCAACCCACTTCACCATCGTTCCTTTTGCCGCGTAACTCCTGGTGACGACGTCGGCCTCGGCCTGGATCTGCTGCGCTTCGTATTGGGCAGTTTGCGCCTTCTTGAGCCGCGCCGAGGCGTTTGCGCGCTGGCTGGAAAGGGAGCCGGGGACGGGCGCCCACACATAGGCGCCCAGCAGCACCACCTCCACCACCAGGATGAAGAGCAGCAGCACCGCCAGCGCCTTGACGCGGCGGCGCTCGACGATATAGCCGGGCAGCAGGTTGATCTTGATCATTGGCTGCCTCCGCCCCTCAGCCGATCATGTCCCGAATTGCGAGCCCGACCACGATTGGCATGAAGCAGGCGTTCTCCTTGTGCATCTCCGAGGGGACATTGCCCTCGTCCACCGTGAGATGGGCGAACGGATTCCCCGCCTCTACCTTCACGCCGATCTCGTTCGCCAGGAACTCGGGGAAGTTCCCCAGCCGCGCCGTGCCGCCGTAGGCGATCACCTTGTCGACATGGGAGTCGGGGAAGCGGTTGACATAATACTCGACCGACCGCCGTACCTCCGTCACCAGCTCGACCAGCGTCGGGAGCATCGCATCGTAGACCTGGCGCTCCTCGGAGCCGGCGGTCGGCGCGTGGACGGCCGGCAGCGAGGTCGGCGGCGGCTGCGCAGGCGGCCGGGTTGGGCCGATCTCAGCGCCCAGATCGAAGACCCGCCCGCCGCTGGGCCCCTCTTCCTCCGGCGGCGGCGGGGCGAACGTGACCGGCGCCTCCGGCTTGCTCTCGGTGGAGGCGGTCAGCATAGGCGCTCCCTCCACGTAGACCCGCCCGTGCTCGATCTTCGCTCGCTCGGCCTCGTGAAACTCGTAGCCGAGGTTATCAGCTATCGCGTTCGTGATGTTGTCCCCCGCCACGGGGATCGGTCGGGTGAACGAGAGCAGCCCGCCCGGCCGGAAGATGCTCAGGTCGGTGGTCTGCGCCCCGATGTTCAGCAGCGCGAAGGTCTGATCGTAGGTGCCGTGCTCGCGGGCAATGTCTATCAGCGACCGGCAGGCCGACAGCGGCTCGACATCGAGGGCCACCGGGTCGAGGCCCGCGTTGAGCAGGGCCCGCACGTGCGCCTCGATCATGTCCTCCTGCGCCACCGCCAGCAGAACCTCCATGTTCTGCGCCTCTTCCGGCAACTCCTCAGGGGGGACAAGCGGCTCGAAGTCCATGATGACTTCGCTCGCCGCGAACGGGATGTGGCGGTCCACCTCCCACTGCATGGTGCTCTGAAGCTCCTGCCTGGTCATGCGTGGGACTTCGATGGGGCGCACCACGAGGGACGACTGGCTCGCCACCGAGCTGACGACCGACCTGGTCTTGACCCCGAACTCGCTGAGCAGTTGCCGGATGGCAGCGCCGAGCGTGTCTGGGTCAACGATCACCCCGTTGGCGATGGTGTCGCGCGGGGTCATGCCCATGCCCGCATTGAAGACGATGGGGCCGTGCCGGCCGATCCTCGCCTCCACGAACTTGATCCTGCTCGTGCCGATGTCGAGCCCCAACACCGCCTTGTCAGCCATGGCTGCCCACTCTTCTCGTCGTCGGAGGATCGCGCCGCCCGGGCCGTACTATCACAGCGCCTCCGCGGCCCAGCACTACTGAATCTCGCGGATCACGATTACGTGACAGATCGCGCCACGACCCGCTATGACGCTCTAGCTTGCGAGATTCAGCCATTGCGCTGTCACCCTATTGTGCGAGTCTCCATAGAGCGTTAGATTATAGCAGCGGTCGTTTTGTTCCGCAAGCGAAAGGCCACCATCGGCCTCCGGCCCGTTCGCCCATCCGGGCCCCACCTTGCGTCGCGGCGGGAATTCCGCTCCTACATGCCCTACCCTACTCGGCGCGCACCCTAGCTTCCTGCCGGCCCGGTAACTCTCTCGCCCCAGATCACAAGATCGGAGGTCAGCGGGAAGTTCGGGAACCGGAGATAGCCTATCCGGTCCCTCGTCTCGCGCCGTGGGTAGCGCAGCAGCGGGTCATAGGTGTAGGAGAGGAAGTGCTGGGCCTCCTGGCCCACCGGCCCGCACCATTTGCTCGTCCAGTCCGCCACCGACCCCAGGTCGGCCGGCATGTTCTCGCCAATCGCCCCGTAGACGCTGATCCTGATGTTCAGCGGCTCGTGGTAGCCCGGATACTCCGAGGTCGGCAGTGTCGCCGGGTCCTGGCTCAACTCGGCCGGGTTGTCATTGAACCACCGCCCGGGGAGCACGAACCACGAGCCGTTCTGAGCGTAGATGAGGGCATCTATCTCCACCGGCAATGGATCGCTGCTTCGCGGCGGCGCAATGGCGACGGGGCCGAGGAGGTAGGCTAGGTCCTTGGGAGGGACACGCCACGTGTAAGTGGTGCCGTCGTAGTCCCGCACCGGGCTGACGCGAGAGACGAACTCGAAGGTGTTGTAGCTGCTTAACGTTACGGCACCATCGCGCTGCAACAGCATCGACTGGGAGGGGTTGGGGTTGGGCAGCAGCTCGAGCCAGTTGTCCGCCTCGGTATTGGACCAATCGAGCTGCTCGGGGGCCATGTCTACGTACCAGTGAGATGATTGGTCCGCGTTCACCGCATCCACGAGGTCGGCACGTCCGAACATATAGGGTGAGGTGCCGTGCTCCCACGGCCATGCTGCCGCGTCGCCGTTCACGTGGACGGCGACATCCACCTTGGGCGCGTCCGAGGTGCCCGTGCCGACGGGCGGCTGCCCGTTGTCCGCGGCATACGAAACGCCGATGAATCCCGGTTGGGACGGGGTCAGGCTGGCCTCAGGCACGTACAACGCGCTGTGACCAAGGATAAGCCGCAGATCGGCGAGCGGCGTCGCCAGGTCCGGCACGCTGAACCTCGTGTTCGCGTAGACGAACTGGATGCTCTTGGGCGCCGTGTCCATCGGCGTGGTCCCATCCCAGCTCGCCGCGTAGCTGTCGGCGTTAACCTCAGGCCTGGTGTCCCCCTCGAAGAGCAGATATGGTTCGTTCCCGCTCGATGTGTAGGGCGGCTGTAGGTCATTGTAGTGCTGGTACGTAACCGTGCTGTCCTGGGCGGTCACGGGGCGCGCCCACAGCATATCGGCCGGCCTTGGGTTCAGCGCGGTGGTGTTGAGGCAGACAGAATCGCGTGCGAGAAGGGCGAGCCGCGAGCCGTAGAGCGCTTCGTTACGGTAATAGGTGGCATTGTCCACCTGCCCGAATGGCACCAGGCCTCCCAGGTAGGCAGCGCTGGGGTTGAGCAGGTCGCCCTCGATGTAGATCGTCCCATCGGAAACGACCTGGAGGTCGAACCGCCGGGCGCGCCCGCCCGTCGCGCTCCAGTCGCCGAAGTAACCAAGCGGCGCGTCATCGGCCCCGATCTCGGCCCCGATGCGGCCCCGGTTGTCCCTCACCGGCGGCATGATGCCGCGGATGCGGACATTGCCCTCGGCGTAGATCACGCCATTGGCAGGGAACGGGACTAGGGCCCGGTTGCCGTCATAGACGCCGAAGGGCTGAGGGGCGGATGAGGGAACGCACATGTTCGCCGTGGGCGCGTATTGCCATGTCAGCGCCCCGGCCGGGTCCGGCTCGACAGGTGAGGCAAGCGTGCCGATGGGGATCCCGTCCGGATCGCGCCAGAAGGAGTAGCTATCGGTGGCCGGATCCCGGCGGACATCGTGCCGCACAATCTCGATGTAAGGGCACGGGTCCTCCCCGTGCAGGATGATATCAACCCCGGGTGGCGCATAGTAGCGGCCCGTCTTGTCCCACCAGTCCGCCGGGCCAACCGGCGGCTTCTCGGTGGTAGTTGCGCGCAGATCCCCTGCCGTCTGGTGCGCCCCCACCGAGCGCGTCCAGTTCAGCCGCAGCTTCTCTAGATCGTGGTTGTACTGGATCTCGCCGGGATGGGCGTTGCCGTCCTGGTCCACATAGGGGCCATTGTCAATGTAGATGCCGCCGTAGCTCGCCCAACCCCACCCGGACTCGCCGGTGTTGTAGAGCGGCTCCGTCGCCGATACTCGCTTCCATTCACCCGAATCGCGGGTGAGCATCCAGTACCGATTCGTCCCGGTGTCCGGGTGGAAGGCGTCTACCTCCGGGGGATGGATGCGGGGCGCCTGGTACTGAGCGGAGACGAGCTCGCCGTTCGGCATCGGGAGATCCGGCAAGTCGGCAAGCATAGCCGTCGTGTTCGGTACTAGCTGGTCGTTGAGCATCCGGCCGAAGCCGGTACCGTAGTCCGCCTGCTCGGTCGGGTTCGCCGGTGAAAACACACTCTGAGCACGAAGCACGCCGTCTATCCATAGCTCGAGCAGGTCGTCCGTGCTGGCGAGAGGTGCGGGCAGCAGCCGGCCAGCCACTTCCAGGCGGTCATCGCGCAGAATCCCTAGGTCTCGCCAGTTCGTTTCCTGATCGAAGGTCGTCCGCAGACCCAGCAGCGAGCGGCCGTACCACACCAGATCGGTATTCGACCGGATGGGCCCCTCGATGGCGGAGATGTAGTCTGTCCGCGCGTGACCTCCCGCCTCGACGCCGGTCACGCCCAGGGCGGCCGGCTGGTTCGTCTGAAAGCGATCGGTGATGAAGCGGGCGTAGTCGGTCAGCAGCACCGGCTTGAGCGCCAGGATGGTGTGACGCAGGAACGGGTTGTCCGGGAAGACGGCGGTCGAGAGCACCCGCAGGAAGCGGCTCTGTAGCTGGTCGGGCGACGGCCCGTAGGTCACCTCGACGGTGACCTGTCCGTTGCCACAGAGATAGGGGCTGGTGCTCGGGCGCCAGTCCGCGCCGAGGGGCGAGTAGGTCAGCTCCTCGTTCGCCAGCCGCAGCCCGGCCTCGGCGATATTGCGCAGCGCGACCACGTCGCTCTGGCGCGTCACCTGCACCAGTTGAGCGCCGATGATGGCGGTGAAGAGCGCCGCCAGCGTGCCCACCGCGAACAGCACCAGCACCGCGATCAGCAGCGCCTGGCCGCCCTGGCGCCGCTGGCGCAAGGCAGAAGGAGAACGGAAGACAACGGAAGTGGGGCGGTGGCTGCTATTGTTCATAGCGTATCTCTCGCAGCAGATTGCGCAGCTTCACCCGCCGCGTCAGGTGGGCAGATTGCGCCACCCGCTTCCCCGCGGTTGCGCTCACGTCGGCCCTGGTAACCGTCACACTCACATCTATCACCGCCGCGGTCCGGTAGTAGGCGGAGATCAGATCGGGCTTCTCGTCGGCGAGCGTACCGCCGGCCGGCACCACCCCGTTGTTCCGCCAGCGGAAGTCCACGGAGAAGTCGCAGGCCGTCGGGTCGGCACCTCCCGCCAGGTGCTGCGACACACGGAGCCACCCGTACTGAAGGTCGTCCTCCGGCAGGCTTGTGCCGATCTGGCACTCATTCGAGTTCTCTCGGGGCGTGCCGAAGACCTCGGTGAGCGTACGGTCCATGACCCCATCGCCATCGGCGTCGACGCGCACGCGGACGGAACCAGGGTCGAGGAACGCGGACAGGCCAGATCCCGCTGCCCGGCTACCCCAGGCATGCATGAGGCCGATCTGGTAGTAGGTCTGGGAGCCAACCTCCGCTTGCTCGAGCATTGAGCCACTGAACTCAGCCGGCGCCGCGTTCGCCATCCAGACCTGGTCCGCTGGCGGCGGGAAGTCGCAGCGCAGCGCGCCGTCAATCCAGTCAATGCCGAAGGCGAAGGCGGCCTCCGCGGGACGGTAGGGGTAGAGGTTGGTGTCGTAGATCTCGGTCACCGTCTGGGGGTCCAGTATCTTCATGGTGCGGCTGCGCGGGTCGAAGGCGCCGATGGCGCGAAGCTCGTAGGTGCTGGCGTCCGGGATATAGCGGTAGATCAACAGGAAGGGATCGCGCGCCCAGGTCAGCGCCGCCAGGGCCTGATGGACATAGGGGTCATCGCTAAGCTGCGCCCAGCCGGTGTAAGGCGCGCCGAGGTGCCAGAGCGGATAGCGCGAGCGGTAGACCGAGTAGTCCTTCACGCCCGCGCTCTCGACCGGGCGGAGCCACTCGCCTGCCACCGTTGTCGGGTAGAACTGGAGTTCCGTCACATCGTAGTCGAGGACCGCCGGCGTGAGCGCCACCACGTAGTCGCGGTAGAGACGCCCGGCCTGAGTCTGCGTCACCTCGTTCTTCGCCAGCAGATTCTGAACGTACAGATAAGGGAAGCCCGGCTGGAGCGTTCTGTTGCGGAGCCCGATCCCGCTCACTCCGCCGGTTCTGCCGAAGGTCAGGCCGAGATCGGTCTGAACGACCCGCGGCACCGGCGCCCAGTTGCCAATCCCTTGCTCGCCGGCCTGGTTCATCTCACCAGCCCACGCCTCGTTCCAGCGATTCCACTCATCATCATAGGTGAAGGGCGCCGGCACCAGCCCGCGGGCGACGAAGAACGTGTTCCCCGGCCCGAAGAGGGCGCGCGGGTCGTAGTTGGCAGTGGGGTCGTATAGCCCCCGCCAGTAGCGGATGGCGCGGCCCCAATCCGGCCGGGGCGGTGTCACGATCTCGCTGGTCGGGTCCTCCGGGTCCACCCGCAAGGGAGCGAAGAAGGCGATCTCCGAGCTGTCGTACATATCGAGCTGCACGTACATCGCCTCGGTAAGCTCTCGCGCGATCGAGTCGAGCGCGAGCCGGGCGGCGTTCTGGGCGTCGGCCCGCGCGGTGGCGGAGCGGAAGTACCCAAGGCTGTTCATCACCGGCACCAGCAGCAACCCGAGCGCGATCCCCAGCAGCGCCACCGTCACCATCACCTCGACGAGGGTGAAGGCGCGGGAGGTGCGCCGGAAGCATGTCGCTATCGCAGACCGCCGCTTCATGCTCAGATCGGCGCTCCTGTCAGATACGTATCAACGACCTGCTGGCGCCACGTCTCCCTCACGCTCGGCACGGCGCGGGTCGGAGTGGGCTGGCTCAGCGCATAGACCAGGTCTTGGATGGTCGTCGTCCGCCCCGGGCTCACCCAGGCCGCTCGCGCCCGCACCCCGATCCCGCGAACGGCCCACGGGCCCCAGTCATTAGGCGTGTGCTTCAGCGGCTCGGAGAGCGGACAGACCCATTGCCCGAGATCGGTCACATTCGGCTTGCCGATGGTATGGACCTCTCCCTGGACAAGTACCATGTTGTCCGTCTCATGGCTCCGGTAGTAGTAGTCAATCGCCACCGCCTGCCCCGACTCGCTCAACGGGAAGTACGCCTGTCTGGGGTCCTTACGGGTGTCGAGAGCGTATGGCCAGGAGTAGGTCAGCAAGGCCGAGCCGGCTCCCTGCTCTCCCATCGGCAGGCCGCCTGGAAAGAGCGTGCTTGATTGCCCGTAGATCCGCGGCGTGACCATCAACTGCACCGCCCAGTCGCTCGCCCCGCGGCAGTAAATACGATAGGTGCGCCCAGACCGGTCGGCCGTGTCCGCGTTGGGGTCATACCCGTAGACGCGCCTCGAGTCGTAGTTGAAGGTGAGCACCCCGGTGGTGTAGTCCACCAGGAAGCGCGTTGGACGGTCCCATTTATTGGGCGGCCATTCGACCCCTTCGTGATCGGTGAGGATGTCTCCGCTCTGCCGATCCACCGCGACCACATAGGCCCAGGTGGTCGGGTCGAGCGACGACTTCTCGATGATGGAGCGGTCCCAGTTGTGGTAGGTCTTGACCCCCCGCGCCACCTCCTGCGGGCGTAGCTGCCGGGGTGCATTGGTGAAGGTCGGCCCCTTGATAGGACCGATGGGCAGTCGGACAGTGCCGCCAGCCGGCACCTCGATGTCGAAGCTGACGATGGACCAGTCGTAGACGCGGTAGTCTATCTTCACCAACGCGATATCAGTGGGTCGCGGGTCCACCTGGAGAACCAGCGGAAACATGATGCGGCCGCTGATCGTGCTCTTGGGCTCGACGTAGTAGATGTTGCGCCGCGCGCTGGGGTCGGTGATCTGGAGCAACGTCGGATCGTCTACCTGCTGGAGCTGCTCGTGCACCTGCACGGTCGCGGGGTCCACACCTCGGGGCAGCGATGGCGCGCCCTGCACTCCGCCCGCCCCGGCCGTCACCGAGAAGCCTATCACCCGCCGCAGGCTCGTCGGATCGGTGTAATCCACCTTGAAGATGCGCGCCTCGATCGGAGGCGACGCCGATGGGCCGAAGGACATCACGCCCGTCCCGCCGTCCACTGCAAACTGCCTCTCCAGCAGCTCGGCGGAAGGCGGAAGGTAGCTCCAGGGCTGCGCGTCGTAGACCTGCACGTAGACGCGGCTGCGTTCGTCAGCGGGCGTTGCCGGGTTGTCGGTCCCCTGCAGCTTCAGCACATCGAGGGGCGCATGGGAGAGCAGATAGAAGGGGACCCCCTGCACCGTTCGGCCCAGGCGCCTTATATCCACCCGCTCGCCCAGCACCGTGCGCGGCAGGTAGAGGCTGTTGGGCTGCCAATTCGGATGCGAGGTGGTCGGCCGGCGCGGCTGCCCCTCCAGCATCGCCGCCTGAGCGGCGTCGAACTGGCTCGGCGTCAGATCGAGGGGGTCGTAGATAAGCGGCTTAGCATAGAAGTCCAGGTTCTGCACCCCGACGTTCCCCAGCGGCAAGGTGAGCACCCGGTAGTTGGTCGTCCCCGGCATGACCGCGGCCATCTCCCCGAAGACGAGCAGGCTGCGCAGCGAATCAGCGTTGCCCGCGATGGTCGCCTGGATCAGCGCCCCGTCATAGTCGGTGGCGACGATGGCATCGGGGAGCGCCTCCGGGTGTAGCTTCCAGCGGGCAAGCTCGGCCTCGGCGAGTTGGGCGGCGATGGTCCGTTGCCCGCTGACCTCGATCGCGCTGAAGCCCGGCGGGAAGACGCGGAGCATGCCGTAGATCCCGATGATCAAGATGACCAACGTGATCAGAATCTCGATCAGCGTGAATCCCCGCTGCGCTGAAGTGCGCCTTGTTCGGTTGCCGGGCAAGAGAGTCATCGCTACGCTAGCTTTCGAGTCTACGGTTTGCGGTTCACGGTTTACAGTTTACAGGACGGCCGCTCTCGAGCGCTATAGCGCCCCACTCGGTCAACCGTAAACCGTAAACTGTGAACCGTCAACTCACATTATCGGCCCTTCGGGCCACGCGCCGCCGGTGGTCGGCTCTTTGTACATCGTGTTCTCCCGCTGTGCCGGCGCCCGCCTCACGCTGCCGTCGGCGAACAGCACTATATCCTCATCCCCCGGCCTGATCTCGGTCGGCACCCCCGGGCCCGCCGGCGCAGCGGTATCGCGGTGATAGGCGCACCAGGTCACCACCGTATCGGCCGGAGGATATGGCTCGAAGAGGTTGCGGTTGTCTGTCGCCGCGGTCGGCGCGCCGCCGCCCCAGAAGTTGCGGCGGTAGTATACATCATAGCTGTTCCACTTGCGGAGATAGGGAAGCATCGCCCGCTCCCCCAGGTCGCTGTCGGTCAGCAGCGCGCCGTTGGCCGGGCAGTGGTATACGCCCAGTTTGGTGATGTACCCACTTCCCTTGAACCAATCGAGCCCGTTGAGACCTTGACCACTCCGTTGAAGGGAGGCCCGCAGGCGAGGCAGCGATGTATCGAACTCGTCGTCGTACAGCCTCCAGTCCGATGTCGCCGGCGGGAGCTGAGCCGAATACGCACCCACATAGTAGAGGGTGAACAGGCCGAGTCCCTTCACCCCCGTCTCGAACGGTCTCCCGTCCGGGTGGTAGGCTGCCCCGACGAGCGTCCCGACACTATGGTCTCCCGGCGGGTCCACCCCGTAGAGCTCCCGGTACTGCTGGAGCGCCTCTTCCGTCCAGAGGTTCTCGGTGGCATCGGGCGGGTAGCACTGGTAGTCCTCGCGGAACAGCGCCAGCCCCTGGCCGATCGCCTTGAGGTTGACCGCACAGGATGACCGCCGGTGCTGGGCCGACATCGCGTTGTAGCTGGGCACGATGATCGCCATCATGATGGCCATGATGCCTATGACCACCAGGAGCTCGACGACCGTGAAGCCGCCAGCGCCGCGCTGTCGGGCCGAGTCGCTGACTCGCCCTGGGCGGCCAACCGGGTCGCCCCTACCTCTCGGCTTGTTCACTCGAGATCCCATCCCGCTGGGTCTCCGGGCCTCTGGGCCGCGGCGACCGGCCCGCTGAGCACAGGTCCCCGGCCGCGGCGCCTGTTGCGCTATCGGATGACTTCCGGCTGTGTGGCCCAGTTGTAGTCCATGCCCACGACCAGCGCCGCCGAGCCATCGAGGCGGAGCACGATGTCCTTGGGCGACTCGCTCACCGTGATGTTGGTCTCGAAGCTCGCTCCACCGCCCGGGCCGCCTCGGCCGCCCGGACCGCCTCGACCTGAGGGCGGGCCGGTGCTCGTCCTGACCCTCTCAACAGTGTACGGCCGATGATGGACGCAGCGTGTGATGATAGTGCTGTCCGGGGCGTTGCGATTGATGAGACCTGGGAAAACCGGGCTCGGCATTCCGTAAGCCATGTACTCGGGCGAGTTGGGATCGGGACTGCCCGGGTCCCACAGCGTCCGCCGAAGGGTGTCCTGGAGGCGGTGCCGCTG
>Ga0315275_10003157_pt1 | contig 15112 bp, 20 predicted proteins | sample YL17G03_0_MG_FD_205557 | JGI IMG/M metagenome (GOLD analysis project Ga0315275, IMG submission 205557) | Sediment microbial communities from Yellowstone Lake, YNP, Wyoming, USA - YL17G03_0 | ecosystem: Environmental > Aquatic > Freshwater > Lake > Sediment | place: USA: Wyoming | collected... | reverse complement strand
TTACTCAAAACAAATTATCAGTCACCGATATCATACCATTTACCGGTTATACAAAAGAGGATGTAGCGCTGTTCGCGCGGTTATCATCGCTTAAAGCAAGTAAAGAGAGGATTGATACTGCGATTATCGACTATACCGAGTCCCTGGGAGTTGATGTTACCTTGTATAAAAAGATCCATTTCACTCCGTTCGACCCCTCGATTAAGAGAACGGAGGCACTTATTGAGAAGGACAACAGACGCTTCACAGTAATGAAAGGATCACCACAAATAATACTAGATCTGTGCAAAGAAATAGATGAAAAAAATAGAAAAAACGTTGATACATCGATTGAAGATCTCTCAAAGAAAGGATACAGGACGCTTGCAGTTGCCCGATCCAACGACGATGACGTTGACCATCTTCAGTTTTTAGGATTAGTCGCATTAGCTGACCCATTACGACCAGATTCCAAGAGTATGATCGAAGCGGTAAAGCAACTTGGGATTAAACCACTGATGTTGACCGGTGATAACATCAACATCGCCAAAGAAATTGCTCTTCAAGCATCAATTGGGAGTAGGATTATTCGCATGGGTGATCTCAAAGATTTAAGCGAGGAAGAGAAAATTAAAATTTGTGAAGAATACGACGGGTTTGCTGAAATATATCCAGAGGATAAATACAAAATTGTCACGTTGTTGCAATCATGTGGGCATATCGTTGGGATGACCGGGGATGGAGTCAACGATGCACCAGCACTCAAACAAGCAGAAATGGGGATAGCGGTCAGTAATTCGACCGATGTCGCAAAAGGAGCAGCAAGCGTCGTGCTGGAAGAACCAGGTCTTGGAGTGATCGCTGATGCGATACGGATAAGCAGAAAAACCTATCAACGAATGCTGACATGGGTCATCAACAAAGTCACCAAGACGATTGAGTTTATCGTTCTATTGACGTTAGGGTTCTTCTGGCTGCATAATCTTATCCTCACGCTTTTAGGCATGGCGCTTCTCTTGGTCGCAAATGATTTTGCAACAATCTCGCTGGCGACCGATAATGTGAAGGATACACGTACTCCGGATACGTGGAACATTAAGAATATTACATTAGCATCCCTCGTCGTTGCTGTACCGCTCGTGATTCAAAGCGCAATCACCATATATCTAGGAGTAACCTACTTCAATCTCACTTGGGTGCAACTCACGACGTTTGTCACCTTGACACTCGTTTTTCATAGTTTGTTGAAAGTTGCTATCGTGCGAGAACGGAGACATTTCTGGTCATCACGACCTGGAAACGGATTAATGATTTCAATCGTAGTAACCATTGCAGCATTCTTATTATTGGGCGTCTATGGCGTCATTATACCGTCGATTTCTCTTAACCAAGTGCTCTTTACGCTAGGATTCTCCGCGCTCTTCATCTTCGTCGTTTTAGATCCGATAAAATATTGGGCATTTAAAAAATTCTGCTTGTAATAGCTGGTCAATTTATTTGTATTTATTCAGAGGAGCTCATTTTCGAGAGAGCAAGAACAAATAAACCAATAGATAACAGAATGATAGGAATCCGAATAAAATGTTCGCCCAGTCCATAACCTGCAACAGACAATACCAAACTCGAAATACCCATTGCTAACGCAATCATATAAAGAATCGGTTTCCCTAAATATTTCGATTCCATCTTTTTCACCTCAATAAATTTAATGAATTTTTTGCATATAAACGTAACTCAAATAATTTGAAAACATTTTTTGAAACTTGTAAATTGTAAGAAAATAAGGATGGATGCCTTAGTTTGTAGAGAATATTGTAAACCATTGTTCTGATTAATAAGATGAAAAATTTATGAACAATATTTAAAAAAACGAATATCATACAACAATTAATGAAGTCCAGCAATGAAGTTGACGTACAGGATGTTAAAATAAAACCCCCTTCCGAATGCACTGATGAGGAGATACAATCTTTTTTTAATTTAGTAAAGAGAGGAGGAGAGGTGGACATTAATACGCTTGAAGCAGGTATACGAAGAGCACGCCTTCTGACCTTCTGTTATATTAATCAGGAACTTGCTGGCGTTGCAGCTTTAAAAAACGCAGATCAAGGATATCAAAACAACGTGTTTGAACGCGCTGGAGAACCTAAATTGGCTGAGAAATTTCAAAGTGAGATTGGTTATATTTATATAGAGGAAAAATACAGGGGGCGACATGTCTGTCCTATTCTTGTGCAGCATCTAATGAACAATAGTGCTGATAAAATTTTTTCTACAGTAAGAATGAGAAACAAAAATATGATTAAAATAATAAGGAAATTGGGTTTTCGTCAGGTTGGGCATAGGTTCGTTGGCAAGCAGCAAGATAAAGGCCGATACTACGTTCAATTATTCGTTAAGTAGACATATCTTTCTTTTAGAGGGGTTTAATGTTAGCCTTATACTAAGGCCGGAGACAAATGAGTTTTGTTTATTTTTGAGTGAAAATAGTAAAAGATTGTTCTGATAAAAAATCATAACTGTTCTGTATCGAGTACCCTGCTTGTTTCATTTCTTCAAGTAGTATGTTCTGAGGAACGTAGTGCCGATGAAGTTTATGAAAACTGAAAAATCCTCCTCGGCCATCGTATTCAATGATAGCAATTTTCCCATCTGGTTTTAACGTCTCTTTTAATCTCCGAAAATAATCGATTCGATTCGGCAGATGATGAGAAACATTTCGTAGGAATACATAATCACACGTGTGTTTTGGTAAATCAGGATGTTCTGATGCAGTGTGCATTGTAATAACATTCGCTAATCCTTGTTCTATAGCTTGTTTCTTGATGAATGCTAAGAATTCTTGGTTAGTATCCACGGCATAGACTTTGCCTTTATCCCCTACTGTTTTAGCAAATCTATAGGTAAAGTATCCTCCTCCAGATCCGATATCAGCTATTATTTGTCCGGGTTTTAATGAAAGGGTTTCCATGATTTGATCTGCTTTGAATTTTGGTTTAGCCGCCCTTTTATTGAACATCTCTGGTCTTTTTTTGCTCATATTTTTTCACTTAACTCCTTAGATATGACTGTCTCTCGTTTTTATTCATTGTCATACTATCACCAGAATTGTTTAATGCTTATGCTCTTCGCAAACATCATTAGCATCGGCTCTCTTGATTTTTTTATTTTTCCACAGCCAAAACATCTCTCCAGCGGTTTCGGCCTGACCGACATACACGTTTATCCCAAACTCGCTACACATCTCTAATGCTCGTGGACCAAGCCCGCGACATAATAAAATATCTGCTCCGTTTTTTTTCATAATCTCAGGAGGCAGCCCCACGCCACCCATGTGTTCACTGGTGTTGTGTATTATCGTGGTCACATTTCCGTTTTCATCAACAAACGTGTACGTATTACATTTGCCGAAATGCTCTGACACTTTACTCTCCAGTCCATTCATATCTTCTGTTGGGATTACGATCTTCATCTTTTGATCACCTCTTAGTTTTGTTATCATGCGTTGTATTATTTCTTTCATTCTCTTTTTCTTTTTTTGATTTTCATTCAATGCTGTTTTTTCTCTTTTCTGATTGAATGCTCATAGTTCTTCTTAGCGTTTCGAAACGCCTCCATGGGAAGATGGGCACAATGCATGGATTCGACAGGGAGTCCCCCTAACGCACGTGCAATAGCTTCTTCTTTAATACTCAATGCTTCTTCAATGGTTTTCCCCTTTATCATATCGATAAAAACATCTGTTGTCGATACCGCACCTGGGCAGCCAAAAACCTTAAACTTTGCGTTTTCTATTTTACCGTCCCTAAATTGGATTCTTATCTCAATAACATCTGAACAGTCAGGATTTCCTGCTTTGCCCAGTCCATTGAACGTTTTAAGATCTCCTGCATTCTTTGGGTTGTTAAATCTCTTCATTACTTCTTCCGTAAACATTTTCTCACCTTTTACTCCTCATTAAAAATCGCTACTGCTATCACCGTGGTCCACAACCCGTTTTTATCACCCTCTGCTGTTTGAGCGATACTCTGCGTACGGACAATCTGACCACTTATCTTGTATTGTTGTTTTCGTTGGTCCCAAGCCTTATTTGGGTCAAACTCAAGACCAAGTGTCGTTGCAAGCATAGTTGCAGCAAGGTCTTCAGTATAGTCTTCGAGTTTCTTGCTGATAACGCCGAAGCAGTGATGCTCAGAAATGTAACCGTGGGAGTTTGATTCTTTAGGCAGTGCAACCCCTATTGCTGCTCCAACCAATCGATTCGGCTCATTTGTGCAATTTCTTGCCATGACACAGTAGGTTATTTGCCCAGCTTTAAGCTCTTGAATTCCTTTCTCTCGCGGAATAATTTTACAATGAGGCGGAACGATACTGGATACATTGACAATGTTGCATTTCTCGATCCCTGCATTACGAAGCGCAAGTTCAAATGATTGCAACTCCTGTTTGTGCCGACCTACTCCTTTCGTGAAAAACATTCTTTTTGGAACCATATTACATCACACAACCTCTTCTTTTTTTTATTAAATCATAATTCTTTGTTTCTCCTTATAAAAAGAACACTCTTTCCGTTTCCCTGTCTTAATATAATAATTAAAATGTTCGATCCATTTCGGCTCTTTTGGTGCGTTATTGATAAATTCTACGAATTTTCCTAACTTTTCCAGTGTTTTTCCAGTCACATGATGTTCAATTTGACATGCATCAGCTTCTGCTAATTCTCTTTCGATACCGATTATCTCTAAAAAATCTGCTATGATCTTGTGTTTTTTCATCAACTCACGAGCGATTTTCTTTCCGAAATCGGTGAGTGTAGCACCTTTGTAAGGCTCGTATTTTATGTAGCCTTCTTCTTGAAGTTTCTGCAACATCTCAGTTACCGAAGATGGCCGTATACTCATTTCTGAAGATATTTTACCAGTCTGTGCGTATCCCTCTCGATTTTGAAGAACGTATATGGTTTCGATATATTCCTCAGTAGTTTTTCGTTTCATCATCTTAAACCACTATCCTAATAACAACATCATAAACATACCAACGTTAAAGATGACAACAGTCATTGTTTTTGTTTTTCCTATTCCTTCGTTATCCATTTATACTTCCCTTTTTCACCATTGGCAGAATTTAATCAAACCACGGTTATAACTGACTCAATGTTTACATCAGCTTGAATGGAATTGCTAATCAAACATGCGCGTTTCACTTTTTTCAAAATCTTTTCAATAATGTTCCGATCATTCTCATAAGAAATACCAATGTTCATAGTAACAGTAATGGAGCTAAATCTAAAGACACCACCAACCAATTCTACAGTGCCAGAGATTTTACTCCTATACGATTTAAGAGCAACATTTTCTTTGTTCACAAACCAGAGGAAAGTAGTAAGCATACAAACCTCCACCGAACCTACAAAAAGATCTTCAGGAGACCAAATACCAGGATGACCACCGAACTCAGGAGGACAAGCTACCTCGATATCGGGTTTACCCTTAGCTCTAAGAACACCTCTTTTTTCAGAAGTCCACTCTAAATTTGTAGTATATTCGAATTTCTCAGGTTCATCTTTCATAGTAATCATCTTTCAACACTTATTTTTCTTACTAGGTCTAGGAGAATAAAACGGGAGCAAGGTTTTTTCCCCCTAATTATAGAGATATATCTCTTCTCTTTAGATAATTTTTTAATTTCATTCATAAATCATTCTTGTGTTTGTTGTATCTTTTTCTCTAGAAGGATATACTCCTCTCCATCCGAAACCAGGGTTTGAGTAACCAGGTACATTAGATCCTGCGCAGTATCCTACTGCTCGTCCAGTTCTCGGTCCAAGCCCCCAAGGTTCTGTTCTGTCGCCACCAGGCATTTTCTATTTCACCTCCCTTTCATTATTTTCACTCATGATATGTATATACATAAACAATGAATTATAAACATTACTATAATAATTATAACAAAAAAAATTATTTTTTCCTATTTTTTATAGGGGACGTTAATATGGATAGTAAATATTACTGATAATATATTCGTTTTAATGAGGTAAAAAACATGATACAATAAAAAGGTAGACTAGATAATACAGATAAAAAAATAATCTCTTTGCTCCATGATAAACAAGACATGTCTCAAGAATAGAAGAAATGAACTCGAAGCACCTGTCACGGATCAGCAGCATAACACCATTAGGTGACGTTTGCTTTGCATTTTGCTGTATCAGGACATCTTTTTAGGTAATTTTCTTATATAAAATTTGTTATCCGTATACTTTATTTCAACAAGTTTTTTTTCCCTAATTAATTTTTTTATTACATTCCAACTAGAATCAGCTTTTTTTAAAAACGCTATTATGGCTTCTTCTTTCATTGGATGCACTGAAGTAATACTTAGAATATCTTCTTCAACATTTCCCGTATATGCAAAAGCATTTCCTTCATAGCCAATAAGACATTCAGCTTCGATTCCTTGTTCTTTGAAAATTTGAAACGCTCTATTAACCTCGTTTTCACCAGCAGATTTTACCCATTTTTCTGCCGGTGGTCTAATTGGAATGGAAATATAGCTCTTTTTTGGGGATAACCCTACTATGAACTCAGCAACCTTTTCCAATCCTTCAGTATTATCATTAACATCCTGGAGAACCATGGTTTCAGTTACCAGATCACCTGAAAACGAATGCGAAAACTCTGACATTCCATCCAATATATCCCTCAGTTGTAGAGATCCATAGGGTCTATTGATACGATGCCAGATTTCTTGGTCGACGGTATCAATCTTAAGAGAAACCCAGTCGGATTTTCTTAAATCATCTCGAACATCTTTTTTCCATATCAACGATGAGTTTGTAATAACAGCAATTTTTATTCCCAGGGTCTTAAGAAGTTCGATTTCTTCCCCAAGGTTGCTATCCAATGTTGGTTCGCCATCAGCAACAAAAGTGAGATAATCAATAGCTTCCTTTTTTTCCTTTGCTCCTTGAATTTTCTGTTTTACAGCCGTTACGATTTCTTGTGATGTATAAAATGGTGTACGAGTAATCTGCAGAGTATGCGTTCTTCCAAGTTGACAGTAAATGCAAGAATACGAACAGATTTTTGGTGGAATATTGTTTATTCCAATGCTTTGCCCTAAGCGTCGTGAGGGAACAGGACCAAATGCTATCCTCCTTACGTCCCCAGTCATCGTTTTTCTCCTTCAATAACAAAAAGACTTGCAATACTTTGATCATCAGTATCAACAATTTCTTGTTCGGTTATCCCTAGAATATATTCCTCATTTTTAATGTCAAAATACCGAGAAATAACTTTTTTAATTTTGTTGATGTTTGTATGCTTTATGTTTTTCCGTATATAGGAATTAATATTGTTATACTTCTCTTGAAAATAACATGAATTAGGGTTGAGCATAAGAACCAGCAGTAAGCCTTTTGATTTAAGGACTCTGTAGGTTTCCTTTATAGCTTTTTGAGTGCTTTGGATAAATTCCAAAGAGGTGACATAGAACACAGCATCAAAACCACTATCTTCAAACTTAAGATGTTCAGCATCCCCATAGACAAGAGAGATATTTTTGGGAGTCTGTTGAATCATTTCTTTGGAATTATCGAGACCCATGATATTCATTTCTGGACGAAGCTGATGGAGTCTTTCCTCTATTACGGCAGGGCCGCAGCCAATGCTTAATACTTTTTTACGACCCATTAATTTTTCATCAATAATTCTTGTTTCGTGTTCCAATATTTTTTTACCAATCGCAGTGTTGTAGAATTGTATATATTTTTTTACATCGTTTTCTTTTGTCATAATACGTTGGTTTCATCAATTATTTCTCTAAATGTTCAATCATATCAATAAGAATAACACGGTGACAAGGATATCTTCCACAATAGCAATACAGAAATACATCCTTTTTTTCTGCTAGCTCTTTGATCTCTTTTAATTTGTCAATCACGTCAGGTTTGGATTCAACTTCTTTTCTATATCGTTTCTCAAAATCTGTTTGCTGCCATGCACTTTTTCTTGCATCTGGTTCAGCCATACCTTTTTTCATCAACTTACTTTTAATCTCATTAAATTCTCTTAATAACGTTTCCGATGGAGAAAATACGCTTGGGTATCCAACCGCTATTTTGATTGCGTCTTTAGGAAGGGTTTTAAGCTTTGCGACATACGATTCTTTTAACATAGTTACCTTCTAAATTTTTCATCATTCCTTTTTATTTTTTCGCTCATTTTTTTCTCTTTTCCAATAATGGATTTTGATATCCTTCTTTCATTGCAATGCTTCTAATAGCGTTCATCAACTTTGGTATCTCAACACCTTGTGGACATTGAGTATAGCACCGGTGATGTGTTGAACAAATCTCGATAAATTTATTGGAGAAAACTTGATCTTTCATCCCCAACAATACATTTTTTATTACTTTCCTTGGGGAATACAATGGGTCTAGTTCTCGCTCAGGGCATCCTGCTGTACAGGTTCCACAGTTAAAACATTCAAATAGACCCTTGCCTCCTTCGTCTTCAACAATTTTATATTTAAAATTCAAATCAAGGTATTTTTTCGCTTTCTTTCCGGTGACATCTTCTGTCTGTTCCTCCAGTAACCGCGCATTACGAACCGCATTCATCACTGCTTTCACATCAACACCTTGAGGACATTTCTCCAGACACCTATAATGCGCACTGCAAATCCAGATAAATTCACTGGCCAATACCTCCTCTTTTAGCCCCAATACTGCCTTTCGAATGATGATACGTGGATTCCAGTCCAATCTGACGTTCATTTCTGGGCATTGAGCGGTGCACGACCCGCAGGCATAACATTTCAAGATCCCCTCGCCACCTGGTTCACTCGCAATTTGATTTTTGAAATTCTGATCAACCTTCCGAGAGTCAATCACACACATTCTTCAACCACTAAACAAGTTCACCTTTAAGCATTCCTTTCCGTTCAAGGTAAATTATAATAGCTTTATGCAGAGTATTCACAGAAAGTTTCGCACAATGAGAATGATTCTCAGGTAAACCATCCAACGCGTTAAGCAAATCCTCCTCAGAAATCCTCATAGCTTCACTCGGTGTTTTTATTTTTATCATCTTAGTAAGCATATTTCCACAAGCAAGTGTCGCACCACAACCATCTGTCCAAAACCGCGCATCCTGTATCCTTCCATCTCCTATCTTTAGAGTGATTTTCATGGTATCACCACAAGGACCTTTGATCACTCCAACTGCATCTGGATGTTCAAGAACCCCAAAATTGATAGGATTACGATACTCTCCGATAGCTACTTTTGAATATGTTTTTTCTTCATCATGTTCTATTTTCTTTTGAATTTTTTTTACCATATTCTCAAGACTACCTTCAGTCATAATGCTATAACACCTCCTGTATCCTATTCCACATCTCACGGATCTCATGGGATAACTCTCCATCTGAAAACTCTATAACACTTTGTTCCTGAATCATTGCCTTGGTCATCACATTATCATAAGGGAGTTTCCCCACCATCGGGATATTATTCGTTTTACAATATTTTTCAATTATTTTTGTGTTCTCAGGGTTGATAGTATATTTGTTGATGCAAACGGTCGACGGGATGTTAAAATGGTGGGCAACCTCTTGTATTCTTTCTAAATCATGGATTGCGGAAAGCGTTGGTTCTGTGACAATTAATACGAGATTAACACCTGTTATTGAAGCGATAACTGGGCATCCGATACCGGGAGGCCCATCAATAAGAATGAGGTCCTTTGCATTCTTCTCAGCAAGTTGTTTAGCATTATTCCTCACAAGGGTCACAAGTTTCCCTGAAGCCTCCTCTGCAGTATTTAACACGGCATGGGCCATTGGTCCAAATCTTGTTTCAGAAAGATAAGCAAAACCTGAATCCCTATCAACCATCGTAATCGCCTCAACAGGACACACATAGGCACAAACGCCACATCCTTCACAAGCTCCCTGGATTAAATTGATATCTTTATCAATGGCATTAAACTTGCAAGAATCAAAGCATTTTTTGCAGTCATTACATGTATTCTTGTCAATTTGTGCAATCTTTGAGCCATGGAACACGATAGTTTTTTTAATCTCAGGTTTAAGTATAAGGTGAAGATCAGCAGCATCAACATCGCAATCAGCAAGAACTGCATTCTTTGCAAGAGAGGCAAACGCGGCAGTAATCGATGTTTTTCCTGTTCCACCTTTTCCACTAATAACCGTAAGCTGTTTCAAGGGGTCACCTCGTTTTGGAGTTTCTGAAAAAGATTTTGAAAGCTTATACGCCATTCAGGTAATTCATGTACAAATGGAATGCCCTTTGAATAAAGATAAGCAATCTTTTCACTATGAGGAATCTTCATAACAACAGGGATTTTTTCATGCTGGCAATAGCATTCAACTCTGTTATCACCAGAGCCATCACGATTGATGATTACTCCAAAAGGAATAGATAAATGCCGTACAACATCAACAGCAATCTTAAGATCATGAAGTCCAAAGGGGGTCGGCTCAGTCACAAGAAGACAATAATCTGAGCCGCGTATTGTTTCAATCACCGGACAGGAGGTACCTGGTGGCGCATCTAAAATAACGTGTGTCGTCGCATCTATCTTTTTCTTCAGAGATCGAAGAAGAGGAACCGCCATAGCTTCACCAATGTTTAAGACACCCTGATAAAAATCAACGGCACCACGGGTTCCATGGTCAATGGTTCCAATGACTCGTTTCTTCCAACTGATTGCGTCTCTTGGGCATACCAGAGCGCATCCTTCACAGGAATGGCATAACTCTGGGAAAATAAGGACTTTTTTTGGCACTACTGCAAGAGCGTGATACATACAAAAATCAGCGCATTTTCCGCAGTAATCACATTTTTTCACATCGATAGTAGGAGTATCAACGGTAACATTCTCATGGGTATCCATCGTTGCTTTGAGGAAAATATTCACGTTTGGCTCCTCAACATCACAATCGATAAGCTGGGTTGTATCTAGACTTAATGCAAGATTGATGGCAATTGTTGTTTTTCCAGTCCCGCCTTTACCACTAGCAACAGCGATGATCATCGTTGTCAAAGCTCCGATATGTCCACCACTTTGAGGGAATGTGGAAGTCGCGTTCTGGCAAGATCAGAGTATATCTTTTTGTATTCAGTCCACTGTTTCTTGTACTCAAGGGTTATTTCTGCTATCACTTTTGCTGGTACACCCACTGCGATTGCCTTATCTGGTATTTTTTCTTTATTTTTCACCACAGCTCCTTCTGCAACAACCGCCCATTCACCTATCTCTGCGTAATCGCTGACAATCGCACCCATACCAATGATTGCCCAACCATGAATCGTGGCGTTATGGATAATTGCAGCATGCCCGATGGTCACAGAATTTCCGATGATGGTTTTTTCATTGGGCCGTGCATGAATAACCACGTTTTCTTCTACAGCGGTATCATTGCCAATTCGTATCGACCCGTAATCTCCTCGAATACGAGCCCCTGGTCCAATGTAGCAGTTTTCTCCAATAGTAACATCCCCAATCACGTCTGCTGACGGAAAAATAAATGTACCTTTCCCTATGCGTGGTTTCTTTTTTTCAAACTCATAGATTGACATAGAATCATCCTTCCCCTTCTAAAGAGAGGCCTCATTATCTTGACCCTGAACTGTGATGATTTTTGTGGTTCGTTACCTACTTGCAATGTTCACCATGATGCTCATGATGATGTTCATGTTCATCACGAAATGCATGTCTGCCACATGCGTCACCAATGCCTGCTTTTTTGAGCTGCCCTTTTCGGAAGGCAGAAATCGCGTCTTTCACGGTTCCTGAGGCACCAATATACACGTCAATGCCAGTCTCGTCAAACATACTAATAGCACGTTGGCCCAATCCCCTACAGACAAGTACATTCACACCTTCTCTCACCATGATTTCAGGTGGATATCCAACCCCGCCCATATGTTCACTTGTATTGGGTACTACCTTGACTTCATTGGTATCAAGATCCACAATCGTATAGGTAGGTACTCTGCCGAAGTGTTCACCAATAGCTTCATCTAATCCGTTATTCCCATTTGTCGGTATACATATTTTCATAGATTTTCCCTTCTTGTTATTACCCATGCCAAAATGGCTCTCTACGCTAGGAGTGTTTGTTTCTTTTAGTTCACCTTTTTTAAATTTTTCCACAATGTCTTTTACAGTGCCATTTACCCCGGTGATTACGTTTATTCCTGCGGCTTGTAAGGTTTGAAATGCATTTGGTCCGATGTTTCCAGTAATAACAGAATTAACTCCTGATCGAACAACGGTTTGCGCTGCTTGAATGCCTGCGCCACTTGATGCCGCCGTACTTTCATTCGAAATAATTTCTACCGTCATCGTTTCCGTGTCAACGATCAAAAAATATTGACATCTGCCAAACCGGGGGTCAACATCTGCGTTCAAATCCGTTCCTGTTGATGATATACATATTTTCATTTCATTCACAACCTCATTTTTTATTTTTCTCTATTTTCTTTTATTATGATAACATTTCCATTTTTCGAAAAAATTTTATTATCAGAAGACGAATCACTATTACTTATAAATCCCAAAGAAAGAATGAAATTTTTTATTTTTTCAATCTCGTTTAACTCTTTTTTTTCTTGTTGCTTCTTCATAAATTTTTATTCTCCATGATTATACTTCATAATGATTACTGTGGTCGTGTCATCAGTGCACCGCACTGTGGACATTTCCTCGTATAACAAGGAACGCCTCGTTGATGAGGTTCACGATGGCCACAGTTGGGACAGAGACATTCTCCATTTGGACCCATGCCATATCCACCACCAAGACCTCGACCTCCACATCGTCCGAAGCCTCCACCACCACGCTGCCTTGGCATATCTTTTTTCATCTCCTTTGTTTTACAATGTGTTCAATTTTCTCTACAATGTTTATAATTGCTTTGCCAGCATCTGTTGAGGCATTTTTAATGAGGAATGGTTCACCACTATCACTCGTTAAAACTATGTTTGGATCGAGAGGGATCTTTCCAAGAAATGGTACCTGAAGATCTATTGAGGCTTTGAGTCCTCCACCAGTTTTAAAGATATCAACATTTTTTTTACAATGAGGGCAAGTAAACCCACTCATATTCTCAATAATGCCAATAATCGGCATATTCATCTTTTTGACAAAATTGATTGATTTGCGTACACTTACTAACGCTAAATCCTGTGGTGTCGTCACAATAACCGCTCCATCACTCTGTGGAATAAGCTGTGCAATACTCAGTGGTTCATCGCCGGTACCCGGTGGGAGATCGACGATTAAGTAGTCAAGATCACCCCAATCGACATCACCGATAAACTGTTTTATCGCACCCATCTTCATTGGTCCACGCCAAATCACTGGAGAATCAGTATCGGAAAGAAGAAAACCCATGGACATTACTTTCAGATTCGGTGTAACCGAGATAGGATTGAAACCGGTAGCAGATGTTGTTGGTTTTTTCTCTTCAACACCAAGGATCTTTGGAATACTTGGCCCATGAATATCACAATCCATTAACCCAACAATATGTTTTTTTTCTGAAAGTGCAAACGCAAGATTCACAGAAACCGTGCTTTTCCCAACACCGCCTTTACCACTCAATACAATAATCTTATGTTTAATTCTGCCGAGATTGTGTGTAACCTTCAAATCATCATTTTCTTTTTTTTCCATGGAACCGTTCACCTCTATGTTTTTTAACCTAATTTATCATACTATCTTTTGTCATAAAAAGAAAGAGAAGGAAGCTTGATTGGTCTTATTGTGAAGTTTCCTTTTTTTCTTTTGATAACTCTTGGAGCCTTCCCCGTATCATCTTTATTTCTTCTTCAAGACCTTTGACCATGTCTTCGAGGTAAGCTTTTTCTTCCTCTTTGCTGGGTTCTGGATATGTTTCAGGGTAGTATGGTGATGGATAAGGATATGCTCCTTCTGCCCAGAAAAATCTCCCGCGTCCCCGGAATCCTCGTCCGAAACCTCGACCCCGTCCTCTGCCGAAACCAATATTTGCATAACCAGGTACATTAGATCCTGCGCAGTATCCTGCTGCTCGTCCAGTTCTCGGTCCAAGCCCCCAAGGTCCTGTTCTGTCGCCACCAGGCATTTTCTATTTCACCTCTTTTTTATTCTTTCTATTCATTTGTTTTCCTTCAAGATCAAGTTATAATACTATCTGACATAAGGAATAACTTATAAACATTATTATAATAATTATTACAAAATTAGTTTTTATTCCTATTTTTTATAGGAAATATTTATATAGACTACAAATATGATTAATAATATATTCGTATTAATGAGGTTGATATATGCCGCATTTAAAATTTACCCTCGATGAAAAGGATAGAAAAATAATTTCTCTATTACATGATAATCATGATATATCTCAGGAAGAAATCGCCAAAAAAGTAAACTTGTCACAACCTTCAATTGCAATGCGAATCAAAAAATTGAAGGAGCGAGGAATAATTGACCATGTCTTTGGAGTAAATCTCAACAAAGTAGGGATGTATCTTGCAAAAGTCATGGTCAGGACAACCAATACCTCGAAAATTTTGGATATGTTTCGTGGCTGCCCTTTTTTCTTAAACGGTTTTGTAGTATCTGGAAATGAAAACCTTATGTTGTTATTTGCCGGTGAGGATTTGGCATCTCTTGAATCAATCATCGATTGTCGGATACGTCCAGATAAGGATGTGCAAAGTGCAGATTTTAATATTATAATATCAAGTATTAAGGATTACGTGATGCCCATAAGAATTGTCGAACGATCTATGAATAAACCTCCCTGTGGCGTGGAATATAAAACATGCCCGGCTTATTCTGAGAATCGTTGTTTTGGTTGTCCAGCTACGAATCGGTATAAAGGTTCTTTTTGGTAGAAGTGTCAAATGATATCTCTGACATATGTTTATATTGAAGAAATAACGACAATTTTTAATTAATTCTTGAATGCGATGCTGTAATCGATCAAGCCCAAAGCGTTGCAACTGGGTTAACTAGTTAAAGAAAAGGACTATTTCTGATGCGCCATGCTCAATCTCATTGGGGTTATTATTGCATTTGCGGTTATTCTTATTCTTATACGGAAAAAAATAAAT
>Ga0315275_10003155_pt1 | contig 15114 bp, 12 predicted proteins | sample YL17G03_0_MG_FD_205557 | JGI IMG/M metagenome (GOLD analysis project Ga0315275, IMG submission 205557) | Sediment microbial communities from Yellowstone Lake, YNP, Wyoming, USA - YL17G03_0 | ecosystem: Environmental > Aquatic > Freshwater > Lake > Sediment | place: USA: Wyoming | collected... | reverse complement strand
AGGAGCTGATCCGCGACCTTCGGCCGGACACCTGTGTGCTCGCCTACTCCGACCTCTCGGCGGAGACGGTGCTGCGCCTGTCCGCGCGGGTCAACGCCGCCGGCGCCGATTTCGCGATGCTGGGCGCCCGCCACGTGCTGCACTCGCGCAAGCCGGTGGTCGCGGTGTGCGCGTCGCGCACCGGGGCGGGGAAGAGCCCGCTCTCGCGCGCCATCGTGCCGTACCTCCGCGCGCAGGGCCTGCGCGTGGCGATCATCCGCCACCCGATGCCGTACGGCGACCTCGCGGCGCAGCGGGTGCAGCGCTTCGCGACCGAGGCGGACCTCGTGCACCACAAGGCGACGGTCGAGGAGCGCGAGGAGTACGAGCCGCACATGGCCACGGGGTCGGTGGTGTTCGCCGGCGTGGACTACGCGGCGATCCTTGCGGCGGCGGAGCAGGAGGCCGACGTCGTGCTCTGGGACGGCGGCAACAACGACACGTCGTTCCTCAAGGCGGACCTCTACTTCACGGTCGTGGACCCGCACCGGGCGGGACACGAGCTGACGTACTATCCCGGCGAGACGAACGTTCGACTCGCCGACGTGATCGTGATCAACAAGGTGGACACGGCGCCCGCGGCGGCGGTGGCGATGGTGCGCGAGAACGTGCGCGGGGCCAACCCCCGGGCGCGCATCGTGGACGCGGCGTGCCCCGTGACGGCGGACGATCCCGCGTTGCTCCGCGGCAAGCGCGTGCTCGCGATCGACGACGGCCCGACACTCACGCACGGCGGCATGGCGTTCGGCGCCGCGGTGCTCGCGGCGCGCGCGGCGGGTGCGCGTGAACTGGCGGACCCGCGGCGCTTCGCGGTCGGGGAAATTGCGGATGCGCTCGCTCAGTATTCCCACGTAGCCGCGGCGCTCCCCGCGCTCGGCTACGGCGACCGCCAGCTCGCGGACCTCGAGGCGACGATCGCGCGCGGCGTGGCGGACGGCGTGGAAGTGGTGGCCATCGGCACGCCGATCAACCTCGCGAAGCTGGTGAAGATCCCCGTGCCGTACACGCGCGTGAACTACGAGATCGTGCTGCAGGGTGGCGTGACGTTGGGTGATCTGCTCGCTCCCGTGTTGTCCGCGGTGGCCGCCAAACGATCCTAGCGGCCCAGGCCGATTGAGGTGGGAACGCGCCGGTCCGATGCGCTCGCATCGGGCCGGCGCTGGCGTTGCGGCGGTATGCGGTTTGCACGAGGCGCGTGGTGCGGGGACGTGACCCACCTCCGAAAGGCGCACGCCCGTGATCACAGCGCTCATGTCCGGCACCGGCGAGTTCGACCTCGCGGAGCACGTCCTGCGCCGCGAATTCCTGGATCAAGTGGCGAACATTCCCGGCGGGCGGCGCATCAGCCGGTGCCTGCAGTGCGGGACGTGCACCGGCTCCTGCCCGGTGTCGTACGCGATGGACCTCTCACCCCGCGAAGTGATCGCGCGGTTCCGCGCGGGGGACATCCGCTCCCTGCTGGAGAGCCGCACCATCTGGCTCTGCGCGTCATGCTACGCGTGCACCACGCGGTGTCCGGCGGGCATCAAGGTCACGGACATCATGTACGCGCTGAAGCGAATGACAGCCGACCGGGGCTTGCGCCGCCGGAGCTTCCCACCGTTCGCGATGGCGGAGGGGTTCGTGACGATGGTGCGCGTCTTCGGCCGCAACAGCGAGCCGTGGCTGCTCGCGCTGTACTACGTCCGCACGGGTTTCCGGGGGATGCTTGGCAACCTGGGGATGGCGACGCGGCTGTTGCTGCGCGGGCGCCTCCCGATCGTGCCGAAGCGCATCCGAGGCCTGGAGGACCTGCGGCGGATCCTCCGGCGCGCGGAACAGCTCGAGATCCAGTACGAGGACGAGATCGCCGGCACGCCGTTGGACGAGGTCGGGTACGGGACGTTGGCGGCCGCGCCGCCGCGTACGGTGCCGGCCCAGTCGCTCGGCGCGACGGCGGGCTGAGGGGAGCGACGCGATGCGCTACGCGTACTATCCGGGGTGTTCCCTCGAATCGACGGCGAAGGCCTACGATCTCTCGCTGCGCGCCGTCTTCCGCCTGCTGGGCCAGGATCTCGAGGAGATCGACGACTGGAACTGCTGCGGGGCGACCGCCTACATGTCGGTTGCGGAAACGGTGGCTCTCGCGGTGTCGGCGCGGAACCTCGCCCTGGCCGAGCGGATGGGCGGCCTCGACGTGGTGGCGCCGTGCAGCGCCTGCTTCACCGTGCTCAGCAAGACGCAGCGGTACCTGGGCGGACACGCCGACCTGCGCGAGCGCGTGCAGGAGTCGCTCGGCGAGGCGGGGCTGTCGCTGACCAGGCCGGTCCGCGTGCGCCACCCGCTCGATGTCCTCGTGAACGACGTCGGGCTCGACGCCGTGGTCGCGCGCACCGTGCGCCAGCTCGGTGGGGCCAAGGTGGCGCCGTACTACGGCTGCCAGATCGTGCGGCCGGAGCGCGGCTTCGACGACCGCGAAGTCCCGATGTGGCTGGACGTGCTCTTCCAGCGGCTCGGGGCGGAGGTGGTGGACTACCCGCCGAAGGTCCGCTGCTGCGGCGGGATGCAGATGAGCACCAACGAGCAGGTCGGGCTGCGGCTCAACTTCGACCTCCTCGCCGAGGCGATGGACTCCGGCGCGAACGTGGTCGTCACCACCTGCCCCCTGTGCCAGATCAACCTCGAAGCGTACCAGGGGAAGATCAGCCGCGCCTTCAAGCGGCGGATCCGCATCCCGGTGATGTACTTCACCCAGCTGCTCGGGCTCGCGCTGGGCGCGTCCGCGAAGGAGCTGGGCCTCCCGCTCAATCTGGTGCCGTTCGACGTGGAGCTGGCGCCGGTCGCGGAGGCGGTCCATGGCTGAGCAGGCGAAGGTCGCCGTCTACGTGTGCCACTGCGGGACGAATATCTCGCAGACGGTGGACGTCGAGGCGGTGGCGAAGTTCGCGGGCACGCGGCCGAACGTCGTGGTGGCGCGCGACTACAAGTTCATGTGCTCGCTGCCGGGCCAGGAGCGGATCCAGAAGGACATCGAGAAGTTCGGCGCCGACCGCGTCGTGGTCGCGGCGTGCTCCCCGCAGATGCACGAGCTGACCTTCCGCAAAGCGCTGCAGGTCGGCGGGCTGAACCCGTACCTGCTCCAGGTCGCCAACATCCGGGAGCACTGCTCGTGGGTGCACGAGGAGGTGGGGCCCGCCACCGCGAAGGCCAAGGCGCTGGTCGCCGCGGCCATCGCGCGGGTGGTCCACCACGCGCCGCTCGAGGTGACCTACGCCCCGATGAACCGCTCCGCGATGGTGGTCGGGGGCGGGATCGCCGGCATCCAGGCGGCGCTGGAGCTGGCCGAGGCCGAGCACGAGGTGTACCTCGTCGAGCGCGACTCCACCCTCGGCGGCGCGATGGCGAAGTTCGACAAGACCTTCCCCACGCTCGACTGCGCCGCGTGCATCCTGACACCCAAGATGGTCTCGGTGGGCCACCGCAAGAACATCCACCTCCGCACGATGACGGATGTGGTGGGCGTCTCGGGCACCTTCGGCGACTTCACCGTGACGCTGCGCCGCCGGCCGCGCTACGTCTCCGAGGCGTGCACCGCGTGCGGCGCCTGCGCGAAGGTCTGCCCCGTCACCGTCCCGAGCCCGTTCGAGCAGTACCTCGGCGAGCGGACCGCCATCCACCGCGCCTTCGCGCAGGCGGTGCCCGCGCAGTTCCTCATCGAGAAGCAGGAGCGCCCGCCGTGCATCGAGGCGTGCCCCATCCGCCAGGAGGCGGCGGGGTACGTGGCGCTGATCCGCCGCAAGAAGTTCAAGGAGGCGGCGCGGCTCATCCGGCTGCGCAACCCGCTGGCCAACGTCTGCGGGCGGGTGTGCTACCACCCCTGCGAGAGCGAGTGCAACCGCGGGCTGGTGGAGCAGCCGCTGGCGCTGCAGCACCTCAAGCGGTTCGCGCTCGACTGGGCGCGCGAGAAGAAAGTCGCCATCAAGCCACCGAAGGTGCCGCCGCGGCCGGAGCGGGTGGCCATCGTGGGCTCCGGCCCCGCGGGCCTCACGTGCGCGCACGACCTGGCGGTGAAGGGCTATCGGGTCACCGTGTTCGAGCAGCACGGCCAGCTGGGCGGGATGCTCGCCGTGGGCATCCCGGAGTACCGCCTGCCGCGTCCCCTGCTGCAGGAGGAGATCGACTACATCCGCGCGCTGGGCGTCACCTTCCGCACCGGGGTCCGGTTCGGGAAGGACGTGACGCTCGCTCAGCTGCGGGGCGAGGGGTATCGGGCGGTGTTCCTCGCCACCGGGCTGCACGACGCCGTGCGGCTCGAGGTCCCCGGCGAGGGCCTTCGGGGCGTGCAGAGCGGCCTCGAGTACCTCCGGCACGCGAACCTGCGGCAGAACGGGCACCTCGGCGCGCACGTCGCGGTGGTCGGCGGCGACAACGTGGCGGTGGACGCGGCGCGTACGGCGCTGCGCCACGGATCCAAGGTGACGCTGCTCTACCGGCGTTCCCGCGCCGAGATGACCGCCAGCCCCGAGGAGGTCGCCGACGCCGAGGCGGAGGGTGTGGCGCTGCGGTTCCTGGTCGCTCCGGTCGAGATCGTGGGAGTGGACGGCTGCGTGAAGGAGCTGCGCTGCGTGCAGATGCGGCTGGGCGACCCCGACGCCGGTGGGCGCCGGCGGCCGGTGCCGGTCGATGGCAGCGAGCACGTGATGGAGTTCGACAACATCATCGTGGCGGTGGGCCAGGCGCCGGAGCTGGAGGCGCTGCGCGCCGCCGGCGCCGGCGAGACGGGGCGTCTCAAGCTGGCGGAGTGGGGCGCGCTCGAGGTGGACCGCGAGACCAAGCAGACGCCGATCCCCGGCCTCTTCGCCGGCGGTGACGTGGCGCTCGGGCCGTCCACCGTCGTGGCCTCGATGGGCAACGGGCGGCGCGCGGCCGAGGCGATCGACAAGTACGTCAACGGGCTGCCGCTGCGGGACTTCACCACCCACCTCGTGCCGGCGCGCCTGCCGCGCGGTGAGAGCTACCGGCCGCACTCCTACGCGCCGCTGTACAAGGACACGCCGAAGGCGGCGCGCGTGGCGATGCCCAAGCGCGACCCGGCGGAGCGGAGCCGCGACTTCGGCGAGGTGGAACTCGGCTACACCGAGGCGCAGGCCGTGGAGGAGGCGAGCCGCTGCCTCGACTGCGGCGTCTGCGTCGAGTGCCTGGAGTGCGAGCGCGTCTGCGAGCCGAAGGCTGTGACCCACGCGATGACGGACACGGTGGAGCAGGTGAAGGTCGGGCAGGTGCTGCTGGCCACCGGCTTCCAGTTGTTCGACGCCAAGGTCTCGAGCCAGTACGGCTACGGCCGGCTCCCCGACGTCTACCACGGGCTCGAGTTCGAGCGGCTGCTCAACTCAGCGGGCCCGACAGGCGGCAAGCTCCGGACGCGGGACGGCCGGGCGCCGCGCGCCATCGCCATCCTGCACTGCATCGGGTCGCGCGACGAGAACTACCATCGCTACTGCTCGCGCGTCTGCTGCATGTACGCGCTGAAGTTCGCGCACCTGGTGCGGGACCGCACCGACGCGGAGGTCTACCAGCTCTACATCGACATGCGGGCGTACGGGAAGGGCTTCGAGGAGTTCTACGGCCGCGTGATGGAGGAGGGGGCGCACATGATCCGCGGCAAGGCGGCCGAGGTGGACGAGGCGCGCGGGCCGCTGGCGGAGCAGGGTTCGCTGGTCGTGCGCTGCGAGGATACGCTGATCGGGAAGTTCCGCGAGATCCCCGTGGACATGGTGGTCCTCTGCACGGCGCTCGAGCCGCAGGCCGACGCCGACAAGGTGAAGAAGCTGTTCTCCATCTCGATGAGCCCCGACGGCTTCTTCCTGGAGCGGCACCCGAAGCTCGACCCGACGTCGACCTTCACCGACGGCATCTACATCGCGGGCACGTGCCAGGGGCCCAAGGACATCCCGGACACCGTGGCGCAGGCCGCGGGCGCGGCGGCGCGGATGATGGCGAACATCGGGAAGGGTCAGGTGGCGCTCGACCCGGTGCGGGCGCGGATCGTCGCCGAGCGGTGCAGCGGATGCCGGATCTGCAACAACCTCTGCCCGTACAGCGCCATCAGCTACGACGAGGCGCAGCAGGTGTCGGCGGTGAACTTGACGCTCTGCAAAGGGTGCGGGACCTGTGTGGCGGCATGCCCGGCCGGCGCCATCGAGGGCGCGGGGTTCACCGACGAGCAGATCCTGGCGGAACTGGAAGGGCTCTTCGCGACCTGAGGGGGGCGGTATGGCCTACGAGCCGATGATCGTCGGTTTCCTCTGCAACTGGTGCTCGTACGCCGGCGCCGACCTGGCGGGCGTCTCGCGCATTCAAAGCGCGCCGAACCTGCGCTCCATCCGGGTGATGTGTTCCGGCCGCGTGGACCCGGTGTTCATCCTGCGAGCGTTCGAGCTGGGGGCGGACGGCGTGCTGGTGGCGGGGTGCCACCCCGGCGATTGCCACTACGCCGAGGGCAACTACAAGACGCAGCGCCGGATCGCGATGCTGCGGATGCTGCTCAAGGCCAGCGGCATCGACCCGCGCCGCCTCCGAGTGGAGTGGGTCTCGGCCGCCGAGGGCGAGAAGTGGGCCCGGGTCGTGAACGAGATGACCGAGGAGATCCGGGCGCTGGGGCCGCTGCAGCGGGCGACGGCGGCGGCGACGGCGGGCGTGGCGGCGGACTGAGCCGAGCGCGGAGGAGCGCGGGATGGGCAAGCCGAAGCTGGCGATCTACTGGGCGGGGTCCTGCGGCGGATGCGACGTCGCCATCCTCGACATCGAGGCGCACCTCCTCGACGTCGCGGCGGCCTTCGACATCGTGCTCTGGCCGGCGGCCACCGACTACAAGTACCACCACGTGGAGGCGATGGAGGACGGCGCCATCGACCTCTGCCTCTTCAACGGCGCCATCCGGACGTCGGAGAACGCGCACCTCGCCACGCTGCTGCGCCGCAAGTCCCAGACGCTCGTGGCGTTCGGCTCGTGCGCGATCGACGGGTGCGTCATCGGCCTGGCGAACCAGTTCACCCGCGAGGCCATCCTCGCCCGGGCGTTCACCGAGGCGCCCTCGGTGGACGAGACTCGCGGCACGCTCCCCCAGATGGTGACGCAGGTGCCCGAGGGCGAGCTGCACCTGCCGGAGTTCCTCGACCGGCTCCGCACGCTCGACCAGACGGTCGAGGTGGACTACTACATCCCCGGCTGCCCGCCGCAGCCGAAGCAGATCTGGGGGGTTCTCGAGCACATCGTGTCCGGCAAGCCGCTGCCGCCCAAAGGCGCCGTCCTCGGCGCGGGCGACAAGACCTGCTGCGAGGAGTGCCCGCGCACCCGTGACGAAAAGAAGCTGCGCCGCTTCGTGCGGCCCCACGAGATCATCCCCGACGCGAACCGCTGCCTCCTCGACCAGGGCATCGTCTGCCTCGGCCCGGCGACGCGCAGCGGCTGCGGCGCGCTATGCACCGCGGTGGGGATGCCGTGCCGCGGCTGCTACGGCCCGCCGCCCGGGAGCCGCGACCAGGGGGCGAAGATGGTCAGCGCCCTCGCTTCGGTGATCGCCTCCCAGGACCCGGTCGAAATCGACCAGATCATCGGCACGATCGACGACCTCGTGGGCACGCTGTACCGGTTCAGCCTCGCCGCCTCGCCCACCAGAGGGGTGACCGGATGAGGACCATCTCCATCGATCCCGTCACCCGCCTCGAGGGGCACGGGAAGATCGACATCTTCCTCACCGACGAGGGCGAGGTCGCCGAGACCTACCTCCAGATTCCGGAGTTGCGCGGCTTCGAGAAGTTCTGCGAGGGGCGGCCCGTCGAGGAGCTGCCGCGCATCGTCACCCGCATCTGCGGCGTCTGTCCCGAGGCGCACCACATGGCCTCGGCCAAGGCGTGCGACGCCGTCTACCACGTGGACCCGCCCCCGACGGCGAAGAAACTGCGCGAGCTGCTCTACTCGGCCTTCTTCGCCGGCGACCACACCCTCCACTTCTACGCGCTGGGCGGGCCCGACTTCGTCGTCGGTCCCACCGCGCCGGCCGCCGAGCGCAACATCCTCGGCGTGATCGCCAAGGTCGGGCTCGAGGTGGGGCAGAAGGTCATCCAGCAGCGCGCCGGTGCCCAGGAGGTCGTGAAGATCCTGGGCGGCAAGGCGATCCACCCCGTCACGTCGCTGCCCGGCGGCGTCTCGAAGGGGCTGACGGAGCCGGAGCGCGCCCGCATCGAGGAGCTGGCGACAGGGTTCGTGGATTTCGCCGCCTTCACGCTCCAGCTGTTCGAGGACGTGGTCCTCAAGAACGCGCAGTACCTGGAGCTGATCCGCGGCGAGGTGTACCGCCAGTCCGTGTACTCGATGGGCACGGTGGACGCGAACGGCCACGTGAACTTCTACGACGGCCAGGTGCGCGTGGTGGACCCGAGCGGCAAGGAGTTCGCGACGTTCGCGCCGCGCGACTACCTGCAGCACCTCGCCGAGCACATCGAGCCGTGGACCTACCTCAAGTACCCGTACCTCAAGAAGGTCGGCTGGCAGGGCTTCGAGGACGGGCCGGGGTCGGGGATCTACCGCGCCACGCCGCTGTCGCGGCTCAACGTCGCCAACGGGATGGCGACGCCGCGGGCGCAGGAAGCGTACGGGCGGATGTTCGGCACGCTGGGTGGCCGGCCGGTGCACGCGACGCTGGCCACCCACTGGGCGCGGGTCATCGAGCTGATGTACGCCGCCGAGCGCACGCTCGAACTGGCCACCGACCCGGAGATCCTCGGCACCGACATCCGCACGCTCCCGACGGCGACGCCGGACGAAGGCGTCGGCTGCGTGGAGGCGCCGCGCGGCACGCTGTACCACCACTACCAGACCGACCAGCGCGGCCTGGTGACGAAGGTCAATCTGATCGTCGGGACGACCAACAACCACGCGGCGATCTCGCTCGCCGTGAAGCGCGCCGCGAAGCACCTGATCGCGAAGGGCGCCGTCCCCGACGAGGGCGTACTCAATATGATCGAGATGGCATTCCGGGCCTTCGACCCGTGCTTCGGCTGCGCGACCCATGCGCTGCCGGGCCGGATGCCGATGGAGGTGCGCTTCCGCGGTCCGGACGGCGAGGTCACGCGGACGATCCGGCGCCCCTGAGGCCGGAGATGGGGTCCTCCGCGACGCCAGTGCCCGTGCCCCAACGCACGGTAGTCGTCGGGCTCGGCAACCCCCTCCTTTCCGACGACGGTGTTGGCGTCCTTGCGGCGCGCCTGCTGGCCGAGCGGCTGGTGGGCGCGCCGGTCTCCATCGAGGAGAGCTCCTGGGGTGGGATGCGCTTCCTGGACCTCCTCGCCGGCTTCGAGCGCGCGATCATCATCGACGCCATCCAGTGGCGGCGCGGTCCCGTGGGCACGGTGTACCGGCTCTCGCCGGACGAGGCGGTCCCCACCGTGCGTGCCGTCTCCTTCCACGACATCAGCCTCGGCACGGCGCTTGCGCTGGGTACGCGGCTGGGGATACCTCTCCCGGCAGAGATCGTCTTTCTCGCGGTCGAAGCCGGCGACATCCTGACGGTGTCCGAGGCGTGCTCGCCGGAGGTCTCGGCCGCGCTCCCGGAGGTGGTCCGACGGGTGGAGGCCCAGCTGGGCGCGTGGGGAGACCTGCCGGAGGCGCGATGCACGAAGCCGGGATCGCCGAGTACCTTATAGAGGTCGCTCTCCAACACCTGCAGCGCGTCCCCCACGGCCCCGTGCGGTTGCTCCACGTGCGCATCGGTGAGATGGCGGGCGTGAACCCCGACTCCCTCGACTTCGCCTTCGAGGCCTTCGGCAAGGGCACGGAGCTGGAGGGCACGCGCCTCGCGATCGAGCGGTTGCCGCTCACCGTGGACTGCGCCACCTGCGGGCAGCGCACCGCGGTGGAGGACTACGTCTTCCGCTGCGGCGCCTGCGGGGCGGAGCAGGTGACCATCGCGACGGGGCGGGAGCTGCAGTTCGTGTCCATCGACACCGACGACCTTGAGGAGACGGCCGGTGCATCTGATTGACGTGCAGTCGGGGCTGCTGGCCAACAACGACGCCGTGGCGGCCGAGAACCGCGCGATGCTCGCGAAGCGCGGGATCTACGCCGCCAACGTGATGAGCGCCCCCGGGGCGGGGAAGACTTCGCTCCTCGAGCGGCTGCTGCCGCTCCTGGCGGCGAAGTTCCGCGTGGCGGTCATCGAGGGCGACATCGTGGGCAGCGCCGACGCGGAGCGGCTGGCGAAGCTGAATCTCCCGGTGGAGCAGATCAACACCGGGGGCGCGTGCCACCTGGACGCCAAGATGGTGCACCACGCCGTCCACGAGGTCGCGCACGGCCCGGCCGACGTGCTGGTCTTCGAGAACGTGGGAAACCTCGTCTGCCCCGCCGAGTTCGACCTCGGCGAGGACGACGCGGTGATGCTCCTCTCCGTCACGGAGGGGCACGACAAGCCCAAGAAGTACCCGGTGATGTTCCGGCGTGCGGGGCTGCTCGTCGTGAACAAGGTGGACCTGCTGCCGATGTGCGACTTCGATGTGGACGTCGCGGTCGGTGCGGCGCGCGACATCAACCCGGGAGTGGACGTCATCCGCACGTCGTGCCGCACCGGGGAAGGCATCGCCGAGGTGGCGGCGTGGTTCGAGCGGCGCATCGCCGCCAAGCGGGGCCGTGCCTGACGCGACCGCTGCGGCCCGCGTGGTCGTCCGCGGCGCGGTGCAGGGGACGGGGTTCCGCCCCTTCGTCTACCGGCTCGCGCGCGGCCTCGGCCTTACGGGGTCCATCCGCAACACACCGTTCGGCGTCCTGATCCACGTCGAAGGCGGAGCGGCGGCGCTGGAGGACTTCCGGCGCCGGCTCCCCGCCGAGGCGCCGCCGGCCGCGCTGCTGCGCAGTATCGAGGTCGAGACAGCGGAACCCGCAGGTGAACCAGACTTCACTATCGGCGACAGCGACACCGCGGGCGAGCTGAGCGTCGCCGTGCTCCCCGACATCGCCACCTGCCCCGACTGCCTGCGCGAGCTCTTCGATCCCGCCGACCGGCGTCACCACTACCCGTTCCTCAACTGCACCGCCTGCGGCCCGCGGCTCAGCATCATCGAGGGGCTGCCGTACGACCGCCCCCGCACCGCGATGAAGGGGTTCGCCCTCTGCGCGGACTGCGGCCGAGAATACGGGGACCCCGCCGACCGCCGCTTCCACGCGCAGCCCGTGGCGTGCCCCGCTTGCGGACCGCGGCTCGGTGTCGTGTACCAGGGCACGGCGGCGCTCGGCATCGGCGGGTCGCAGGCGGCCGCCGATCCTCTCGAGGTGGCGGCCGTGGCGCTCGAGGCCGGCGGCATCGTCGCGCTCAAGGGGCTTGGCGGCTACCAGATGCTGGTGGACGCGCGGAACGGCGCGGCGATCGCGCGGCTCCGCTCCCGCAAGGGGCGCGAGGAGAAGCCCTTCGCGGTGATGTTCCCCGACCTGGCCGCGGTGCGCGCCGTGGCGCGGCTCTCCGAGCCAGAGGCGTTGTGGCTTGCCTCTTCGGCGGCGCCGATCCTGCTGCTGCCGCTGGTGGCGCACGGGGACCTGGCCGACCAGGTCGCGCCGGGGCTCCACGCGATCGGCGCGATGCTCCCGTACTCGCCGCTGCACCACCTCCTGATGGCGCGGCTCGGGTTCCCAGTCATCTGCACCAGCGGGAACTTCAGTGAGGAGCCGATGGCCATCGCGCCCGCGGAGGCGGAGGAACGGCTCGGCGCGATCGCCGACGTCTTCCTCCATCACGACCGCCCGATCGTACGGCCGGTGGACGACTCCGTCGCGCGTGCGGTGGACGGACGGCTCCTGCTGCTGCGGCGCGCCCGCGGCTTCGCGCCGCTGCCGGTGCCGATCGGCGCCAGCCTTCCCTCGGTGCGCGCGCTCGGCGGACATCTCAAGAACACCGTGGCGTGGGCGCATGGGCGGCAGATCGTGGTCAGCCAGCACATCGGCGACCTCGACCACCCGCTCGCGCTCCAGGCCCAGGCGCGCGTGGTCGCCGATTTCGAACGACTGTTCGAAATCCGCCCCTTGGCCGTGGCCTGCGACCTGCACCCCGACTACGCCTCGACGCGCATCGCCGCGGCGAGCGGTCTGCGCGTCGTGCACGTGCAGCACCACCACGCCCACGCCGCCTCGCTCCTCGCCGAGCACGACATCGACGGCGAGATCCTCGCGGTGACGTGGGACGGGACGGGGTTCGGCCCCGACGGAACGATCTGGGGCGGTGAGTTCCTGCGGGCCACGCGCACCGGCTACCGTCGGGTGGCGCGCCTGCTGCCCTTCACGCTGCCCGGCGGTGAGGTTGCCGCGCGGCAGCCGTGGCGCTCGGCCATCGGCGCGCTCTACGAAGTGAAGGGGCTCGCCCTGTGGGAGGCGCCGATCTCGCCGGTGCGGCGCGCGGCCGAGTGGACCGACGTGCTGAACGGTCTGCTGCGCGCCCCGAACGCGGTGCGCACGTCGAGCGCCGGCCGGCTGGTGGACGCGGTGAGCGCGATCTGCGGCCTGCGTCAGGAGTCCACCTACGAGGCGCACGCGGCGATGCTGCTGGAACAGAGCGTCGCGCCGAGCGCGGACGGCTACCCCTTCGCGCTCCTCGAGCGGGCGGACGACGGGCCGGACGCGCCGCAAGTCGAGATCGACTGGCGCCCGGCGATCGCGGCGGTGCTGGACGACGTGTTGCGCGGCGTGACGCCGTCCGTCGTCGCTGGCCGGTTCCACCGCACCCTTGCACGGATGACCGCCTCCGTGGCAGAATGGGCGGGGATCCCGCGCATCGGTCTGACCGGCGGCTGCTTCCAGAACGCCGTCCTCACGCAGTTCGCCACCGAGGAACTGCGGCGCCGGCATTTCGACGTGCTGGTGCACGCGCTGATCCCGCCGAACGACGGCGGCCTGGCGGTCGGCCAGGCCCTCGTGGCGGCGAGCCGTCTCCTCGCAGAAAGGAGCTGACCCCCGTGTGCCTCGGCATCCCCGGCGAGATCCTCGAGACTCATGGCGGCGACCTCGGCTTGCGGATGGGCACCGTGCGGTTCGGCGGCGCCGAGCGCGAGGTGTGCCTCGCCTACGTGCCGGAGGCGGAGGTCGGCGACTACGTCATCGTCCACGTCGGCGTGGCGATCAGCGTGGTGAGCGCGGAAGAGGCCAACGAGGTCTTCGGCTACCTGCAGGAGATCCAGGCGCTGGCGGATCTTGAGGACACGAAGCGGCTCGATGCGGTGATGCGCCTCCACGAGGCGCCGACGCCCGGGAGTCTCCCGCCGCTCGGCGATCCGGCGGCTGACGCCGGCGCGTGAAGTACCTTCAGGAGTACCGGGACGGCGCGGCGGCGCAGGAGTACCTCGCCGCCATCCGGAAGCTCGTCACCCGGCCGTGGACGCTGATGGAGGTCTGCGGCGGGCAGACGCACAGCATCGTCCGGTACGGCCTCGACGAGTTGCTCCCCTCGGAGATCACGCTCATCCACGGGCCGGGCTGCCCGGTGTGCGTCACCCCGATCCACATCATCGACCACGCGCTGGCGATCGCGCAGACGCCGGGCGTCATCTTCGCCAGCTTCGGCGACATGCTGCGCGTGCCGGGCTCGAGCACCGACCTGCTGCGCGCGCGGGCGGCGGGCGCCGACGTGCGCATCGTCTACTCGCCGCTCGACGCGGTGGCGATCGCGGAGAAGGAGCCGGCGAAGCAGGTGGTCTTCTTCGCCGTGGGATTCGAGACGACGGCGCCCGCGAACGCGACGGCGGTGCTGATGGCCTCGCGCAAGCGGCTCCAGAACTTCTCCATCCTCGTGGCGCACGTGCGCGTGCCGCCGGCGCTTGAGGCCATCCTCACCTCGCCGTTCTGCAAGGTGCAGGGGTTCCTCGCGGCGGGGCACGTCTGCACGGTGATGGGGACGGGCGAGTACGAGGCGGTCGCGGCGCGGTATCAGGTGCCCATCGTCGTGACGGGGTTCGAGCCGGTGGACATCCTGCACGGCGTGGCGATGGTCGTGCGCCAGCTGGAGGAGGGGCGGAAGGACGTCGAGATCGCCTACGGGCGTTCGGTCCGCCCCGAGGGCAACGTGCCGGCGCAGCAGGCGGTGGACGACGTCTTCGAGGTGGTGGACCGCACCTGGCGCGGCCTGGGCGAGATCCCGCTCAGCGGGCTCGGCGTGCGGGAGCGGTACGCCGCGTACGATGCGGACAAGCGCTTTCCGGCCACCGGCCCGCCGGCGGCGGAGTCGCCGGAGTGCATCGCCGGCCTCGTGCTGCAGGGGATCAAGAAGCCGCAGGAGTGCGGGGCGTTCGGGACCAAGTGCACACCGGAGCACCCGCTGGGCGCGCCGATGGTCAGCTCCGAGGGCGCCTGCGCGGCGTACTACCTGTACCGGCGGCGCGCGGCGGCTAGCGCGCCGGCGGCGCCGTGACGGGCCTGGACTGTCCCGTGCCCTTCGGGGCGGGGGAGAAGATCCTCCTCGCGCACGGCGGCGGTGGGCGGCTCACCCGCGACCTCGTCGAGAAGGAGTTGCTGCCGGCGCTCCGCAATCCGGCGCTCGAGCAACTCGCCGACGGCGCGGTGCTCGACCTCCCGCCGGGGCGTCTCGCCTTCACGACCGACGGCTTCGTGGTCCAGCCGCTGTTCTTCCCCGGCGGCGACATCGGCACGCTCGCGGTGAACGGCACGGTGAACGACCTCGCGATGTGCGGGGCGGAGCCGCTCTACCTCTCGCTCGGCCTGATCCTGGAGGAAGGGCTGGCGATCGCGGACTTCCGGAGGGTGGTGGCGTCCATCGCCGGCGCGGCACGCCAGGCGAAGGTGGCGATCGTCACGGGCGACACCAAGGTGGTGGAACGCGGCAAGGGTGACGGCGTCTTCGTGCACACGAGCGGCATCGGGCTGGTGCGCGCGCAACATCCGCTGGGCGCGGCCGAGGTGCGGCCCGGCGACGCGGTGCTGGTGAGCGGGCCGATCGGCCAGCACGGCGTGGCGGTGATGGCGGTGCGGGACGGCCTTGCCTTCGCGAACTCCATCGTGAGCGACTGCGCGCCGGTCGCCGCCGCGGTCCTCGCGCTCATCGAC